>ERZ773066.527-NODE-527-length-21376-cov-2.635571_pt1 | contig 21376 bp, 18 predicted proteins | sample MGYA00580573_ERZ773066 | MGnify/ENA primary metagenome ERZ773066 (study PRJEB29015, sample SAMEA2738128) | human oral metagenome | biome: human oral; feature: human-associated habitat; material: saliva | place: China | collected 2203 ... | reverse complement strand
CGGCCCCGCCACATATCTACCGCTCTATGGCGTAGTATGTGGCGGGGCCGAAGTACTTCTGTATAGGGCGGGATAGAGTGGGGGAATATAGGGCGGTGCTGCGACCAATATAGGTCGATGGGTTGACCAATATAGGTCACGACGCGAAGCAATATAGGTCGCATAGGGGGACCTATATTGGTCCGAGCAGTGACCTATATAGGTTGATTTGCCCGCCTCGTGCAGTCGCTCGGGAGCGTGCCGTATGACCCTGTGCTGGAGACTGCCGTAGAGCTTGCTTCATCCCCCTGCTTCCTTCAGCTCTCTGCCTGCTTTGCAACCATGCAAAAATGACTAACTTTGTCCTCTGATATGCATTTGTATCTCGCTACGAGATGCACTCCCCACATCACAGACAACAACTATTAAGTACAATGAATAAAGTAAGCTATGCCCTCGGGCTGAGCATCGGCCAGAACTTCCGTGCCTCTGGCTTCGATGAGATCAATCTGGATGACTTCCTCGCTGGTGTACGTGACGTACTCGAAGGCGCAGAGCCTCAGATGACCTACGACGAAGCTAAGGTCGTCATCAACGACTACTTTCAGGAAGTACGTCGCAAGGCCGTCGAGCAGAACAAGGAAGCAGGCGAAGAATTCCTCAAGATCAACGGCCACAAGACGGGTGTCGTCACCCTGCCCAGCGGCCTGCAGTATGAGGTCATCAAGATGGGTGACGGCCCCAAGCCCGAGCTCACCGATACGGTCGAGTGCCACTACCATGGTACGCTGATCAATGGTCAGGTCTTCGACAGCTCGATGGATCGTGGTCAGACGGCTAAGTTCCCCCTGCAGGGCGTCATCAAGGGTTGGACGGAGGTCCTCCAGCTCATGCCCGTAGGCTCGAAGTGGAAGGTCACGATCCCCTCGGATCTTGCCTATGGCGACCGCGGTGCTGGTGAGATGATCCAGCCCGGTAGCACGCTCATCTTCATCATCGAGCTCATCGCTATCGTCGGTAAGTAAGGGATGAAGCAGCTTACCAAGCACCTCGCCCTGTCGGCAGGCCTTCTCGTAGCACTCGCCTCCTGCTCGCCCAAGCTGAGCAAGCAGAAGAGTGCTGCTCTCACTACCCGTCAGGATAGTGTCGCCTATGCCTTCGGCGTCCTCAATGGGCAGGCCTTCTCCGAAGTCCTCTCCCGTATGCCTGGCGACACGCTGAGCCGTCAGCAGATCCTCGCGGCCTTCGGTGATGTCCTCCTTGGGCGCTCGACGAAGGTCTCGGCATCTGCTGCTAAGGCGATCTTCGACGAGTATGCCGCGGATCTGCAGCAGGCTGAGACGCGTCGCACGGCAGCTTCGGCAGACTCCGTCCTCGCAGCTAACAAGGCTAAGGAGGGTGTGAAGGTCACCGAGAGCGGCTTGCAGTACCGCGTGCTCCGTGCCGCACAGGGCACTCGCCCCATGGCACAGGATACGGTCGTCGTCCACTACAAGGGGACGCTTCCCTCGGGGAAGGAGTTCGACAGCTCCTACAAGCGTGGTGAGCCTGCCGTCTTCCCCCTCTCGCAGGTCATCGCTGGCTGGACGGAAGGTATCTGCCTGATGACGAAGGGCTCGAAGTATGAGTTCCTCATCCCTGCCTCCCTCGCCTATGGCGATCGTGGTGTCAGCGGAGTCATCCCAGCTGGCTCGCCCCTCTTCTTCGAGGTCGAGCTGATCGACGTGCGTCCCTTCAAGGCTGCTCCCTCGAGCGAAGAGCACGTCTCAGAGGCTTCCTCCTCTACTACTCCCAAGGCTGCTAAGCCTCGCAAGGCAGTCAAGCGTAAGAAGTAACAACAGAATATCAATCCAATATCTATCAAAAGAAAAATGAAAAAGATCTCAATGCTCCTGGCTGCTTCAGCTATGGCTCTCGGTATCTTCTCTTGCTCTAAGAGTGGCTCTGCTGACCTTAAGGATGGTGCTGATAGCGTATCTTTCGCTGTCGGTTTCGGTAATGCTACCGAGCTCGTCAACGCTATCCAGGGCGCAAAGGCTCAGGGTGAAAACGTAGACTCTGCTCTCTTCTTCAAGGGCTTCGAAGAAGGCTTCAACAGCGACACGACCAAGCTGTGGTACTACGTGGGTCAGATGCAGGGTGTCCAGGCTGCTATGCGCTTCAAGGACGACTCTACGCTGAAGAAGGCTGCCTTCATGGCTGGCTTCAAGAAGGCTCTCGGCCTCGACTCTGCTGCTCGTGCTAAGCAGGCTGACAGCCTCGGCGCTATCGCTCAGTCCTACTACGAAAAGAAGCAGGAAGTAGAGCGCGCTAAGTACGAAGCTGAAATGGAAAAGCAGATGGAAGAGCAGTACGGTGAGAACAAGAAGAAGGGTGCTGAATTCATCGCTAACTACAAGAAGGAAGCTGGCGTGAAGACGACTGCTTCTGGTCTGGCTTACCAGGTCCTTAAGGAAGGTAACGGTGCTACGCCTAAGGCTACGGATATGGTCCAGGTGAACTATGTCGGTAAGCTCATCGATGGTACGGTCTTCGACGAATCAAAGGGTACGCCTGCTGAGTTCCGCGTTGACCAGGTCATCAAGGGCTGGACGGAAATGCTTCAGCTGATGAAGGTCGGTGAGAAGGTTAAGGTCGTCATCCCTCAGGAGCTGGCTTATGGTGCTCGCTTCGCTGGCGAAAAGATCCCTCCTTTCAGCACGCTGGTCTTCGAAATCGAGCTGCTGAAGGTCTCTGCTGCTGACGCTGCACAGCCCGACTCTCTCTAAGCTATCGGCGCATCCCTGCGCTAATCACTTATCTCCCCATGTGGCTGCACTCCTCGCTCGAGGTGTGCAGCCACATGGCTTTTTTATGCCATCCATGAGGCCCTTTTCAATGCTGTTTAGGATGGAGCAGAGTGTGAGCAGCGGGATTCTGGCGGATAGTAAAGCTGTAATAATGATATCGATATACTAAAATGTATATCTTTGTAGTTGTGGCTGAGTTCAGGTAATAACCTTGTGCCACAAAAGGGTAGTGTTGCGCTTCATTCTTTGTGAATACGAGCCTTGAGAAGGGGCTCTGAAGGTAAGGCTGGTTATGCCTTTCCAGATGAGGTCTTCTGCTCTGTCATTCGCTCTCTGTGGCTGAGCTATAGGTTGCTCTCGCTTAGAGTGATGCGATACTCCACCACGCTTTCCCTTTGTTTTCATTATCGCTCTGAGGTGGGAGGGAGCATCGTATGACTTTATGCATGGGACATAACTCTACTCTTCGCCTTATCTGCCTGGTACTCTTCTTGGTCTTTGCTGGGATTAGTTGTTGGGCGACGACCGAATCGCTTCATCTCCTCCTTCCCAGCTGGCCGATTATCTTCTGCTGGGCGGTAACTATGGGACTCTTTGTCCTCTCTTCCATTGGGAGTAAGCTTTTGGTCGATAGTTTCAATATGAATATCTACCTTGAGCATCGTCGCCTACATCTTCTCGGAGGTGTAGTGATGCTCCTCGCCTTCTGGCTTGTAGTCTCTTTCCCTACTAATACACACACCTTCTTCTATCGCTCCACTGTGACTGATGTCGCACAGCAGGATTTGTCTACTACTAAGAGCTATCTCCAGCAGCTTCGCGATAATGTGAAGAGTGAGCAGGATATCCGTAACAAGCAAGATCAGCTTGATCGCGAGGTAGAGACCCTACTGGTGGCTCTCAATAATGAGATTGATAATATTGCTAATCCTGGCTTTGGGCCTCGCTCCAAGGAAATCCTGAGTAAGATAGCTGTTGCCCTACAGATCGAGGAGATACCTGCGCTCTCCTATACAACGAGCTCGGTGAAGTCCATCCAAGGACTCAAAGATCAATATCGTAAGATGATCCTGGAGCAGCTGAAGGTGCGAAAGAGTAAGCTACGCGAGAACTATACGAATCAGCAGGAGAAGCATTTCAAGCCTGAAGCGATCCAAGCAATCAAGAATATCGAGGTTATGCAGGCCGAAATCGCTCGTATGGGAGCAGAGGGATCGATAGATAATGACCTCATCAAGCAGACTGATATTGCTCTCAAGCAAGGCTACGCTACGATTCATAACTATCGAGATCACATCAACTTCACCAACGAGAGTGATAAGGTGCTCTATGAAGCCAATGACCAGGTCACTCGTACAGCTCGACTGCTGAGTGTCTTTGATGTCTGGAAGGACTACGTGTCAGGTAAGTATGCTGGACGTGGCTTCATCTTCTGGATCCTTCTCTCACTCGTTGTTGATATCGCGGCTTTTATCTTCTTTGATATTGCTTTCGCTCGACGCGAGGACTAATTAGCATTCACCTAAGATCATAATCCTATTCCTATTTCATCACTATGCCTGTACTCGAACCATCACATATCCCTGACGACTTCTCGGGGGAAACTTCTCAGAATCCCTCTGACTACTCCTCCACGGAGCATTCCTCCTCATATAGCTTCGCAGGTCGGTCGGAAGCCGATACTTACTATACTCAAGCTGAGCCTACCAGTGCCCCTCAGGATGTGAATAGCATCCAGATCACTATCGCTGATAAGCAGACGCCTCTTGTACTACTTGTAGGCCCCCCTGCTTGCGGGAAGACGATGACTCTAATCCGTCTTGCTCGCTTCCTCAAGGAGAAGGGCTACCAGCTTGAGCCTGTGCGTACCCTACGCCCCTCTACTGATAAAGCCTATCTGGATCTCTGCAATAACTTCAACTCAATGCTCTCTACTCCGCTTGCAGCTGAGGCTACGAACTTGATTAGCTTTATGCTCGTGCGTGTGTTGGATAAGGGGAAGGTGATCTGTCAGATCCTCGAGGCTCCAGGTGAGCACTACTTCAACCCCAATGACCCTCGTAGCCCCTTCCCGACCTACCTCAATCAGGTCTTTGCAGATCGTATGCGCAAGATCTGGACGTTTATTGTCGAGAAGGATTGGCGAGATGAGCAGAATAGACTGGACTATGTCCAGCGCATTCGAGATATCCAGCTACAGATCCATCCACGGGATAGGGCACTCTTCCTCTTCAATAAGATCGACCTCACGGGCTTTGTGATTGGTCGAGGCCGGGTCAATCGTGCTGCAGCAAAGAAGGATGTGGAGGATAATTATCCTGGTATCTTTGAACCCTTCCGCAATACGCATCCTATCACTAGCTTCTGGAAGCCATGGCGATGTGAATTCCTTCCCTTCCAAACGGGGACATATACCGTAGATAATAGTAATGGACAGTTGTACTTCCAGGCGGGAGCTGACGACTATCCTGCTGCTCTATGGCAGCGTCTCCTTCACTTTATCAGAGGATAGACTATGGGAGCACAACTTAACTTATTTATCCATGGTAATCCCAGCGGGTTAGATTGCTGGTATAACCGAAAAGAGTTAGTAGAACTATCTCCTGGAGAGGCTGGCTACATTAGGAGTTTTTATACTTCCAATACCAATAAGAGTGATTCTGCACCACGCTTTGTTGTTGAGACTAAGACAGAGGGATCAGGTGAGAATATCTCCTACTATCACTACCTGGTTTTAGGGGAGGTCTATGAGGCATCGGGGCGCCCCTCTGGGTATATTGGTCTTACCCTACGTATCGGCAAGGCATTTGCACCTGATCTGTTGCAGATCTATTTGTTCCTGCAGCGTCTCTTTGAGGAAAAGGCCGTTGGGACACTTGTCAAACGGAAGGGTGATCAAGGGTATCAATTCTGTGTGGGTAAGTTGACTGATCTTGAGGGTGTTTTCCTTCAGTGGGAGGCTGATTTTGCTAGGGAGTATCAATATGTCCTACGTACGAGACAGCTCCCGCGAGTTGCATCCACTAAGACTCCGGTAGAGGCATCTTTCGCCTTGGCAGATTTATTAGAAGGGTCTATGCTAGAAGGTTTTCAAGAACAGCTAGCCCAAGGCTGCCGTCTTATTTTCTCCCTTGTGACCTCTTCTCGTCGGGAGCTTTCTGCCTGTAAAAAGCTTCAGGAGGAGAATCGAAAGATTCAAGAAGATGTGAATGGTATGACCTGTAAGAATGCTAATCTCTTGAGTGAGATGGAGAAGCTGAAGAGCGAGAAGGAGGGGTTAGATATAAGTCTTGAGAAGAAGGCAATGGAGCTTGAAGGTTATAGACACGTCTTTGAGGATATTTCTCATCTTCTTAAGAAACTGAGTCCTCAATCTTCGCAGGCATTTAACCCCGGTAAGGGTCATCAGGTCAGAACCACTTCAGATGACTCTATGTCTCCACTAGGACATACTCAGGAGGGGGCTGGTAGGGAATCTGCTTTCCCACGATTCACCGTTGCAATCCTTCTGGGGCTACTCGCATTACTCTTCGTTTCTCAGATCTATATGATCTTCCAGGTGCGCTCACTCCCCAAGGAAGATGGCTCGAAAAACATACTGTACAACGGCCAGGTTGACTCAATACAGGTATGTGATTCCGCTCAAGAGGTGCCCGAGGATATGAAAGGCTCTAAAAAGCTGACCTCAGAAGGGGCATCTGAACAGGAGCCCGAGGGAGATACTCAGTATAACAAGGAATCGGAGAAGAAACAATAATCCTATAGTTCATGCTCCGAATTACGCTCATTACCCTCGTGCTTGTCTCCCTATCGGCATGTAGGAGCAAGCCAAAGACCATCTATATTGACTATAGTGCAACTACGGAGTCGTCGCCCAGTGATGGCTCCGTAGCTGGCTCCTTGCTTAGCTCGTTCGATGTCCCATTTAGAGAAGAAGGAGGAGTCAAGCTTATACCCGTCCAGATCAATGGGCTGAAGCTTGATATGATCTTTGATACAGGATGCTCTATGACTTTGATCTCCATGGCAGAGGCGAACTATTTGTACTCAAAGGGACTGCTCTCTCAAGAGGATGTCATAGGGGCTTTGGATAGTCAGGTCGCAGATGGACGTATCGTCAAAAATATGGTGGTCAATCTCAAGGAGGTGATACTGGGTGATCAACTCGTCTTCCACAATGTGCAGGCTTCTGTTTCGGAGAATATGCAAGCTCCGCTACTTCTCGGCAATGAAGTCCTCAACCGCGTGGCTTCCTATACTATAGATAATGCTCTGCAGGTGATACACGTCTCACCTCTCTAGTGGATCTTTCAAACTATGCCTGATGATCTTTATAACTACAGTGTCTCGCTGATTCGTAGGGTTAAAGGCCGCTGGATGATTGATCCAGAGGACGTCTCTGCTAAGATCTTCTACAAAGAGTTGTTAGGGAAAAAACCTGGCGATTGTTACTTGGCCGAGAAGACACTTGGAGAGTTCTCCTATTGTATTTTGCTTAGTGGAGGTGCGTGTCATCCAGATATCTATGGCTGGATTATCACCCTGAATGGTGTGCGAATCCTTAACTTAGTAACGTATCTGGAGCTTTCCCTAAAGCTGTGGGAGCAATTTGTTCAGCTTTCAGAAGATGAGGTTGAGTTTCGCTCGTTGCTCCATAGGCTTATCAGATCAAGGAGGCTGATTTCACTATCGTTCCCAGCACCAATTGATAGGGATGCGGAGTATCGTAATAGGATCTGTCCCTTTACTTCTGAATACAGGCATGATATAGAGTGCGATGGGCGTAGAAGAGGGATTGGGAAAGGCTTTTTGTTAGGGGGGCTAGCCTCTGTGTTCTGCATTGCTGGTGTTATTCTCATATTTCCCTTTACTTCACGTCGTGTGACTTCTGAAGTCAAGCATCTAGATAGTATAGCTGTATCGGCAGAGCAAGTAAGCCCCGTGGTGCTCTCTGTAAAGGAAGATAGTGTGTGTGTGGCAGAAGCTGATGTTTGCATGCCTTCTCGTCCGTCATCCTCGATCTCCAAAGACGCTGATAAGGCTCTTAAGGGAACGCACGATAATTCGGGATCTGAGCCTCCTATAACCCTAATAGAAGAGGAGGCGGGATTAGATGGAGACTATTAGCTCTTCCTCTGATCCCCTAGTTGAAGTGTCTTAATGCCAAATCTATTATGAATAAATCTTATTCACATTTCTGGCTCCTACTTGCTCTAGCTCTTTTCGGGGTGAGCTCTTGTGGATTCCGTGCGTCACGTATGCGGGCTTCTAATGGACAACATGGAGAATCTCTACTTTCTCGCAGGGAGCACGCAGTACCATTATCGAAAAAAGCAGCAACAGAGGCTGGGAGGAAGTCTAAATTCACTTTGGTCGTATCTTCAAATAAACCTAGGGAGGTATCTCTCGCTGATGCTGTCCAGTGGTGCCTTCGAGCTGCGGAACAAGGAAACGTAGATGCTCAGCTTAGCTTAGCTACTTACTATGAATCTGGAATAGGTGTATCTCCAAGTGATACCGAAGCCTTCTATTGGTATCGCCGCGCTGCAGAGCAGGGAAACATAGAAGCTCAGTTTAATGTAGCTACTTGCTATGAATCAGGAATAGGTGTACCCCAAAACGACTCTGATGCCGCCTACTGGTATCGCCGGGCTGCTGAGGGGGGGAGCGTAGGAGCACAGTTCTACTTAGCGCTCTGCTATGAGAATGGGATAGGTGTCTTGAAGGATAAGTCTGAAGCTGCTCGTTGGTATCATCGAGCTGCAGTGCAGGGGGATATGGACGCTCAGTTTTATTTGGCAGATTGCTATGAAACGGGTTCTGGCATCTCTCAAAGTTATGCCGAGGCTGTTCGCTGGTATCGTCTCTCTGCAGAGCAGAATCACGTCTTGGCGCAATTCCGCTTAGGGCTGTGCTATCGTAAGGGCCTCGGTGTGTCTCCAAATTCTGTAGAAGCTGTACGTTGGTATCGTCAAGCTGCTATAGATGGCTTGGCGGAAGCCCAGGTCGCGTTAGGCCGTTGCTATGCAGAGGGACTTGGTGTGAAGCAGAGCTATGCTGGGGCTGTGTATTGGTTCCAAGTTGCAGCTCAAGGAGGGAGTGCTATTGCCCAGTTTAATTTGGGATATCTTATCTATAAGGGACTCGGGGTAGATGCAAATCGAGAAAAGGCTCTTTACTGGTTGAAAAAAGCAAGTGCCCAAGGGCATGAAAAAGCGAAGGAGTTCCTGCGTGAAATCGAACACCGTTAGGATAGCTGGAGTTCGCCTTGTGCACAGCAGTATCTTCTTATTGCTATCCTCACCAACTATCAACATTCCCTCATGCATACATCATTTTAGACTATGCTTAACGACCGCTATAACTACAGTGTTTCGCTCATTAGAAGAGTAGCTGACCGCTGGATGATTGATCCCGAAGATGCCTCTGCTCAAGCCTTCTACTCTGAATTATTAGGGAAGGGGCTTGGAGATCATTATTTGGCTACGAAGACACAGGGAGAGCTTTCTTACTGTGTTTTTCTTAGTGGGGATGTTTGTCACTCAGATGTCTATGGGTGGATGATCACACTGAATGGCTGGCGACTCCTTGATCTAGATGCGTACCTACAACTCTCGCAACAGATTTGGGAGGAGTTTGCTCTTGCCTCGTCAAGAGGAGATATCCGTCAGACCCTTCATGGCATCATAGATGAAAAGAGACTTGTCTCACACTCGACTCCTGCTCCTATTGACAGGAATGTGGAGCATAGCTATCACGCCCTTACCTTTACCCCTAAGTCAAAGCCCAAGGTGCGCCTTGCTACCACTCAGGGAGGTTCTGGGAATAAGAGTCGGGGATTCGGACACGTCGGGATCTTTATGTTTGTCATCAGTCTCATTGTCGTTTTTATCTTCGCTGCATTTTTGCCCCGAGGAGGATCTTCTGATAGCGCTTCTACGAATCATGTGACTTCAGTAGAGTACGAAGCTTCGAATAGTGCTCCTACGAGCTCTTCGGGTGTTGAAACCACGGTAGATAATACGTCTGTGGAAGAAGAGGAGGTGTCAAATGCATATGAGGCAGAGCGACTCTTCCGAAAGTATCTTTTGGCCCTAGGACGACATGACTACTCCGATGCACTTGAGTGCTTTGAATATCCAATGCCGAAGTTCCTCTCACGGCGTAATCTTTCAGCCCAAGATATGTATGCGGAGATGGTTAGCTACAATCAAACTAATCCCGTACAGGATACGAATATCATAAATATTGAGCATCTCCAGGATGGATCTGCTCGGATTACCTTTGTCTGGGATCGACTGATGGCGGGATGGTCTTATGAGCGTTTTCGCGTTGTTAGTGTTGTGAAAGCACATGAGACCTCAGAGGGCTGGAAGCTGTATAGCGTGAGTGAAAGGTCGGAGAAGATTGAATAGTGGGGTGGCAAGTGAATCGTCCAAAGAGGAGAGATTTCTTTGAGAACGTATGTCTTCTTTGTAAACCATATTTGCTGCCTACCGAATTGGAGCGAAAGTATTAACCCCAATAATATACATTGATGAATATCGTTAATTCAAGTTGCCTTGCATTTCTTATGTTGCAGGGTATGGTCTCCTTGGAAGATGGAACACTAGGTCAAGCCTCCTGCATGCAGGTTGTAGCTAATTATGGAACGAAGGATATCCAGATTAATCGTAATATCCTGGGCTGGAATATAGGTAAGGATAGTCCTACGGAAGCAAGAATAAAAGGTCGGCAGCTTGGCATTCACCTTAGGAGATTTTCTGAGGTCGGAGCTAGGGAGGATCCTTTGAAACGTATGTACTCTTATCGATCGTCTGCTAAGGGACATCGCTTTTTGGATGTCTCCATCTCAAAAATCTATCTGCATTTTATGGATGAGCAGCTGATGAATGTAGTCTTATATCCTACGAAGAACTCCGATATCCATATGCTCAAGAAATCTATAGAGAAGCTTTATTCAAGAAAGATGGAAGTGTTATTAGGGGAGCCTTGGATAGAAGATGCTCGCACCTCAATACGTCTTCACTATGGTGCGAATCGTCGTGACCGCTCCTTTATCTCTATCATAGATCGTGATCTCGCTGATGAGATGAATGTTTACCAGCGCCAATGGCGAAATATGCCATAGATAGATTGATGAAAATGTCGTTGGAAAGTGAGGGTTTCCACCCATAGCTCTGTGTTCCAATAGCACTGATTATACACTGTAACCTTACAGTTCTCGAGGAAAATACTTCGGTAGCTTTTTACGTTGTTTTGGTTATTAAGAAAAATGTAGTACCTTTGCAGTGCAAAAAGATAGCGCGGAGTGGAGCAGTGGTAGCTCGTTGGGCTCATAACCCAAAGGTCGTAGGTTCGAATCCTGCCTCCGCAACAAAGATGATCAGTCAAAGCTGATACCAGAGCCTCCCCTGAATCCCAGTGGAGGCTCTTCTTATTCATACTACACTTACTATTTTCTTCACCTCTCACGGTAATTATGGCCCAATCGAAACCTTGTCCTCTGCGTGAGGATATCGACAAGGAGCGTCTCTTGGACTTCTTATTGCGCTACGCGACGACGCAGACGAGTGTCGGCGTGCAGACCAACCGTATCGTGGTCAATACGACGCGTATCGCCCACGCCTATGGCTATGAGCCGACGATCATGACCTTCCAGCGCAACATGACGATGACACTTAGCCCTGTCCTGGGCGATGGTCGTCACTCCTATCGTCCACTGGATGCGCATCCTGTATCTGGGATGCTGCAGCATAGACATGGCCCCCTGAACTTCTTTTTCAATGCAGAGCTGAGCCGTCTGTCTTGGTACACCTACGACAATCACCCAAGTCTCGACGAACTCGAAGAGCGCTTCCAGAAGATCCTCAATACGCCGCCGATGAATCGTTGGCTCGTGCTCTATCTGATCAGCCAAGCGAATATGGCCTTCTGCCTGCTCTTCGGTGGCGATCTGATGTCGGGGCTCTTCGTTTTCCTTGGTACGTTCTGCGGCTTCCTCCTGCGTCAGGAGCTGAACCGCCGTCACGTCTATCACTATCTGACGGTAGTCCTCTCGGCCTTCATCGCTTCCTTCGTCGTCGGTCTCGGTGCGAAGTTCGGCTACGAAGAGTTTCCTAAGATTGCCCTTAGCGCCAGTGTGCTTTACCTTATCCCTGGCGTCCCCTTCATCAATGGTATGATGGATATCCTCGATGGCTATGTCCTCAACGGCATCTCGCGTCTCCTGACAGCGGTGATGATCGTCGTGAGTATCACCGTAGGCCTCTCTGTCACGCTGATGTCCCTTGGTCTCTCGCTCCTCTAACCTCTCATCACCATCGCAATCGCATAGGACTACGCTACTATGGACTTCCTCCTTATCTTAGAGAAAGGCTTTTTTGCCGCCATCGCTGCCTTGGGCTTCGCTGCCGTTGGTAACCCTTCTAAGGCGGCCTTCCGATATGTTCCGATCATCGCTTTCTGTGGGAATGCCCTGCGCTTCACGCTGATGACGTATGCGGGTATGAATATTGCTATCGCCACATTCTTCGCAGCGGTCTTTGCTGGCTTCATCGCTGTGGGCTTTGCCTATCATGCGCGCTACCCGATCGAGGTCTTTGCCTTCCCCGCCCTTCTGCCTATGATCCCGGGGCAGTTCGCCTACCGCTCTATCTTGGGCACGATTCGCTTCATGGAGTCGACGCAGGAGGTGGCGCAGGAGCAGTATCTGCCAGGCATCATCTCGAATGGTATCACGGCGCTTCTGACGATGTTCGCCCTCGGAGTGGGCGTCGCCATCCCGCTATTCATGTGCTACAAGGCCTCCTTCCGCATGACGCGCGGCGAGGCGAAGTAGCGAGAAGGCACGGCTTCTTCGAAGGCCTTCTTCACTCACCTATATAAGTACAGCGAGAAAGGTATATACCTCGCAGCAAAAAGGTATATACCTTTTGGTCGGAAGGTATATACCTTTTTATCGAAGGGTATATACCCTTCTGCCGAAAGTAATATAACCTCGGGTCAGAAGTCATATAACTTCCGAGGAAAAGTAATATAAGTTTTGCCGAAAAGTAATATTACTTTTGAGTGAAAATAATATAACATTCGGCTGAAAGTAATATAACATTTGGGACCATCGTCAGGACGCGCGCCCGAGGGCATGCTGAATCGGTGGTCCCAAGCTATTCGATGTATATGGATTTATTGCACTTTCCCCCCATCACAGCAGCTTCGAGAGAGGAGATAACGGCTTATACGCTCGCCAGTCAGTCTCGTATCTGCGATCTCGCGTTCGCCAATCTCTTCGGCTGGGCTGTGAAGTATGAGACGAGCTACGCCATAGCTGACGATACGCTCTTCATTCGCTTCACCTCGCCTGTGCGCTCGCATCCGGCGTACTTAATCCCTATTCGTCGGGGTGGAGGCTGTGGATCGGATGCGCTGGATCGGCTATGTCACGAGGCCGAAGTAGGTGGTTATCCGCTCGTCGTGATGGGGATCACGCCGCATTGTCGGGAGTATCTCGAGGAGCTTTGCCCTGGAGCCTTCACCTTCCTCGAAGACGAAGGCGCGGCGGACTACATCTATCTCAGAGAGCGTCTGGTCAGTCTCTCAGGGAAGGCGCTGCAGTCGAAGCGCAATCACGTCAATAAGTTCGAGAAGCTCTACCCTGATTTCAGCTATGAGCCCATCACGGGAGCCAACGCGCTGGAGTGCCTTGAGGTCGAGAAAGCTTGGCTACAGCAGCACGGTAGCGAAGACCAAGGCGAGGACAAGGAGCAGGAGGTCATCCTGCGTCTCCTCTCTTCCTTCGATGAACTGCAGCTCTCGGGCGGCATCCTGCGAGTGGGCGGGCAGATCGTCGCCTTCACTATCGGTTCGCCCATCAATGAGACGACCTTCGGTGTGCACATCGAGAAGGCCAACCGTGACTATGATGGCGCCTTCACTGTGATCAATAAGCTCTTCGCCTCGACGATCTCCGAGCGCTACACCTATGTGAATCGCGAGGAGGACTTAGGTATTGAGGGGCTCCGCAAGGCCAAGCTCTCCTACAAGCCTGATATCATCCTGCAGAAGATCGCTGCAGTCCTGCGCCATGAATGCCCCACTGAGCCCTAAGGCACGGGATGCCTATCGCCTTTGGCAGCTCTGCTTCGGCGATACGGATGCCTTCCTCTCATCGTACTTTAGCGAGGTCTACCGCGACGATAGCACGCTCATCGGCTATACCGAAGGCGTAGCGACGACGCACCTGCAGTATCTCCCCGTAGAACTTTCTTCGGGTGGCGAACGCTTGCCCGTGAGCTATGTCGTGGCAGTATGTACGCATCCTGACTACGCTGGACGTGGCTTGATGAAGGAAGAGCTGAAGACTGCCCTCAGCCTATCGCAAGAGCGGGGCGATGTCGCTTCACTTCTCTTACCTGCTGAGGATTGGCTCTTCGATTACTATACGAAGGCTGTGGGCTATGCTCCCATTCCTGTCGCCGTGACGACAACCTCCCTCGATGCCATCCTCTCTGAGTCCGATCCCGAATGTGAAGGGGCGACACTCGTCGAATACCTCACTGCTGTGGAGCGCGCAAGCAAGGCGCCACAGCTCCTGCATAGTCCTGCGCTCTGGCGTGTAGTGACCGAAGACTATCCGACCAGTGAGGGCTATGTGCTTCGTGAGCATCGTACGGCAGAGGGTAAGGTCAATGGCGCACTCTTCTACGTAGAGCGTGAGGACGAAGTCATTGTACAAGCTATCTACGGAAGCTCTGCAGTGCGAGAAGTCTTGCTTCAAGAGCTATCCCATTCGGCGAAGAAGGTGAGCTACTATCTTCGCCCCGAGGGAGGACGAGGAGTAGGAGAGGAGCGACGGGGGATGATTCGCCTCCTCGATCCACTCCGCTTCCTGCAGCATCTCGCTACGCTTCACCCCGACCTTAGAGGTGCTTGGGCTTATAGCGACGAGCTCTTCCCTGCGCTCGAAGGGCTATATACAGTCGAGGGTGGGGCAGTACATCGCACGCCTTACCCTACATCGGACGCCTATCCTAAGTGTCGCACGACGGCGGAGCTTCTCGCTCAGCTTGGGAAGTCCCTTGGTGAGGAGCTGAGCTATTCGCTGCGCCTCTTCTTCGAGGCCGTATAATCCAGCTATAAAAGAGATAAGGGCTGTACCACCAAGACAGGTGGTACAGCCCTTATGCTATTTCCGGCTATCGGATATGGAGCTTAGAGCAGCCCTTCGATAGACTTCTTCAGAGTGTCCTTGCTCTGAGCGCCGACCTTCTTCTCTACGACTTCACCGCCCTTGACGAAGATGATCGTAGGGATGTTGCGTACACCGAAGCGGTTGGGAAGCTCGGGATCCTGGTCGACGTCGCACTTGCCGATGACGACCTTACCTTCGTATTCCTTTGCGAGCTCTTCGATGATGGGAGCCACCATCTTGCAGGGGCCGCACCACTCCGCACCGAAGTCGACGACTACGGGCTGGTCACCGGCGATGAGCGTGTCGAAGTTCTGGCTGTTGATTTCTAATGCCATGATTGTTTCCTTTCTTTTAGGTGAGACAAATATTATTACTTGCTACTTAGCTGTCATCTCGATGCCGTACTGACGGCAGAAGTCGAGGAGGATAGGTGTCGGAGCTACTGTACCCTGATCATAGGTGAGCTCGACATCATTGCGCCCCGTACCATCCGAGAGTCTTATTGATAACATAGCAGAGCCGCTATTGTTCGATATGATATCTCCGAGCTCGCTGATGATGCTCTGATTGACGATGCGTACATCGATATTCAGATGGATGCTGGAGATGATACTCTCGATGACGTCACTCAGCAGGCTCACGCGTTGGATATTCAGCTCCAGCTCTTCGCCGTAGCGGCGCTTCTGGATGACCCCTTCGACGAAGACAAAGAGCCCCTTCTGGCAGTACTGCGAGTAGCTCACGTAGTTCCCGCTAAACAGCGGGATTGTGCACGAGCCTTGTGTATCCTCGATTGTGATGCGGGCATAGGGGTCGCCACGCTTGGTCGTGCCGATGAAGACGTTCGACACCATACCGCCGAAGGAGACTTGACGGCCTTCGCCGAGAGCCTCTGGGTCATTCATCATCTGCGCGTTGACGGGGCAGTAGCACTCGAGGAGTACGCGGTAGGGGTCAAGCGGATTGCCTGAGAGGTAGAGCCCGACGAGCTCACGCTCCTTATTGAGACGCTCCATATCCGAGAGCTCGATGAAGTGTGTCGGAGGCGTGGGGCGGGGGATCTGCAGGGCATCGTCATCGCCTCCGAAGAGGGAAGACTCATTGAGGCTCTGCTCTGCTTGGCTGACCTGACCGAAGCGCACGAGGGCAGAGAGGAAGGAATCATCATTCCCTGTCTCCATCGGAGCGCTGTAGATCTCACGCTGCAGGCCGAAGCTATCGAAGGCACCGGAGAAGATGAGGCTCTCAAGCGTCTTCTTATTGACGATGCTCATGGGCACGCGCTCGAAGAAGTCATAGACATTCTCGAAGGGACCATTCTCCTCGCGCTCACGGATGATCATCTCGACCGCTGAGCTACCTACGCCCTTGATGGCATTGAGCCCGAAGCGGATGTTGCCATCTTGGTTCACGGAGAACTTGAAGTCGGACTCATTGATATCTGGCGTGAGCACGCGGATGCCCATGGTACGGCACTCGTCCATGAGCTTGATGATTTCGGAGATGTTATTGAGGTTACGGCTCAGCGCACCAGCCATGTACTCTGCGGGGTAGTTCGCCTTGAGGTATGCTGTCTGATAGGCGACCCAGCTGTAGCAGGTAGCATGGCTCTTGTTGAAGGCGTAGCTGGCGAACTTTGCCCAGTCGGCCCAGATCTTCTCCAGTGTGTCCTCCTTGTAGCCCTTCTTCGTACCACCAGCCAGGAACTTCACCTTCAGCTCGGCCATCTTGTCGGCAAGCTTCTTACCCATCGCCTTACGCAAGCCGTCAGACTCCCCACGCGTGAAGTCAGCGATCTCACGGGAGAGTAGCATCACCTGCTCCTGATAGACGGTGATACCATAGGTGTCCTTGAGGTATCGCTCCATGCAGGGCAAGTCGTAGGTGATGGGCTTACGGCCGTGCTTACGGTCGATGAAGTCGGGGATGTAGTCCATAGGCCCTGGACGATAGAGGGCGTTCATCGCGATGAGGTCCTCGAAGGTCGAGGGCTTCAGCTCGCGCAGGTACTTCTGCATCCCAGCAGATTCGAACTGGAAGGTCCCGATGGTCTTCCCCTCGGTGTAGAGCTCGTAGGTCTTGGCGTCGTCAATGGGGATCTTGTCGATGTCGATCTCGATACCGCGGCTCTTCTTGATGTTCTGCAGGGCTTCCTTGATGACCGAGAGGGTCTTGAGTCCGAGGAAGTCCATCTTGATCAGCCCCGTAGACTCGATGACCGAGCCTTCGTACTGCGTCACGAGCATGCTCTCACCCGTGGCCTTATCCTCAGCGGTGCTCAAGGGGACGACGTCGCTGATATCCATCTTTCCGATGATGATACCGCAGGCATGCACGCCCGTACTGCGGATATTCCCCTCGAGCATCTGAGCGTACTTCAGCGTATCGTGGAGTAGGGGGTTGGGGCTAAGGGAAGCCTGCTTCAACTCGGGGACGTGCTCAATGGCTGCCTTGATAGAGATGTTCTTGACATCGGGGATCTTGTCGGGGATGAGCTTCGTGAGGCGGTCACTCTCCGAGAGCGGGAGGCGCTGGACGCGTGCGACGTCCTTGATGGCACTCTTGGCGGCCATCGTGCCATAGGTGACGATATGGGCTACACGCTCGTAGCCGTACTTCTCCGTGACCCAATGGAGCACGTCCGCACGCCCGTCATCGTCGAAGTCCACGTCGATATCAGGCATGGAGATACGGTCGGGGTTGAGGAAGCGCTCGAAGAGGAGGTCATAGCGGATGGGGTCGATGTCGGTGATGCCGAGGCAGTAGGCTACGGCAGACCCTGCGGCCGATCCACGCCCAGGGCCTACGAAGACGCCCATATCACGGGCGGCAGCGATGAAGTCCTGCACGATGAGGAAGTAGCCAGGGAAGCCCATGCCAGAGATGACGCCCAGCTCAAAGTCAATACGCTCACGCACCTCGTCGGTGATGCCCTCTTCGCCGTACTTGCGGCGGGCACCCTCGTAGGTCAGATGACGGAGGTATTCGTCGGCATCGGCAAACTGCTCGGGGATCGGGAAGTCCGGCATGAGTGGATCATTCTCGATGCTATAGAGCTCGACCTTGTCGCAGATCTCCTGCGTCGTGGTAAGCACCTCGGGTAGATCGGCGAAGAGCTCGTTCATCTCTGCCGTCGTCTTCAGCCACTCCTGCTTGCTGTAGCGCATGCGTCGGGGATCGTTGAGGTCCTTACCTGTGCTGAGACAGATGAGGCGATCGTGCGCCTCGGCATCCTCTTCGTTGAGGAAGTGGACGTCGTTGGTAGCGATGATCTTCACACCATGCTTCTTCCCCAGCTCGAGGAGGACAGCATTGACCTGCTGCTGCTTCTCGTAGGTCTCTTGGTTGCCGAGCGGGTTGTCGGTCTTGTGACGCTGCAGCTCGAGGTAGAAGTCATCACCGAAGAGCCCCTTGAACCACTCGATACTTTTCTCCGCCTCATCGATATTGCCGTACATGATGTGCTGGGGGATCTCCCCACCGAGACAGGCCGAGGAGGCGATGATGCCCTCATGGTGTGCCTCCAGCAGCTCCTTGTCGATACGTGGGCGGTAGTAGTAGCCGTCGATCCACGAGCGTGAGACCATCTTGATGAGGTTCTTGTAGCCCGTGAGGTCCTTCGCTAAGAGGACTAAGTGCCAGCCACTATTGTCCACGGATTGGTTGGGACGATAGGGGTTGGGGACGTTAGCGTCCTTCTTGAAGCGTGAGCGACGGGCGCAATAGACTTCGCAGCCGAGGATGGGCTTGAAGAGAGGCTTGGCTTCGGCCGCCTGTAGCTGCTCCCGCAGCTCGCTCAGCTTGGCTTCGTCCTCTGCACTACGCTCTTCCTGCTCCTCAAGGGCCTTGATCTGCTTCTTGAGGTCCTTGCGCTCGCGAAGCAGGGGACCGTTCTTCTTGTTGACGTAGTCGAAGAACTCCTTGATGCCGAACATAGCTCCGTGGTCCGTGAGGGCAATGCCTGGCATGCCGTCGGCCATAGCTTTGTCGACAAGGCCTTTGATCGAGGCCTGGCCGTCAAGGAGGGAGAACTGTGAGTGTACGTGGAGGTGTACGAAAGGCTGCATGATGACTGAAAATGAATGGATTGCGAGGGCGGCTTCCTCTGCAGTGTGGTGCAAAGTTACCGCAAATAGCTCAGAATTCTGTACCCCGAGAGGAGAAAAAACGTCCCTCCCGAGAGCTCGATCATTGTAGTGCTTTGAGGTCTAAATCAATACGCGGAAAACTTATACTTCGCGGAAGAAAAACTCGTTTCTCCGCGACTAAAAGCCATCATCCCGTAGAGCAAAACTTCCGACCACGCACGTAGTCCTAAAATCTATGTGTATAGACTTTAGGTTTTACGTGCGTAGTCCTTATCTCCACGTACGTAGACGGCGGTATAGCTGTATGACTTCGGAGAAATAGCACCCCTAAGCACGAGTGAATAATACCAGTGGTCGGCGATTATTTGCAAATAGCGTGCACGAAACAGATGCGGTGGTCTGTCGGCACAGGGTCGTTTGGTCTGCGAGAGGTGCCTAACGGAGGTGTGGCAATAAACGAAGTAGGTCACTCACGCGATACTCGGGAGTATCGGTGAGTGACCTACGCTTGGGGGAGCCACGAGCAGATTAAGTGAAAACTCCGAAAAACAGGATTTGAGATCCCCGCCCCCTTTGTAATCTACTCTGCTCGCCGTAGGCGAGGAGACCCGAAGGCCTCGGTAGCCCGCCATTGGAGGAGAGGGTTGCCTCGGTTTTCAACTTAGTACGATGAGTTTCCCAATCGACAACGTGGCTCTTTTCTTCTACTACAAAGATAAGCATTTGTTCGGATCTCGTCAATACGGTAGATCCATGCGCTCTTTGCTTATAGCGAGGGGAGGAGACGACCGAGATGGATGCCGTTCGAGCCCTTGACGAGGATGAGGCTGTCCGTGATGGGCTTTGCCTCGATGCGTGCGATGAGCTCCTCGACCGAAGGGAGGACATGATCCGATGCTCCGAGTTCCTCTACCCAATGCGGACCGCAGAGGTAGATGGTCAGCGGCGAGGCCGTGTGCGCCTTGAGGCGGGCATACAGCTCCTGATGGGCTTCGTGGCTCGACTCGCCCAGCTCGTTCATGTCACCGAGGATGACGGTGCGGGGACGATCCAGAGGCTCAATGTGGAGGAAGTTGTCCAGCGCCGTGTGCATGCTCGAGGGGTTGGCATTGTAGGCATCCGCGATGATCTGGTTGCCACGGGCTGAGGTGATGAGCTGAGAGCGGCTATTACTGGGGGTGTAGCTGGTGAGGGCTTCGTCGATGCGCTCGGGAGCTACGTCGAAGTAAAGGCCGATGGTGATCGCTGCAAGAGCGTTAGCGAGATTGTAGTCCCCGACGAGGTGAGTCTGTACGGCACGCTGCTCGATGCCGAGGGTGGGGCAGGCCCAAGAGAAGTGGAGGAAGAGCTGATCGCCCGTGCTGGGGGGGGCTTGCCCTACGATACGTGCCTCGGGGTCGGTGCCATAGTCGATGCGATCGATACCTTCGCTCATCTCCTCGAGCGTCTTGTCTTCGGCACGGAAGAAGACGATACCCTTGCGTGCGCGGAGGCTGTCATAGAGCTCGCCCTTGGTACGGCGTACCCCTTCGATGGAGCCGAAGCCCTCGAGGTGCGCCCGACCGATGTTGGTGATGAGTCCGTAGTTGGGCTCGGCGATGGCGCAGAGCTCATCAATGTCCCCAGGCTTGCTGGCGCCCATCTCGATGAGAGCAAGCTGATGCTCTGGGGTGAGGCGCAGGAGGGTTAGGGGGACACCGATATGATTATTGAGGTTGCCCTCGGTATAGAGGAGGCGGTAGGTCGTCGAGAGGACGGCTGCGGTCAGCTCCTTGGTCGTCGTCTTGCCATTCGTCCCAGTGATCGCGATGACGGGGATGTCCAGCTGCTGACGGTGGTGGCAGGCGAGCAGCTGCAGAGCCTTCAAGCTGTCTTCGACGAGGATCGTGCGCTCGTCGATCTGTGCGTTGGGGTCGTCAATGATAGCGTAGGCAGCACCAGCCTCCAGTGCGGCACGGGCATACTGATTGCCGTCGAAGCGCGCTCCGCGCAGGGCGAAGAAGATGCAGCCCTCGGGTAGCTGGCGGGTATCGGTGCTCACCACGGGATGGGCGAGGTAGATGGAGTAGAGGTCTTCTATCGTGATCATGAGTCGGGTCATAAGGGAGTAGGGGAGTGGGAAGCGCCCTACGGTGACACTACATATTATATATGGTGTCACAAAGGTACTACATAGCCTCAATACCGCGTAGATAGGCTGGGATTCATCTCGAGGATAGCTGTGGAGCATCCCTCCCTCCGTCTTTCCCTGACCCATATTATATAAGTATATGGTACGATTTTCCCACCCTCGTGCCTCGCTCTTCCCCTATCCCTTCCTCCGACCCGTA
>ERZ773066.526-NODE-526-length-21402-cov-6.417155_pt1 | contig 21402 bp, 13 predicted proteins | sample MGYA00580573_ERZ773066 | MGnify/ENA primary metagenome ERZ773066 (study PRJEB29015, sample SAMEA2738128) | human oral metagenome | biome: human oral; feature: human-associated habitat; material: saliva | place: China | collected 2203 ... | reverse complement strand
GTGATCAGCTGTTCGTTGATGTCAACCAGAACGGTGGGGGCGCCCCCGACGCTGGAGACAAGGTGCTGCCCGGTGTGAAGGTCACGCTGACCTGGACCGGTCCGGGTGGAATTACCCGCACCTACGAGACCACGACTGATGCGGATGGCACGTACAAGTTCGAGAACCTGCTGCCCGGCGACTACAAGGTGAGTATCGATCCTGAGACTCTCCAGACCGCCGAACCGCTGCTCGACGTTCTCACCCACTCCCCTGCTGGAGATGTTGAGAACAAGACCGTGGTCAGTGATGCAACCAAGGCTGATTCCACCGCCTTCGCAAAGGCCATGAAGCTCACGGCTAACCTGACTCTGACGGGCGAGAAGAACCAGAACCTTGATCAGGACTGGGGCTTCGGAATCTCGGCTGACACCGCCATCAAGAAGGCGATCACCGATCCGGACGAGGTCGATCAGGAAACCTTCGAGTTCACCCCCGGTAAGAAGGTCACCTACACCCTGACCCTGTCCAACAATGGTCCGGGTGTGGCAACCGGTGTCACCGTCTCCGACAAGCTCCCGGCGGGCGTTAAGTTCGTCAAGGCTGAAGGCGACGGCACCTACGATGCGACCGCCGGCGTGTGGAACCTCTCCGGAGAGACCATCGCCAAGGGTGATGATCAGTCCATCGAAATCACCGTCGAGATCACCGGTGAGGGTGCGGGCGCGCTCGTCACGAACGTCGCGCGTATCTCCCACCAGGATCAGGCGGGCGACAACCCGACGAACAACGAGTCCTCGGCGTCCTTCAAGGGCGGCTACAACCTCGGTGGCACGATCTACCGTGACTCCGATGCAAGCTTCTCCAAGAGCTCGACCGAAGAGCGTTTCGCCGGCGTGACTGTCGCCCTGCTCGATGGCGACGGCAATCCCGTCCTCGATCACGATGGCAACCCCATGACGACCGTGACCGATGCCGATGGCAACTACCAGTTCGTTGGCCTCGGAGTGGGCACCTACCGTGTCTCGATCGTTGATCCGAACACGGGTGTCTTGGCCGGTCTGACCAACACCCAGGCCTACACCGGACGCGGCGCAACCCAGGCACCGGTGACCATCACCGATTCCTCGGTCCAGGGCGTTGACTTTGGCTTCGTCAAGCCGGCGACGATTGGCGACCGCGTGTGGAACGATCAAGACCACAACGGCGTTGACAATGGCGAACCCGGAGTTCCCGGCGTGACCGTGATCCTCAAGGATGCTTCCGGCACCGAGGTTGCGCGCACGACGACCGACTCCGATGGTCGCTACCGCTTCGAGGGAGTCCTCCCTGGCACCTACACCGTGTCGATCGAGGTTCCTTCCGGTTACGAGGCCGCGTCGACCGCTCAGTCCGTTAGCGTGACGGAGGGCGAGGTCAACTTGGATATTGACTTCCCGCTCACCTTGATCCCGACGCCTTCGCAGCCCGCGAAGTCGATCCTGGCGAAGACCGGTTCGGATGCGCAGTGGATCGCAATCCTCACGGCCATGCTGCTGACCGCTGGCGTGGGTGCCCTTGGCACCGCTCGCAAGCGTCGCAACTAATCGCATGACGCGAGTGCGGGCCTAACCGCAAAGCTCGGGCCGGGCCTCGACGAAAGTCGGGGCCCGGCCCTTTTGTGTGTTTTATCGTTATGTCTCCAGGGGCGTGCTTTGGCGAGTTCGCTTTGTGCTGCCCAACCTTGCGGTCTTAACGGTGCGCGCACCGCGGCTTAGATCGCCCAGTCATGCTTTAGCTCTCCCCTTCCCCCCCCTTAGCCCTCTCATTCCTGGTTTAGCTCGCTCACCTGCCGCCTTAGAACAGCAATAGACCCGGAATGAATGAGCTAAACCAGGAGGGAGGGAGGGAACGAGGCCGCACCGGGCAACGCGCGCCGACTAACGGGTCCCCTGGGTGCGTACAGGTACGACTGTGCCCCTGGGTGCGGCAGCACCCAGGGGCACACGGCCTTAGCCACAAAGCGGCGGCATGAGCCGCTGCCTGAGAAGCTTCTCAGTCAAGCTGGTCAAAAGAGCGCATCCACGCAGAGTGGATCGGGTTGGCATCCGCGACCATGGCTTCGAAACGGTTATCCGCGATCTCAATGACCTCGTTGAGGGTCACACGCATTTCGCGCAAGTCCGAGCTCTCAACACGGCGCCAACCATCAGCCAACAATTGCTCCGCTGAATCAATGCGTGAAACACAGACGATCATCGGACGATTGAAGCGTTCACGGTAGGCCTTACCCAAGACGCGAAGCTCTTCTTGCTTCACAGGGTCAAGGTCACCCAGCAAGGTGGAACCGGTGTCCACCAAAGCCTGCTCATCGGCCTCGTCGGACAACAGGAGGTCAACGATATCGGTGTAGCCGGCAATCAGTGATTCCTGTTCCTCGGGGCTTGCCTGAGCAACGGCGTCTTGGAAGGCGTAACGTAACTCTGACACGTTAGCGAAAGGCGCGCGGGCCCATGCTCGCTCTAGTGGCCACGTGACGCCTGAGAACATTGGCTCAAACACGCGAATGAACTTCTCTTCACCCAAGCTATTGACTGCGTCCAAGTCCAGCGGACGACCGTCGAGCATCGACACCGCGGGAGCGGGCTTGCGGCCGATGTGGAAGAAGATGATGTTGAGGATGATCGCGCAGATCGAACCGATAGTCACACCGGATCCGAACAGAATCTGCGCCCACGAAGGCACATATCCTGCTAAGTCCGGCTTCAAGGTCACCAGCAGGCCCAGACCGATTGAGGTCGACACGATCACCGAATTACGGTTATCGCGCATATCAACCGTGGACAGAGTCTGAATACCAACAACCGCAACGGCAGCGAACATCGCCAAGGAAGCGCCACCAATCACTGGCTTGGGAATCGACGCAACGACGGCGCCAGCCTTGGGGAGTACACCCAGGATGATCATGATGACACCGGCCGCGGTGACAACCCAACGGGACTTCACTCGAGTCAGACGCACCAGACCAACGTTTTGAGCGAAGCAGGTGTAGGGGAAGGAGTTCAAGACACCGCCCAGAGCGGTGGAAAGGCCATCGGCACGCAGGGCGTTAGCGATATGCGCGGGGGTAATGCGCTTTCCAACAACCTCACCCGTGGCGAAAACATCGCCCGTGGTCTCGACCGCCGTAATCGCCATGACGATCAGCATTGAGATGATCGCAGCGACAGAGAACTTCGGAATTCCAAAGAAGAAGGGGCTGGTGACACCCACCGGTGCCGCCTCCCCCACAGCCGAGAAGTTTGTGTCTCCAAGGAGCCACGCAACAAGGGTTCCTCCGACCAAGCCCAGAAGGACCGCAATAGTCGCCATGAAGCCGGAGAAAATGCGCTGAATGATGACGATGACCGCAAGGGTTCCCAGCGCGTATGCGAGGCCACGCAAGGTTCCGGGAATGGGGTCCGCGCCAACCTTTGCCGCTGCACTTCCCCAGGCAACAATGTCATTTGCCGCGACCGAGAGAAGGGTTGTGCCCATGACGGTCAGCAAAGTACCAGTGACAACAGGCGGGAAGAAACGCAGCAGTTTCGCGAAGAAGGGCGCAGCAAGGAAGGTTGCAATACCGGCAACAATGATGGAGCCATACATTGTTGCGAGGCCTTGAGTTCCGCCGCCTGCCGCCAGACCGACAGCAATCAGGGGCGAGACTGCAGTGAAAGTGACTCCTTGAAGGAGCGGCAGGCGGACACCGATCTTGGGTCCGAGTCCTGCAGATTGAATGATCGAGGCGATACCACAGGTGAAGAGGTCCGCGTTGATCAGGTGAACAGTGGTTGCCGAATCGAGTCCCAATCCGGTGGCAATAACCAGCGGAACAACGACTGCCCCGGCGTAAAACGCGAGGACATGTTGAAAACCAAGGATTGTGAGCTTGGGGAAAGAAGGGACTGCATTGACAGGGTCGATGTGGATGGTGGACATTTTTGGCTGGCTATTTGCCATGGCTGTGCTCCTGCACGTCACTCAAAAATGGACCTCTTCATTTTTACTCATTTTGACCAACAAATGAAAGCTCCTCCATTTGCGTTGCTATTTCCTTGGTTGACGAGGCCACACCTCCTTCCGTGATATCGCGCGGTAATTCCTTGGCACAGGGAAGCAGAAAACCAGGGGATGTGATTGATGACGCATTTATGAGTTTGCTTGTCAGAGCAGCTTGTGCTTAAACTATTTCTCGGCCAATCAATCGGCTTTGCGCTCGTAGCTCAATGGATAGAGCATCTGACTACGGATCAGAAGGTTGGGGGTTCGAGTCCCTTCGAGCGCGCAAGCGGCCCCGCTCGGTGCGTCCCACCGGTCGGGGCTTTGCTTTACCCGCTTTCGAATGCGCCGACGCGGGTTAAAGGACAAAGCGTGTTGGTTATGTGGGGACTTTTTGGTGTAGTGGTGCGGGAAAGTCGGTATTGAAGTTGGTGGCGACCAACTTGGAGGGTGGACAAAGCGTGTTGCTGGAGTGTTGACTTTTCGGCCTGATGGTACGGGAAAGTTGGTGTTTTAGTTGCTCGATGAAGACTACTGACACCGCTCCAAAACCGATGTCATTGCCTTCTTTTCTGCCCGAGTCACCCCCAATCCCCATGAAGTTTTCACTGCAATCTGCCTCTGGACGTAGGCGCACTGGTACACACTATTAGACGGCAACCACTGATCAGCACTGCTCGCGCCTTTGTCTTGATTCGCCGCCCCATCAACAGCCAGCAGGTTGAAAGGATCATTCGCGAAGTCTTGACGCCGCGCCGCATCCCACTGCCATGCCCCGCTCTTCCAGGCGTTCGCAAGGGCAACAACGTGGTCAATCTGGACGGCCTCGGAGGAATCTTCGCCTCGTTGGAAGTCGATCTGGCGCCCGGTATAGGGATCGTTTAAAACCCCCGACACAACAACGCACTGCGGTGAGCTTCGCTTCATCTGAAGATCATGCAGGTCCCGTTTCAATACGTCGTTTCTGGTGTCGCAACCATTGCGGTCCACATCCGCCCAGCGCTGACCGAATTGATCTCGAGAATACTGCGGGACGGATTCTGAGCCTTTCTCAATAACGCGCAGTTCTTCAAGCGCGCGGCGGCTATCATCAGCGCTTCCCAAGGTCACATCCGCCGGCCCTGTTGCATGGGTGGGCCCCGAGGCGCGCCACCAGAATCCCACCAACAGCGCGAGAGCCGCGAGGAAGACACTGAACACAATGACCAGACGTCCACTGTGGATTCTTTTCATCTTCCTCACCTCCCGGCTTTCCTGAGAACTACCAACACCCTAAGGGAAACAATATCCATGCCTCCCTCACACTATGCAGCAGGGAGCCATCATTTCCATCTACAGCACCCAGATCTGTGGAAAACGCCGAAAGGACCTACACCCTGTGGATAAAAAGAAGCCCGCCTCCCTGGAAGGAGACGGGCTTCCCAGTGCACTTCTATGCTGCGCGGGCGCCCAGCCCCTAGGACACCTAACCGCGGGTACCTAGGCTCCTGGAGCTTCGGCGTACTTTCCGCTCACGCAGCTTTCCGCACATCAGCCCATCTGTGCTCGGCGCACTTTCCGCGCACGCAGCTCCTCGCCCACGAAGTAGATACCGACCAAAAGCAGCGTCAGTGAACCCATCGCAAGCAGCTGTGCACGTCCCGAAGCATTAAAGAGCATAAGGACAATAAGCGCGAAGAGGCCAAGCAGCGACAGCCTCGGAACCCACGGCCATCCCGGAACGCGCAGCGACAGAGCTCCCTGCGCTTCCAAGGACGGGTGCAGGCGGATCTGCGCAATAACGATCATGATCCACACAATGAGCAAGACCATTCCAACCGCATTGAGCAGAATCTGCAAAATCACAGCGGGCAAGAGCCAGTTGAGTGCGACCGAGATCAAGGACAACACAACCGAGACCGCAACTGCATTCCGAGGAGTGCGACCATGCTCAATATCACCGTGTAGAGCGGCAACCTCAATGGACTCATTGTCAGTGTGCGCAACTTCCTCGACCTTCGAGCCGAGAAGCCAACGCGGCCCCATCCCACGAGAAGCCAGGGAGTATGCGATACGGGAAGAAGCGTAGATATTTGCCGAGAAGGCACTGACCAGCGCGGTAAAGACGATGATATCCATGGTGACGCCGACCCCCGGGAAGTGCGCCATTTCGAGGACAGCCGCGAAGGGGCGCTTGCTCATTTCCGCGGAGTTCCACGGAAGCAAGCAGATCAGGAGGGTCACTGAACCAACGTAGAAGACCAGAATTCGCCAAATGACTGAACGGATTGCCTTCGACATTGCGCGCCGCGCGTCGTCGGCCTCGGCAGCGGCAATGGTGACGATTTCGAGGCCACCAAAGGAGGTGATGATCGCAAGAAGTCCGACGGCGATTCCGGAAATGCCCGCAGGCGCAAAGCCACCGTTTCCGACAAAGGCCTCGTGCAAGCCCTGCGTACGCCCCGGGATGAAACCGATGAGCATGAACAGACCGATAGCCAAGAAGGCAATAATCGCCAGGACCTTCAAGGCCGCAAGACCCGCCTCGACAGCACCGAAGTGCCCGGCAGCCAGCAGGTTAATTCCGCCCAGAACAATGACAATCACCAAGGTCACGACCCACTGAGCAACACCCGGGAACCAGTGGGTGAAAATCTGCGCGGCGCCGGTCATTTCCAATCCCAGCACCATGATGAGCATGACCCAGTAGAGCCAGCCAGAAGTGAAACCCGCCCAACGTCCGATTCCAGCTTCCGCGTAGGTCGAAAAAGAACCAGAGGAAGGGATTGCTGCAGCGAGCTCGGCAAGGGAATACATCACGGCAACAACGATCAGCGCAGCAAGGATATAGGAGATCAGCACCGCGGGACCGGCCTCGGCAACGGCAACACCGGTGCCAAGAAAGAACCCGGCGCCGATTGCGCTACCCAGCGCCATCATCTGCAGGTGGAAGGACTTAAACTTCTTCGAGCCGGACTTGTTTCCGCCAAGAACCGGCGCTTGGCCCTGTGCAGTTGTGGCTGCTGCCTGTGTGTTTGTTATCGGTGTACGTGCCTCATTGCTCATTGATCCGAATGTTCCTCAATAATTCTCTTTGCATCTTCATGATCGACGGAACGCAGGCGCAGCAATGCACGAAGCTGCGTCGCCGTCATTGTCAGTGTCCAGTCATTATGCGACGGAAGCTGCCATTTTCTCCAATGTGCAAGAACCGTGAAACTTGATCCCACGATTGTCGCAATCAACATGCCGATCTGTTCCAGACCCGACTGTCCGAAAGCAGCCATGATCGCGGCAGAAACGAAGGCCGGTGTTGCATAGAGATTGTTCCCGCCAAAGACCTGCGGAACCATTCCAGCTGAGATATCGCGGATCATTCCGCCTCCCACAGCAGTCATGATTCCCAGCAAAATTGCCGGCCCGACACCGAGCCCGGCATTGATCGTCTTCAACGCACCCGTAGCGGCCCAGCACCCCAGGACCGTGCCATCAGCCAGGACTAGGGCAATTCGCCAAAAACGCGAGTCCAAGCGCCAGAGCATGGCAACAAGCGCACCGACAAGCGCGGTTCCCAAGTAGAAGGGATCGGTCAGAGCAACGGGCGGGCCTTGATCGAGCATGATGTCACGGAGCATGCCTCCCGCGAGCGCGCACATGATTGCAAGAACCATGAAACCCACGGCATCAAAGCGCTTGATACGCGCAATGCGTCCGCCAAGAATCCCATTGAGCAGCACGCCAAGGAGGTCGATGACGCGGAAGAGATCCGGCAGGGTCTGATTGAGGGTATCGAGCACGATCCCTATTGTCATCCACTTCTCAACAGATTCCAAGGAGCGACGGGGACGATCTCAGAACCCAAGATTGAGTGCCGAGGCCGAGCTCAGTGTCCCGGACATGCTCAGTTCAGCTCACCCCAAGTCAAGCCCCTCAGGCCACGCTCGTCTCGAAGAGCAGGCCGAGGGCGAAGGTCGCACCAGCAGCACCAAAGCCAATGAGAAGTTGGCGCAAGGCACGCGGCGTAGGAGAACGGCCCGAAAGCACACCAACGATGCCGCCGGTAAACAGGAGCGCCATCCCGACAAGCCCAACCGCAATGCCCGCTGCAAGCATTCCGTTTAGGCCAAGAATGTAAGGAATGAGCGGCAAGAAGGCACCGGTTGCGAAACAAATAAATGACGAGGCCGCGGCCCGAACAGGAGTTCCAACCTCTTCGCTCGCTCCGGCGCTTTGTTCATTTTGCGAGGCGAAGATCGGCCGACGGATAGCGCGCACATCCCCGGCGTCTTCACCCACGCGCCCCTCGGCCTCGGCAAGCTGACGGAAAATCTCTGCGGCATGAGCAGAAGCGTGCTCTGCGTCCTCACCGCGCGCGCGGAAAAGCAGGGCAAGCTCGTTCGCGTCAACGTCAAGGGAGGGAAGGGAACGGTCGGCCTCGGGATCGGGAATGGAGGCATCAAGGAGTTCACGCTGCGAGCGCACGCTCACCCACTCGCCGGCGGCCATCGACAGCGCACCTGCAAGGAGGCCGGCAATACCGGTCGTCAAAATGTTCGACGTGCTCATTCCCGCGCCGACAACACCCAAAATCAACGCAAGGTTGGAAACCAGACCATCATTCACGCCGAAAACTGCCGCACGGAAGGTTCCCGCCAGAGTTTGGCGCGAACGTTCAGCCAGCGAGCGCACAACTTCACCGTGAATGCGTTCATCGGCTGCCATTTGGGCGGGAGCGTCATCATCTTCATCATACGAGGATCGCTGTTCGGTGCGCTGGGCCATGGCTAGGACGAAAATCGTTCCAAACATGTAGGCGAGCATTGCCGAGATGCGGGTACGCAGCGGCGGGTGAGGCGCCGGAAGTGCGTGTTCACCCAGCAAAGAGAGCCAGTATTCTTCGTGGCGACCTTCTGCCTCGGCGAGGCCCAAGAGGACTTGGCGTTCCTCGCCGGTTCGCTGCTCCGCGAGCGCGCGATAGGTGCGCGCTTCCATGCGTTCTTCAGCGAGATAGCGCCTCCAGCGACGAATTTGCGCACGCGTAGGCTCGCTTGCTGTGTTGAGGGATTCAGTCATTGTTTGTCAGTGTGCTCTTCGCTCAGTCTGCGTAGGTCGGCAGATCCTCGTCGATTTCCGAGGCCTGGGCCGGCATCCGGAAGAGGCGTTCCTTGACGGCATCGGCAACCTTATCGGTGATCTTCTCTCCCTGGTTGCGCACGAGGGAGGAGACCTTTTCACCGGCTGCGTCTAGCGGACGTGCGACCACGGGGAAACGGCGCACTTTCGCGGCGAAATGGCAGATTCTTTCGTATTGTTCGCGGCCTGCTCGAGTTCCTAGGACGTAGCCGATACCGAAACCGACGGCGATTCCCATTTTCGTTCCCACGAGACGCCTTTCTTTCAACGCAGGCGCTTAAACGCGCCGTCGTGCGATGTGAGTCTGGAATAGAAACCAGCCTAGTGGGTGGCGAAAGCTATTCGCTACTTGTTTACCTTTTCGCACGTTGTGAGATGAGGTATTTCGCATCCGAGAAGAAACCGATACGGTGGAGTCATGAGCGAAGTACGTATGAACACTCCCCGAGGGATCACACTGTCGGGAACTTTCGTTCAGCCTGTAGATTCTCGGGACGCCGTTGTCCTGTTTTCTCACTCTTTCCTTGCAGACCGTCATTCCGGCGGCCATTTTGACGATCTCGCGCGCGCCTACCGCAAGGCGGGCTACGCGACTTTGCAATTCGATTATTCGGGGCACGGCCTTTCTGATGATGAGGTGATTTCTCGCGAGTCCCAGATCGAAGACCTCCAGGCAGCATCGGGCTGGCTTGCAGATCAGGGCTTCACTAACCAGCTCATTCACGGCCACTCTTTCGGCTCGGTGACCGCACTTGCGGCGCGTCTGAGCCACGCGACCGCGCTCTTCTTATCGGCACCTGTCCTAGGCCCACTCTCCTACGATTGGAGCGCGATTTTCTCCAGCAATCAGCTGGACGAATTGGAGCACACGGGTCACACCTGGATCCCCGACGACTCCGAGGGGCCCCGTGAGTCCTTCGTGATTTCCAAGCAGACACTTGTGGACCTGTCGATGGTTGACCCGGGCATCATCGATCCTTCGGGAGCCCCCGTCCTGATCCTCCACGATGCTGACGATATCGAGCTAGACCTCGTGGACCTTACTCGTGACGCCTTCCCTCGCCTTCCCGATGGCTCGCGCGTGGAGTTGATCCACGAAACCTCCTTTGGTGCGGGCGAGCATCCCGAAATCCTTCGCGAGGCCGCGATGGAGTGGGCACAGCTGTGGGCCGAACCCAGTGGAGAATTTCGCCAGTAACGCACACACCCAGCTGGCCTAGTCGTTCTTCGATACTCTGAAGGGGTGTCCTCTTCCCAGCAGCCCAGACGTCGGCGCTCACACTCGCGCAGGGGCCGCCTGGCCCATGCGCCCGCGCCTTTTCGTCCTTTCACGCCCGAACAGCTTGCCGCTCGGGCAGCTGCGCTTCCGGTCATTTCTTTCCCGGATCTTCCCGTCAGCGCTAGGCGCGAGGAAATCGCCCAGGCCATCCGCGAGCATCAGGTTGTCATTATTTCGGGTGAGACCGGTTCGGGGAAGACGACGCAGATCCCCAAGATTTGTTTGGAATTGGGCCGCGGAATTGCCGGGATGATCGGCCACACCCAGCCTCGGCGTATCGCCGCGCGCTCTGTCGCGGAAAGAATCGCCTCGGAACTGGGGCAAAAGGTTGGTAAACAAGCCGGCGAGGTCGTTGGCTATCAGGTGCGTTTCACCGACGAGGTCGGCCCCACGACCCTCGTCAAGCTGATGACGGACGGCATCTTGCTGGCGGAAATCCAGTCAGATCCGATGCTGCGCCGCTACGATACCTTGATCATTGACGAGGCCCACGAACGCAGCCTGAACATTGACTTTATCTTGGGTTACCTTGCGCGGTTGCTCCCGATGCGCCCTGATCTCAAGGTCATCATCACCTCGGCAACAATCGATTCGGACCGTTTTGCCCAGCACTTTGGCACCTGGGATGGCCCGATCGGAGAGGGTACGCTGCTCCAGGCAGCCCCGGTCATCGAGGTTTCGGGACGCACTTTCCCTGTTGAGATTCGCTATCGCCCGCTTGCCGCTGATACGCCATCGTCGTACTCCTCGACTTCGACGAAGGATACTGATGCGCTGTCCTCCCCCACGGCCTCGGCAACCGGAGAAGAGAACCACACCGGCAGCGGCGTCGAGCAACTGGTTTTAGAGGACGCGGATGACCCTCTCGCTGTGGAGGGATATGGCGCAGGGGTCGAGATCGACCTTGAGACGGCAATCTGCCACGCGGTTGATGAACTGTGCAGCGAGGGCGCCGGGGATATCTTGGTGTTCCTGCCCGGCGAGCGCGATATCCGCGATGTTGAGCAGGCTCTTCACGATCACCTCGGCAACCGTGCGCCGCGTGATATATCGCGGTCGAAGAATCCGGCGGATATCGAGATCCTTCCCCTGTTTGCACGTCTGAGTTCGCCGGAGCAGCATCGAATTTTCGAGGCACACGCTCACCGCCGCATCGTCCTAGCGACGAATGTTGCCGAAACTTCGCTGACGGTTCCGGGAATCCGCTACGTCATTGACCCGGGTTTGGCGCGTATTTCGCGCTATTCCAACAAGACGAAGGTGCAGCGCCTCCCCATTGAAGAAGTCTCGCAAGCAAGCGCAAACCAGCGTTCTGGACGCTGTGGGCGCGTGGCAGACGGTATTGCAATTCGCCTGTATTCTGCGGAAAACTACGCGTCGAGGCCACCTTTTACCGAGCCGGAAATCCTGCGCACCTCGCTTGCGTCCGTCATTTTGCAGATGAGTGCCTTGGGCTTGGGTGATGTGGCTTCCTTCCCCTTCGTCGATGCTCCTGATTCGCGCGCTATTCGCGACGGCATCAATCTGCTCGTCGAAATTGGGGCACTTCGTGCTTTGGAGAATTCTTCGAGTTCGCAAAGTGGTTTTGAGCTCACGCCTATTGGCCGTGATCTTGCTCGTCTTCCTATTGACCCGCGTCTGGGGCGCATGTTGCTTGCGGGCAAGGATGCGGGCTGCGCATCGGAAATTCTGGTCATCGTCGCGGCTCTATCGATTCAAGACGTTCGCGAACGACCTCTGGACCACCAGGAGTCCGCAGACACCGCACACGCGCGTTTCACCGATCCACACTCGGACTTCCTCACCTACCTCAACCTCTGGCGCTACCTCCACATCCAACAGCGCGACTTGTCAGGCACGGCCTTTAGGCGCATGTGCCGCGCCGAATTCATTCACTACCTGCGCTTCCGCGAGTGGCGCGACATTGCCCACCAACTACGCGATATGGCCCGCACTATCGGCATCCACACCGAGCCCCTCGGCATTCCTTCGGCCGGGGATGTTGTTAACGAGGCCTCGCGCGCGGGAATCGCCGACGCAGCCGCACGTGCCGCTGTGGCCTATACACGATCGACAAGCGCGGTTGATACGGATGACATTCATCGCTCGATTCTTATCGGGCTTTTGTCCAGCCTAGGGGCCTGGGACCCGGTGACTCGCGATTACACGGGGAGTCGCGGAACCCACTTCACGATCTGGCCGGGTTCTGGAATCACCGGTCACCCCGATTGGGTGATGACGGCCGAACTCGTCGAAACCTCGCGACTTTTCGCGCGAACGGTGGCGCGGATTCGCCCTGAATGGGTCGAGCCCCTTGCCAAGGATCTCCTCACTCGCGTCTATTCGGAGCCGACTTGGAATTCCTCGCGAGGCGCAGCCTACGTCCAAGAAAAAGTCATGCTCTACGGCTTGACCTTAATCGCAGACCGTCCGGTTCTTCTGGGACGCCTAGGGTCCACTCCCCTGGGTTCAATTCGTGGTGCAATGCCCAGTGACTCGCCCTTCGCAGCGGCTGTCAGTGTTCCCATCACTGCGGCTGAGCTTGCCCGCGAGATGTTCATCCGCCATGCCCTTGTTCAAGGTCAGTGGCGTGAGCGCCACGCCTTCCAGCGGCGCAACGACGAGGCGATCGAGCGTGCACGCGAAACGGAACGCAGGAGCCGCACCCACGGCCTCGTCGCCGATGAAATGGCGCTTGAAAGATTCTTTGACGACATTCTTCCCGCGTCGATCATTTCCACCGGGCACTTCAACCGTTGGTGGAAGGACAAAAAACGCACGGATCCCAAGCTTTTGGACTACCCGCCCGAGCTTCTTCTTCCCCGAGGCCTCGGCCAAACCGGCGAGGGCTTCCCCGATCACTGGGCGCAGGGCGAGCTGCGTCTTCCCCTGTCCTACGAGTTCCACCCGGGTTCCCCGCGCGATGGAGTCTCCATGTCGATCCCGATCGAGGCCCTGGGGCGCGTGAGCGATGAGGGAACTGACTGGCTAGTGCCCGGGATGCGTGAAGAACTCATCACCGAGGCGATCCGCGCGCTCCCCAAAGCAAAGCGGCGCCTGCTTGCCCCGGCTCCCGAGGTCGCAAAGAGCGTGGCAGCGTGGATCGAGGACGTGCGTCGTGGTCGCGTCGACCTCAGTGCCCCTGCGCCGAAGAAAGCGCAGTCTACGCAACAGCAGCAGCAAGAAGAAGACCCTGCGTCTTTGAGCGCAGCTTTGGGTCGATTGGCTGCGTGGGGCGAGCGAACCGGGCAAGCGCGAAGCACGCGCAAGACTTCAGAGACTGCAACAGCTCCTGCGAAGACTCCCAAGCCGACAGCTCCAGGCAGCACTGCCAAAGCCGAGGACACCCCTTCCGAGCAAGGCACCGCACATACTGCACAATCGGCCTCGTTTAACGACCTCTTCACGCGTGCACTGCGAGAATTACGCGGAGTTGACCTCAGCGACTCGGATCTACGCGCGATGGAGGATTCTCTTCCCGATCACTTGCGGATGACTTTCATCGTCCACGATCACGATGGCCGCGAGTTGGGAAGTGGTAAGGACCTTGGCTACCTCAAGCGAACTCTTGCCGGAGCAACCGATCGCGCCTTACGCACCGCTGTTCGCCAAGCCCTGAGCGAGGCCCAACAACGCTCCGCTCGGGCAGCGCAGGCTCAGGGGGAGTCACAGGCAGGCGAGGTGCCTACCGAAGCAGAAACCGCCAGCGGCGACCATTCGCCTGCATCCAACGCAGGCTCGACAGCGCCTGCAGGTGCGGCCTCGGCGACGGAAAGCGGCGAAGGGGAACTCTTCGCGGATAATCTTGAGGCCTTCCCCAGTACGCCCCTTCCGCAATCAGTTGAATCGCGCGCGCAGGGCTTGCTCATCCGCGCATTCCCGGCGCTTGTCCCCCAGGGGGATCGCGATAATCCGCTAGCCGGAGTACGCGTCATGGCCAATGCCTCTCAGGCGCGAAGCGAACACCGCCTGGGCATTGCAAACATTGTCCTGCGCGCGATTCGCCTATCCACAAAGCGCGTATCCACCCGCTGGACGGGGCGTGAGGCCCTCATGCTCACCTCCACGCCGTACCCGAGCACCGAGGCGCTCATCGCCGATGCGCAATTGGCAAGCGTGCGCGCCCTGAGCGACACCCTTGCGGGAGACCGCGGGCTATGGGCGATCCGCGATGCCGCGGCCTTCGAGGACCTTTCCACGCGTATTCGCGACCGCCACGAGGACCAGGTCTACTCGATCATCGAAGTAGTTGTCCGCGCGATGGAATCGTGGGCACAGCTGCAAGATCACCTCGCCGAGGCCAGTGGCCCCGCGTATGCGAGCCTGCGCAGTGACGTTCAGGCGATCGCGTCCTCGCTGGTTTTTGATGGTTTCATTGCCGCAACACCTCTGGAGCGACTGCTCAACCTTCCTCGCTACATTCAGGCGCAATCCGTGCGGCTGCGCAAGGCTCTGCGCTCGCCCGCAGATGTTTCTCGCGACGAGAAATCGCGCGCGGCCTTGTCCCAGATTGACGAGGAAGTTGAGGAGTTGCGCGAGCTCATGGATACGCGTCCCTTCGATGGGCGCCACGAGGCCGCATTCGAAGAACTCCTATGGATGCGCGAGGAATTGCGCGTGTCCCTCTTCGCTCAAGAACTTGGAACCGCACGCAAGATTTCCCCGCAGCGCATGCTCGCCGCGATCGATCGCCTTCACGAGGCCATCTAGGGGGAGGCGTGGAACGTGAAGACGCGCAACAGATGGCGCGCGAGCTGATGAACCAGCACGGCTTGAGTGAGTGGTCTTTTCGTTTTGATCGTGCGCGCAGGCGAGCAGGTTCGTGCGTCCATTCCCGCAAGGAAATCACCCTGTCTGGGCCGCTGACCGCCCTGTATGACGCGCCAACAGTTCGCGGAGTCATTCTCCACGAGATCGCCCATGCCCTTGTGGGATCCAGTCACAATCACGACGAGATCTGGCAGGCGAAAGCCCGCGAGTTAGGTTCGCCCGATCGTGCGCGTCTTTCAGGAGGATTGCCTGCACCTCGGCCCGCGTGGAGGGGAGTGTGTCCCGTGTGTGGGGCTGTTCGGGAGTTGTATTCCATGCCCCGCAGGGTCACTTCCTGTGGCGCATGTTCGCGCACTTTCGATCCCTCGCGGATTTTCCAGTGGTCCTTTAACGGCCAGGCGCGTGAGCCGGGTGGGCAGTACGCTCGCCAGCTACGTGCGCTCAAGAAGCGCACGCGTTAACATATGTCCATTCACCCGATCTTTTTGATCCCATTCAAAGGACTCATCGCATGACTGCTTCCACCCCCTTCGACGACGGCGCAACTACCAATACCGGTGAGAACCGCGAAAACCTGAGCTGGCAACAGTTTGGCGATGCTTCTCGCGAACTTGCCCAGCAGATCGTCAATTCCGGGTGGATGCCCGACCTTATTGTTGCAATCGCGCGCGGCGGCCTGATTCCGGCCGGCGCGCTTTCCTATGCACTGGGTGTGAAGGCAATCGGCACCATGAACCTGGAGTTCTACACGGGTCTGGGCGAAACCTTGGATGAGCCGCAGGTTCTTCCCCCGCTGATGGATGTTTCCGCGATGGATGGCAAGAAGGTCCTTGTTGTCGATGATGTTGCTGATTCGGGTAAGACCCTCAAGAAGGTCATGGAGCTTATTGAAAAGCGCGGTTTGAGCTTGGATGGTCAGGCGCACGCAAAGGTTGAGGCACGCTCCGTGGTGATCTACAAGAAGCCGGTGTCAATCATCGATCCCGACTACGTGTGGCACTACACCGATCTGTGGATCAATTTCCCCTGGTCTGTTCTGCCTGTCGTTCAGGCACAGTAGTCGTTTGAGCTGAGGCAACACGCTGAGGCTCTACGACACACAATGACGGGACTGCGTGCTGCTCGCAGTCCCGTGATTATTTGCCGGCCCTCAACGCCTCGTTACAAGGCAACTAGAGAGGCGTAGTGCTCGCGCTGGTGGTGTACGACCTCAGTGCCTTGAATATCCCCATTCTGGTTGATCACCCGCAGGTTCCTGGGACCCCCAACGGTTGCAAACAGATGCGCTGCCGCACCGCACGCCCAACGACTGTCTGCGTTTGAGCGGTGGACGACGGTCGGAGCGACAACTCCATTTGAAGAAAAAGAGAAGAGTTCATCTTCGAAGAGCACCGCCCAGTCCGAGGCGAGGATTCGCACCCCGCTTCCGTCAAGGACAATGCGCTCCTTTTGCGTAATGTAGCTGAGTCCTTGCAAGAAAACCGCAAGGTTGCGAGCGAATTCCATGACAACTCGCCGGCAGACGAAGTCTCCGGTGCGGGCCATGGTGATGAGTTCTTCTATGTTACGCGGCCTGTCGTCTTTCCCTTCGTCGAGGCGTGCGCCTCGAGCACGGGCAAGAACAGCCGAGGGGATCAGCGCGCCGCTGGCGCATCCCATGTGTCCCAGCGAGCACACCCCGTTACTCCCCGCGATAGGAAGGTGGAGGACTCGTTGGTATTTCCCGGTGGGATCTGTGATGAGCCTTCCGCCCTCGACCTCAACGAACGCAACCTTTTCTGCAATTTCAGCGACGAGGAAATCATCTATTCTCCGCCCAACCCCATAGGCGATTTCGTAGGTTGCCAAGCCTTCAAGGTTTGTAATGATCGATAGAGGAAGCCGCGCATCAACGGTGATGTATTGGAGGAGTGGGAAATGATCCCAGTCCAAAGTCTCCAGAACACAGGTGCGCTGACGGGTCACTCTCCCGCTGATGCTCAGGCCAATTCCCCTAATTGCCCCATATGGTTCAGCGCTTTGGACAAGTTCTTCGCCTAGTTTATTGATGGTGGTGACGACTTTGTCGGAGTCACTGGTGATCGCGCGGGAACGTTCTTCGCGCACGCGCCCCGAGCGATCCATGACAACAGCATGGATTCGTCCCGGTAAGAGTGCGATTCCAACCGCGCATTCATCAAAAAGTTCATAGCCCGGAGGCTTTGTTTTGACCTGCGGCGGATCCGCTGTTTTTTTATGAATATCATACGGTTCCATGACGAGCCCCTTTGCAACAACGTTGTCGCACGAACACGGGCGTGCTCAGCAGAGTCAGTGTATACCCGCGCCACCCATCATTGCTTGAGTTGCAACATTATTGTGGAAACCAGGCCCGCATGTATGCGTAAACGTTAGCGTTCCCATAGACAGAGCAGTCATCCCCACGCCCTTTCAACGCACCCCTGTTAGGCACATAAGGCGTGTAGTTATACATGCTCGCAGTTGCGCGGTTAGCAGGAGTAATCTGCGTCGTGGTGCACTCTTGTGCGGGCGCATAGCGAGCCTCGACCCGCTGCCCAGCCTGGAATCGATAACGCTCAGGCTTAATCCGATAGATCGCAAATTGCCGCGCCGCATAGTAGACCTGCCGTTGAAAACCCGCGTAATCGGGATCGCAGGTACTGTTATCCGGACAGGCGTAGCCCATCGCGCTGGGGTAGCTAAACCACTGAAAATCCCCGCCCGAAGCGTAAATCAAGCCCTGTTCTTTTTGGAGGGTCACCAGAAGAACCTGCGGGTTCACTCCACATGAACGCGCGGCTTGCCCGATGATCTGCGCGGCGCTTTCTTCCTCACCGCCCTGGTATCCCCATGGACAGTACTCATCGCCCGCATAGCTCTCAGTGACGACCGAGAAATCCTTCAAGCAGGGGATTTTTTGATCATTCGCACGACCCGCTTGGCACCCTTCGCCTTTTTCGGCAATGAAGGCAGCGATCTGCGCGTCCGTCATCGTCGTCGAATCGTCCAGCACCCGGTCTGAAATGAAGTTTTCCGGGTCAAACCCCGTGTAGTCGAGCGCGATTCCGCGGGGCGCTTCTGACGTAGGCGTCTGGGTGATCTCGGGTTCTGCTTGCCTGCAGCCCCCTATCCCCATTGCCGAGGCCGCCGCCACGCACAGCGTGAGAAGCGCGCGCGTGCGCGTGAATCGTTTCGTCACCGATTCAAGCTCCCTGCTGCATACTCAAGGATCGCGGGAGTGCACTTTTCGATGGTCGCGCGCGTGGCCTCGAAATCGGAATAATCACCGTACCAGGGGTCGGGCACATCGCGACTGCCCCCGCGAGTGGACTCTCCCGCGGACTCTTCGAAATCACGGAACATGCGGATCTTCGGATCGGGACCACCCGCAAGCCGTTCAAGGGCGCGAAGGTGGGAGGAGGTCATCGCAAGGATCAGATCCCAGCGCTGGAGTTCCCCCGCCTGAACCTGGCGAGCACGATGCGAGGGCACGCGATACCCGCCCTCGCGCAGTGCACGTGCAGCCCGAGAATCAATGCCATGCCCGTGTTCTTCATCGCTGATGCCCGCGGAATCAACAAGAATATCGACCCCACTATTGGCGGCCGCCTCGCGAAGGATTTGCTCGGCCATCACGGAGCGGCAAATGTTGCCGGTGCAGACCATCAGGACTGAAAAGGACATGGCATCACCTCTCAGGCGCAAAAGAGCGGGAGGAATGCGCGCACGGCCTCGAAAGAGTGGTAGGCGGCGGTCTCACCGTTCATGTGGAAGTCCTCATCGGCGCCTTCCCCGGTCAGGTCCGAGATCGCGCGTAGGCAGATCCAGTCGATGCCATTGGACCAGCACACCTGTGCCATTCCGCAGGTTTCCATATCGACCGCGAGCGCGTCGGGGAATCCGGCGCGAATTCGGGCAACAACCTTTTCGGAGGCAAAGGAATCGCCGGTGACGATGCGGCCCGTGCGCACGGTGTGGGGCTGCGCCTCGCCGAGCTTGGCAAGAGCGTCGATCGCACGCTGCGAGGAGTGGTAGTCCACGGGCATGCGCGGGATCTGGCCAAGTTCGTAGCCAAAAACGGTGGCATCGGCGTCGTTGTAGATGGTGGAGATGGCGCCTGCGACGTCACCGACCTTGATTCCACCTTCGAGGCCACCCGCGGTGCCGCCCGCGATGACGATCTTCGGGGTGGCCATAGTCAGGCCTCGTGCGACGGCTGCCGCGGCGTTGGCGATGCCCACGCCGGAGGTGATGACGAGGACGGTGTGGCCCGCAAACTGGCCAAGGGCATAGCTCTGCTGGTGGTGACCTTCCGCGCCGACGTTGAGGGTCTCGACCGCGTCGGCACCGGGGAGGGGCGTAAGGGCGTCAAGGAAGGGCTTAGCTTCCATGACCATCGCGCACTGAATGAAGGCGTCAACCGTGGGAAGAACGCGCGAGGGGGTCAGGGTCAAGGACATGAGTGGCCTCTCTGGGAAAGATCGTCAGTTGTCGGTTGAAGAAAGCGGCACACGCCTCAGCACGAGGCCGCATCGTCCTGAGTGACGACAAGCCATTCGTCGCGGTGCGCGAGGAATTCGCGGACGGCGTCCTGCGCTGCGGACAGGGAGTGGTTTGCGCCCCAGCCGCACTGGACCTCGTTCGCGGCGGGAACTTCGGTTGCGTTGAGGATGTCTTCGAAGGTTGCCTGCAAGATGGGAAGGAATTCTTCGGTTTCCACGCCCAGGAGCAGCGCGTAGAAGCCAGTCTGGCAGCCCATGGGGCCGAAGTCGATGAGCTTGGTGGTGTGGTTACGCATGAGCTCTGCGCTCAGGTGTTCGATGGAGTGAACGGCAGGCATTTCCAGGTGGGCCTTGTTCGGCTGCGTGAAGCGGACATCGTACTTGATGAGGACGTCACCACCGGGGAGAGTCTTGCGGTCGGCAACGCGAACGTAGGGGGCAAGGACACTGCGGTGGTCGAGGTTAAAGGATTCGACATTCATGCGTTCAGTCATGACATCAAGTTTATAGAGATTCGCGCAAAGTGCGCGGGGCAGTCTCGCATGGCGCAAGAGAGTTTTCTCCCGTGTACCTGGTGCCCCTCTTTTCCACTTCACGGGGCTTTTTCGGGCACAATAGAACCCATGGATCTTCAGCCGCCGATTGATGTCACCACGCAGGACGAATACAGCGCAGATACGCCTACTCCCGCCGCGATTGTCGCCGGCGAAGTCCCCGCAAGCTCGGCCGCTCGCCCGCTTTCAGTTTTCGACATGTTCTCGGTCGGCATTGGTCCTTCTTCTTCGCACACGGTGGGTCCCATGCGCGCGGGCTTGGCTTTTTCGACGGAGCTGTGTGCGCTTCCAGAGTATTCGCGGCTCTCCCACGTGCGCGTCGAGCTTTTTGGTTCTCTTGGTGCCACCGGCCGAGGCCACAACACCGATCGTGCGGTTCTGCTGGGTTTGGCGGGCTATGACCCGGAGACTGTTTCTATCGATACGGTCGAGAGCGTCATCCCTTCGATCGCCTCGAGCGGGATGCTTCCTTTTGCGGGTGGGCGTGAGATTCCCTTTGATATCGAGGCGGATATTCGTTTTCTTCCGCGGAGGGTCCTGCCCTACCACGTCAACGCTTTGACGATCAGTGCTTACGGTGAGGCTTCGTCGACGGCGGGCGTTTCCCGAGGCCAAGACAGCATCGCCCCTGATGGCCAGGGTTGGGCGACGTCTTCCGAAGTAGTCGAGCATCCGGGTGAATTGTTGTTGCAGCGCACCTATTATTCGGTGGGCGGCGGCTTCGTCATGGCGCAAACGAATGACGATAGCGAGCATCCCGAGATCGCTTCGCTTGCTTCAGCGCAGGAAACGACGGGAATGTGTACTCCGGCTCCCCTCCCCTTCTCGACGGGCGCCGAGCTTTTGGAACAGTGCACGCGCTCTGGGCTCTCGGTCGCCGAGCTCGTGCGCGCGAATGAGCTTTCCGCGCGTCCTGCTGCTGCGCTCACCGAATACCTCGATCACATTGCGCATACGATGTTCGGCGCGATCGACGCGGGTATCGCCTCAACGGGTATTTTGCCGGGTGGTTTGGATGTGCCCAGGCGCGCAAATGCCCTGGCCGCGCAGTTGCGTGCCCGCGCGGAGAAGGCGTTTTCTTCGGAAAAGCGCCACGGCTGGGCCGGGGCTATGCAAGATCCTTTGCGCGCCATGGACTGGGTCAATCTCTATGCTCTGGCAGTGAACGAGGAGAATGCTGCGGGTC
>ERZ773066.525-NODE-525-length-21407-cov-6.010912_pt1 | contig 21407 bp, 18 predicted proteins | sample MGYA00580573_ERZ773066 | MGnify/ENA primary metagenome ERZ773066 (study PRJEB29015, sample SAMEA2738128) | human oral metagenome | biome: human oral; feature: human-associated habitat; material: saliva | place: China | collected 2203 ... | reverse complement strand
TCAGTCATCTTCTTCGCCGGTTGAAAAATAAGGCAGGATTGTACCGCACTTTGAGGGAATTATGTAGTTTTATGATTAAAATTATAATTAGATTAAATCTTTTATGTATCTTTGCAAAAGTAGTTTTATCAATTTATTATTGATAGATGATATATCAGTTTCAATCTTGTGGTTAGCAGCTTAGATTGAGATTGTTTGGTAATTCAAAATAAAAAGGAAAATGTCGAACTATAAAACAGTAGTATTTGCCAATCAAAAGGGTGGGGTAGGGAAGACAACTCTCTGCGCACTTTTTGCCAATTATCTTACCAGAAAAGGTAAAAGCGTCTTAGTAGTTGATGCAGATTATCAGCGCTCTCTGTCTTCTCAGCGTCAGGATGAAAGCGAAATGGAAGATTATAAGACTTTAGAAGAGCCGTATAATATCTATCAATTCAACCTCGATTCAAAGGAAAAGTCGGATAAACTCATGGATGAGATGAAGAAAATAGAAGGATATGTGCTCATTGATTCCCCCGGAGCATTGACTGACGACGGTCTTATTCCATTGTTGACCAAGGCTGATATGATTATTGTTCCTTTCGATTACAGTAATATTATCCTTAAGTCTACGGCTACATTCATAAAGGTTTTCCAAGAGTTGGCCGACAAATATAAGTCTCATGCACGCCTCGTTTTCGTACCAAATCGTATAGAAAAAGGTGCCGGATATAAGGAAGAGCGCGACTTATGGGCTGAATACGATCGGCTTTTTGACCGCATCGGCGTCTTAACTCCAAAGATTTTTAAGCGTTATAACTTTACACGTTATAACACTTTCTCTATCAGTATAGAAGATGCCGAGAGTGTAAAGGGTGCCTTCAATCGCATTATTAAGGAGCTTAAGACGCTTTAATCTTCTCGTTATCTGCTGTGTTCTGGGGTATGAAAGTTTACTTTTTATACAGCAAAGCCCCATAAACGAGCATTATTAAGTATAAGAATCAAACGATAAAATTATTCAATATGGCAAAGAAACCAACTATGCCGGGCGAGTTGAAAGACCTGCTCAATGATATGAATCCTGTTGAAAAAGATACAAAGAAGACGGTTACGAAGCAACCGGAAGCAAAGAAAGCAAAGGCCGAAAAGCCCACTTCTGTAGACACAAAGCCTAAAACAGCGAGCGAAGAAAGTTCAATCGACCGCATTATTTCCTATGCTCAAGATTATAAAGCATCTGAGATTGATATGGCAACTGTGGTGTTATCCGAAGACATGAAGCAGGTATTAGATAAATTAAAGACTTCTCTTCCGGTGAAAACTCCATTCAAATATCTTCTGAGTGCTATCATCAAAGAATATTTTGAAACGCATAAGCAGGAGATAAGAGACCTGATTTTGAGATTTTAAACTTTGATTTCATTATCTGATTTCAATAGTCTTGGCATCTCAAACGAATCAAAGAGCAGGGTGGGGGAGACTTCATTGCGTCTCGCCCTCTTTGCCTTCACTATATAATAATAGGTGTGCGAACCCATGGTTTAATTCTCTACATAACGCGACATCCCACTCTTTTGTAAATCATATCTATAAAATCATTTCCTTTTACCTTCCTCGTTATTTCACATCTTCTACCCATTTATCATCTTAATCATTATATTTGCAAGCATGAACAACACCTTTATTCCTGACGAATCACAAGCTTTGGTGATTAATTTACAACGTGGTTATCACCTTGTATTAGCCTCTCCTGGTTGCGGAAAGACACAGATTTTGGCTGAACGGGTGGCAAAAGCCTACGCCACGAATGTGCCTTTTTCCAACATGCTCTGCCTAACGTTTACCAATCGTGCTGCGCGTGGCATGCAAGAACGCATTGCAATGCGGCTTGAAGTGCCTGCAGATGAACTCTTTGTCGGTAATGTTCACCGTTTCTGTTCACGCTTCTTATTTGATGCCGGCATTGTTGCCGCGTCCACATCTATTATTGATGATGATGATATTTTAAGCATTTTATGTAATTTTTCAGGTGAAGACGAGTCACAAGTTGGGGCAAATTATCGGCAACGTGGCCTATATATGGAGGCCATGCAACTCTCTCATCTGATGTTTCAGATAGAGAACAATCATCCACGCGACTTGCGTTTACATCCTTCTTGCCTCTCTTCTGACGATATTCTCGCCCTGAAAAAGATATGTTTATCACAACATAAGCCCTTCGATGCAGTCATGATGGTTGATATCTACAAACACATTGACACCTATCGTGACGTTTGTAGCGGGCTCGATGCACAACAACTCATCTATCGTTTATTACGGAAGATGCAGTTGGCCCACCAATATGAGCGTTATAAAGACGACAACCGACTGATGGATTTCGAAGATATTTTGTTGTTATCCTATGAACATCGTGAACAGTTACCACGCTTTTCGTGGATTCAAGTGGATGAAGTGCAAGACTTGAATCCCTTACAACTTGCGCTCATTGATGCGATGACAGCACGTGAAGAGGAACAAACGCCTTGTGTAATCTACTTGGGTGACCCCCAGCAGAGCATCTTTTCATTTATGGGAGCGAAGTGTTCTACCCTCGATTTTCTGCGTAATCGTTGCGCTGGAAACATTCATTCATTAAGCAAAAACCATCGTTCACCGAAATATTTACTTGATATTTTCAATACGTATGCCGTCAAACAAATGGGCATTTCGCCTGACTTGCTTCCATCAACTTCTTTCCAACCCACCACAATGGGCAACGAGTTGCAATGGTTTCAGTCGGATACCATCGAAACAGAATACCTTGATGCAGCCCAACAAGCAGTCAGAATGTTGCATGATTTCCCTGAAGACACAACGGCAATCATTGTGAATTCTAATCGTGATGCTGACGGAGTAAGCGATGGTTTGAAGCAGTTGAAGGCGCCACACTTTAAGGTTTCTGGCGAGGATCTATTCTCTTCGTCTCAGATTAAGTTGCTTTTTGCTCATCTCACCATTATGAATAATCCGCACAACTTCATCGCTTGGGCGCGTATTTTAGAGGGAATGCAGGTATTTCGTACGTCAAATGCCGCGCGAAGATTCGTGAGAGCATGCAGTGATCGGGCACTCCTTCCGAGTGATTTCTTGCGTGATGATGGCCAAACTTACATCAGTCGGTTTGTCAATGCCTATGAAAACGAGGTGATAACTATCTTTGATACTGAGACAACGGGACTTGATGTGTTTAGTGATGACATATTGCAAATTGCTGCCGTTCAACTCAAAAATGGAGCTGTTGTGCCTGGTTCTGCAATGTCAATCTATTTAGAAAGCGACAAGGAAATCCCCGAAATGCTTGGTGATATCGTTAATCCCATCATCGAAGAACGCCGACATCATCAGCTCATCTCACGTCAAGATGCCTTGCAACGCTTTGTAGATTATGCCCAGGATACAGTGCTTTTGGGGCATAATTCCGACTTCGATATCCACATTCTTACCAACAACTTGCTGCGCGAATTGCCTGAATGTCCGTTGCCTGAAAACTTAAACAGCTATTTGGATAGTTTGCTTTTGATTCGTCTTTTACGTCCAGGACTACGCCAATATAAGCTCAAATATTTGTTAGAAGTCTTGCATTTGGAAGGTGAAAACAGTCATTTGGCCGATGCAGATGTTAATGCAACGCGCTCTCTTACTGCCTTTTGTTATAATCATGCACGTGAAATGGTGGCCGAACAGCAATCATTTATCACCCATAAACGTGTGCAAGAACGTGTCGTAACACTACGAAACAACTATCTTTCTCATTTTCATCACACCGCCAATCGACTTTGGATAAACGATGATAACAAAGATCTTCTCGTGGAAGAAATGCGTTATCTCTATTCCGTTTGGGTAGAAGAGCATCTCATCGAGCCTTTACCAACGGTGGAATATATCTTCCGTTATGTGGCTTCCGACCTGTTACAGCGTGATGAACCGCCAGCCCTGGCGTTGCAGATTGGGCGACATATTCTTGAATTAAACACGTTAAAAGAGGCCGATCTCTGTGGAAGTGCTACGATAGATGATAAGATTTTCGTGACAACGGTACACAAAGCGAAGGGTTTAGAGTTTGATAATGTCATCATCTTTGACGTGATTGAAGGTCGTTATCCGAATTATTACAGCCGTGAAAATCCCTCACAAGTGGCTGAGGATGCACGCAAACTCTATGTTGCAATGACGCGAGCTAAGAAGCGGTTAATGGTTATGCAGAGTAGTTCGCGCATTGATTATCGCGGCCAACGGCGCCCCATTGCCCTCTCGCGGTTTATGGAATGCATTGTCGATAGCTTGAGTCCAACCCATTCTTGCACGCTCAAAGGGGAAGAGAATGGCCCCTCTTGAACGTTGAAAAAGCACAAGACAGGCCGTTATATGCTGGGCATTGGGCTATATTTCCTATGCAATTACCTCATACTTTACCTTATATCTTGTGCTGATTAATTATTTTTAGGCGCTTTTAATCTGGCGCTCTATGAGGTTAGGACAAGGGACTCAATACATAATCTTCTACAATCTTCCCCACACCATCATTGTCGTTAGAAAGTGTAACGACATCAGCCAGCTGACGAATATCCTCAGATGCATTGGCCATTGCTACGCCTAAACCTGCAAATTTCAGCATACTCACATCGTTATATCCGTCACCACAGGCGATAATCTCTTCGCGTTTGATGCCCAAAATGTCGATGAGTTTGTCGATAGATTCAGCCTTGTCGATGCCCAAAGGCACACATTCGAGGAAATAATCTGCAGAGCGATAGAGTTCCATCTCATGCTTTAGGCGTTGCGAAAGCTTTAATTCCAAGTCGTGGAGTGGGGCAGGTGAACCAACAATCAAGCATTTATTGATGGGATAAACAATGTCATTTAAGAAGGCATTTGCCTGCAAAACAGGCATCTGATTGATGTGCGCTTCCTCCATCACATAAGGGTCTTTATCGCTCGTTGCGATGATACCTTCTCCCTTATACGTTAGGATTTGCATGCCGGCTTGCATGGCTTCGTGGTATAAAGTGGGTACAAGCGCGGGGTCGAGTGTCTTTTCAAATACGGTTTTTCCCGTCTTGCAGTCTACAATTTTACCTCCATTGAAGGCAAGAATAAACCCACCATATCGTGCCAACTCAAGCTCCTTGGCTAATGGCATGATGCCAAACGTTGGCCGACCCGACGCTAATATGAGCCTAACTCCACGTTTTTGAGCCTCCATTAAAGCTGCTTTGGTACGTGGAGTGATACGTTTCTCGCTGTTGGTTAACGTTCCATCGAGGTCAAGGACTATTAGTTTATATTCCATATCTTATGATGCTTCATGATGAAAAGCATGACTTTGCCTTCCCATCTTTAATTGTTGATACTTAAAATCTACCTTTCACACTTGCTGTTCTTTATGCCAATGGCTCCAACCCTACGTCTTTTGACGAGAGCGTTACACTGCCATCTTCGCGCACATAGCATGGAATACAAACGTCACCCGTGGCTTTTTCTTCGTCAAAGGCTGGGTTGTTATCGCGCAGTTTGAGAAATTCTTTCATGTCATGCACGTCTTCTCCGATATCAATCACTTTGAAATGAGGATTCCCCACAACCTGTTTCATCACGTGAGCGCAATAAGGACAGGTCTTCATTACATACATCTTAATCATCTTTTTACCTTATTTTATGTTGAAAATGAATTCTATTTATTTAGAAACAACGTTCAAAAGCGAGGCGCATTCCATGTTATAATATCTGCAATGCGATAGCCGCGCAGGCTTCAGCATCGGCAAGTGCATGATGATGTTGAGTCAAATCATAACCACAACGAGCTGCAATGATGTCGAGGTTGTGGCGTCCTTGCGGCCAAACGCTACGCGATTTGAGCAGTGTGCAATGGAAGATATAGTCGGGATATGTCATCTGATAGCACTTAAAAACAGCCTTTAAACAACTCTCATCAAAGGCTTTGTTGTGGGCAACTAAGGGGAGTTGGTCGATGAGGGGCATGATTTTGCGCCACACTTCGGGAAAAATGGGGGCATTGTCTGTGTCGGCTTGTGTCAAGCCATGCACCTTTGTATTCCAATAAGTGTAATAATCGGGCTCGGGATGGATAAGAGAATAGAAGCGGTCTACAATCATTCCGTTTCGCACAATCACTACACCCACAGCACAAACACTGGTTCTTTCGCCGTTCGCTGTTTCGAAATCTATTGCTGCAAAGTCTTTCATTATGACTGCAAATATAAGATATTTCGGGCAAATGTGCAAGGATGCACCGATGGTTCACAAAGGAATGATGTGAACAAATCGCTGCAAATTTATCGTCTTATCTTATGATTTTCGTTGCAGTTTGTTGCATCTAAGATAGTATTCTCATTTAGGATAGGGTCACCTTCCTTGCTCCCCATGTTTTAATCCCATTTTTATGGTTTTGCAATCTCAGTCATTTCACCGAGCGATTTGAGCCATTTCACCGCGTAAACTCAGTCACTTTACCGCGTAAACTCAGTCATTTTATTCGGTGAAACGAACAAGTGTGCAGCACCCTTGATTTTATTTCGTCTTATGTATAGATGCTCCCAGTGACGGCTTCTCTTATGCGTTTTGCTCCAACATGTGTCGATCGCGCTCGGCAAGTGCATTGAAGAGTCTTTTCTTTTGCTTTGAATCGAGCAGTCCTCTCACGAAGATATGCGGCAGGGTTACACCCAAAGCGATTCCGAAAATGACTAAAGAGGCCTTGATAAGATTATTCATTGCCACCGTAACTTCACCCACTACGCCGTTCATTTCGATAAAAGCGAAGAGGGCACGATACATCAAAACACCTGGCACCATGGGTATAACGCTCGGTATAGATAGGCATTGTTGTGGGGTGTGGAACCAGTGTTGAGCGCGTGTAATGATTAAACTTACAAGCGTAGAGCCTGCTAATGAGCCGATGATAAGCCCCTGGTCAAGACCTATGTTGTGGTTACTTGGTCCGAGATTCACGAAGTTTCTGAAGCAAACGGCAATGATTCCACCCACTGCAATGGCTGGAAGTAGGCGTTTAGGTGTGTTATATATCATCGAGAAACCCATTGCAGAGATTGCTGCAGCGACTGCAAACTCAAAATAATTGTGGTGGGGTATCATCGAGAGTGTAGTCACAAAGTTACTTATTCCGCATATCTTTATGGCACAAGCAATGCCGAAAGACATCGCGCCCACCATCAAAAGCGTATTCAAAGCGCGTATAATCCCAGTCTGAATATGGCCATCTAACGCGTCACTCACAAAGTTTATCAGTGGAACTCCAGGCACTATGTAAAGTGCACAGGCTAAAAACGGATGCCAAGGTGTGGCAGTATGCATGAAGGTTGGAAAGTAATCGGCGTATGGCCCGACTGAAATGAAGGTGAGAAGCCACGCCAACATAGTCGATACAAAGGCTGAGATTCCGATGCCAGCATATACATTCATGCCCTTAGAACCCATGTACATTTTAAGTCGGAAGCCAAGAATTGCGGCAAGAGATGCATAGAAGAACGCCGTCCAATCACATCCAAACTGAATACAAAAGCCACCACAGGCGAAGCCACTCCCTATAGCTACCTGCCAAGGTGTATAGCGATTGCGTTTCTTTCCGAGTTCCGTTAGTTTCTCATCATAAACATCTAACGGCATGTTTTGTTCGATACTATCCCATGAAAGATGGCTAAGTTCGGAGATAACTGCCATGTCAATGATGTGTCGTTTGCAGTGTTTGAACTTCGTAAATGAATGGATATCGTCGTTATAATTAACCATAAGGATATCATAATTGACGCAAAGATGGAGGTTTTCATCCCGTAAACCCAAGTAAACTATAGTTCTTTTAAGCGTTCGCATGATGCGAGTTGTGTCGGCAGAACACTCCATTAACAAACAACCTGTATCCAAAAGGAGGCCTAACTTGCGGTTAATTATCTCCGCATTGTCTTGTAATACAATCTTATCTTCCATCTTATTACACTGAATATGGATGCAAAGTTAGTTGTTTTTTCTTAAAAAACATGCGCTTCATGCTATTATCTTATTTTCTAAGTTCTTTCTAATCAGCGTCTATTTTGTTTTTTGTTGTCTTGTTTTTTAAGCTTATTCACATTGTAGACGGATTCATTTTTCAATTTTTAATTACCTTTGCAAGGCAATAAAATGAATCGAATGAAGTTCAAATCTATATTTACATATACGCTGACAGTAGGCCTTTCGGCTGCTGTTCTCTATGGTTGTGGCAATAATTCTGAGGAAAACAAGCCGACAACGCCACAGCAACAAGCTGCCAAGGTCATGGTCGATGCCCAATTAAAAGTCCGACTTGATGACTTCGCGCATAAGCCCCGACCACGTGGAGCCTTTGGTTTTGATGTCTATGACCTTACAGCTGACAAGCCCGTTTATGGCTTTCAGGCTCATCAAGTGCAGCCCTCGGCCTCGTGTTTGAAGCTGTTGAGTGGCGTTGCTGGCTTGCATTTATTGGGTACAAAATACCTTTATGCCACGTCACTCTATACAAAAGGTGCTGTCAGTGATGGCACTTTTAAAGGCGATATCAGTTTTAAGGCGGGCTTTGATCCCCAACTTGACCCAACGGGATTAGTCATGTTTGCCAAGGCTTTGCGTCGAAAGGGCATACGGAAGCTTGAGGGTCGTTTTGTTGTTGACCTTGCTTTTACCGATGCAGTGCAAAGCGAAGCACACTGGTATCCATGGGATTTGTCGTTCTCTCAATACGGAATACTCTATAAAGGGGCTGAAAAGGTGACGAAAGCACTGCGCCAAGCCTTGCAAATAGCAGGCATTTCGATAGATGAAAAGCAGTTTGTCATCGGACAAACTCCACGTGGTTCTCATTGCATCTTCCGCTTTTATCGTTCTATTGACCGTGTAATTAGGCGCATGTGGAAGAATAGTTCCAACACGCAGGCAACCGCTTTACTCTATACTATCGGGCATAAGGCAAACCCACATGAAACTCCTGTCAAGGCAGGTATGGCCTATTTGCGTCGCTTTATGCGTCAAGAGCTTAAACTACGCGACTCATCTCTCGTGATACATGATGGCTGTGGACTCTGTACGCACAATCAAATCGCGCCCCAAACGCTTACAACCATCTTGCGTTATGGCTATAAAGATAAGGCCATTTACCGCCTCTTGTATAACAATCTCTCTGTTTCGGGCGTGGATGGAACCTTGCGTCGTGAGATGGCGAGCCCCATTTTACGGGGTAAAGTGCGTGCAAAGACCGGTACACTTTCACATCCTTATGGCATCAGTTCGTTAGCGGGCTATTGCCAAGGTGCCAATGGTCATCTGCTGGCTTTTGCCATTATGGATCATGATATGTCTGTACTCGACGCGCGAGTACTGCAAAAGAAGCTTTGCGAAATCCTCGTAACAGACGGCAATCAAAAGGAAAATAAGAGATAACGAAAGTCTATATATTAGATAAAAGGAAAGAAAACTAAAAACGGCAGACTCCATTTGTGTGCTCACTTTGCACTGCATGGGTCTGCCGTTTTTATCATTTCTATAACTGATAAGCCACGCCTATCGTGCCAAAAATAGGGTAGAGACGCTGTTCTATGGTCTTAAACCCACGGCGATGAATGCCGGTCAAGCCCCAGTTTAGGTCGAGATAACCTCCCCATTTGCGATAAATCATCCAGTCACAGCCTGCAACCAATCCCGCTTGTAGACGCCGCATATTGTGACTAAAGTCATAATCTCCGCGCTCACCAGCCTTATTTCCTACGTTAATCTTTGGTCCGGTAGGGTCTCCTATGCGTAGATATCCATCGTGTGCAAAGCCTTTAAACTGCCTTGATACAACCCAAGAACCATACATTCCGGCTCTTAATCTGACGCAATCACTTACATGAAACGCCGCCATTACAGGCAAAGTAAACATCCATTCGTTTACTTTCGTGCGCACATCGCCTGTAAACTGCCCTTCAAGGTGCTGACTTCCCTGGACAATGGCTATGTGATAGTTCTTTACTCTCGCATCAACCTGCATGCCTTTATTTTCAAACCGCAACCCCACGGCTATGCCCATGAGCGGTGAAAGACGGCGTTCGATGTCACCACCCCATTGGAAATTTGGCATCAAGGTATAGTTGTTCATGCTCCGAATGCTGCTTGGCAGGCCAACAGGTGACGTTCCTCCGAGATGATATCCAAAGCGAAGAGTGACCGAAAGGCTATCACCGGCGAGACCTTCTGCCTTTACCGACGACATGGAGAGTAACATGAAAAGGGCTATAATGAGTTTTTTCATCTTTATTTCTGTTCTTTTTCACAAATGATTCTTACTTTATCAATACACAGGGTTGAGCCTATTGCTCCGATAAACGCATCGCCTTGCTTACTCGAAGAGAAGACAAGTGCAAGACTATATCCGTTTTGTTCCATCACATCTAAATCGGGTTCACTCACAAAAGTGAAGGTCAATTCAAACGGAGTCCAATCGTTTTGTGGTTTCACAAATTCCATATCGGCGCGTGCAATGATAGCTTTGCTCGTCTTGATTGTGCTGCCATCGAGCACAATCTTTTGCCCGTTGGCATCGTGGTTGCGGTAGAACACGGCATAAACTGCCGCACTATCCTTCACGTTGGGCAACACATTGAGATATTTATCGGTTACCTTTGTCTCGGGACGATACTTATAATATCCTGTGAACTTAATGGGTTTGCGATTAAATGGCTGTCCAAACTTCGTGGCTTTTAAGGCATCTGTGAGTGCACTTTGCAAGTCGAAACTTCCATAAAAGAGGTTACCTGCAGCGATAGGCATGTTCATCATCTTGCCCAAATCACCCGTACTGCGCGTTGTTAGCTGTACTCCCTTGCCCTCAAATCCTTGAATTGGGATGGTAGGATCAGCCTCTGCGGGTTGATCCCAGGCTGAAAGTGAGAAACCGGCATTGCCTGATCCCCACACATCTAACATGCCATCAGGACCTTTTTCCTGCCATTTATAGAATTGGGGAAGGTCTGGAAGGTTGTCTTTTACAACGTTTTCAAAGTCAAATTTGACGGTATCGCCGACCATAACCGTGTCTTTTTTAAAGCTCACCCGATAGATGCGATGATAACTTTTGTCTTCAGACGTGACCGTATAAACAACGGGTTGATTGCTGAAGTCGTGCACTGAACCATTTGCCGGAACAATGGTTGCCCCCGGAGTGAGCTTGAATTGTGGCGCAAACTGCGTGCGCTGACTTTTGCGTTTGACGGCAAAAACGATGTCGGTAGACGTAGAAGGCACCGCAACTAAGGTGTCGGAGAGGTTGTTAAACACGTCTGTTGCTTGGTCGACACTAACAAATGCCGCCTCAATATCGCACTCGGCGTTGGGTGCTTCGTCCTTAAAACATGCGCTAAGAGCCATGCATAGCAAGGCCATTAAACTGAATCTAAAAAGTATTTTCATGTGAAATATGTTTCTGTTTCGCCTGCAAAAGTAACAAAAATTAATGAAATGGTGAAATCTAAGGCTTCAAAGCAAGTCTTGCAGCGTGCCTGTTTGTCGTGCAATTTGGTGCATTTCATGCGATGAAATGATGCAGATTACGCGGTAAAATGGCTCAAATCACGCGGTAAAGTGACGCAAATTGAAGGCTCATTTGACTCAAATCATCTTTCCTTTTCATTGAAAAGGTATAATCATCTGATTGCCAGCATGTTATTAATCAGTTCGTTTGTTGATTCAGGGGCTTAGAAAGAAGTATGAAAAATCCCTATGGATGGTAGATGATATGCCTCCATAGGGATTAATTTATAACAGATTTTATGCGTCTGTTTCAGGCGTTTTGCCCTCTTATTTGCCCATGTTTGCGAGGATAAAGCTATAGATGTCGGCCTGTTCTTCAATCTGTTTGCTCAGTGGTTTGCCTGCGCCGTGGCCGGCTTTTGAGTCGATGCGAATCAACACGGGAGCCTTTCCGCCTTGACAAGCCTGTAAAGTTGCAGCAAACTTGAAGCTATGTGCGGGAACAACTCGGTCGTCGTGGTCGGCTGTTGTGATGAGCGTTGCGGGATAACTAACGCCTTTCTTTAAGTTGTGTAAAGGCGAATAGCCTCGCAAGTAGTCAAACATTGCCTTGCTATCTGCCGAGGTTCCATAGTCAGGAGCCCAGTTCCAACCTATGGTAAACCTATGATATCGCAACATATCTAACACCCCAACTTGAGGTATGCAGACTTGAAACAGGTCGGGACGCTGCGTTAAACATGCGCCAACTAATAAGCCTCCGTTGCTTCCTCCGACTATAGCGAGGTGATGTTTATCCGTATATTTGTTTGCAATTAGCCACTCGGCAGCCGCTATAAAGTCGTCAAACACGTTCTGTTTTTGCATCTTAGTACCGGCTTGATGCCATGCTTCTCCGTACTCACTACCGCCTCTTAAGTTTGCTTGTACATAGATTCCACCTTGTTCTAAGAATGGAATCCTCATGGAAGAGAAGTAAGGTTGCAGTGCAATATTAAACCCTCCATACCCATAAAGGTATACAGGATTCTTTCCGTTTAGCTTCAAATCACGGCGATAAGTGAGGAACATTGGCACGCGAGTACCGTCTTTACTCGTATAGAACACTTGTTTTGTGACAAACTGATTCTGCTTGAATGTTGCCTTAGGTTGGCTGTAAATGCGAGATGTTTTCGTGTCTGTGTCAAACTGATATACTGTTCCTGGTGTCGTAAATGAACTGAAAGCGTAAAAACATTCAACGTCATTTCTATCGCCCGAAAAGCTTGCATTACCTAATGATGGCAGCTTAATCTCACCCTCGTTTCGGCCATCAAGCGAGTAAAGATAACAATGAGAGCTGGCGTCTTTACTATAGTTTAACACCATCTTTCCATGTGTAAAGGTAACATCGTTCAATACATTTTGTGACTCGGGAACAAGCACTTTCCAATCCTTTATGCCTGGTTTGGCGAGGTTTGCTAACATCAAACGGTTCTTTGGAGCGCCTGAGTTTGTGAAGATATATATGTCATTTCCTATGGTCTCTACAGGCTCATATTGACAATTCATGTCGTTAGTCATCTGGATAAACTGGCTGTCTTTGTTACGCAAATCGCGTACATAGAGATTGTTACCACTACCTTCTCCCGATTCCGTTAGATACATAATGGTTTCCTCTTTGTTAACCGTTACGGCGTAAAAGCGAAGCGGATAGGCTGGGTTTTGATAGAAAAGGCGGTCTTCTTTCTGTGCCGTTCCAAGGTGATGATAGTATATTTTATGCACTTCATTCTTGCTGGTGAAGGCGTGATTTGATGGTGCATCATAGGCACTATAATAGAAACCATCTCCACACCAGGCTGCGTTTCCGAACTTAGCCCATTCAATATGGTCGGCCAAATCCTTGCCAGTGGTTAAGTCTTTGACATAAATCTCCTGCCAATCACTTCCATTTCGGGCAATGACATAAGCCAAATAGCGGCCATTATGCGAGAAACTTATCCCCTTTAATGCCACAGTTCCGTCGGTGCTTAGCTTGTTAGGATCGAGTACTTCGTAAAGCGTTCCACCGAGTTTATCCATCTTATAGAGCACACTTTGATTCTGAAGACCATTATTTTTGTATACATACCAAGTGTTATTACGCTTGAAAGGTGTGCCAATCTTTTCGTAGTTAGCCACCTCTTTGAGCCTTTTTAAGAGCTTAGGTCGCATGGGAAGGCGGTCTAAATAATGTCGAGTTAGCTCGTTTTCTGCCGTGACCCAACGTTGTGTTTCGATGCTATTGTCGTCCTCAAGTGGCCGATATGGGTCTGCAATTTGAGTGCCGAAATAGGTATCAATAGTATTATTTTGTGGCGCCTTTGGATAGTGAAAGGTTTGTGCATTGGCACAAGTGGCAGCCAAAATCAATGGAAAAGTAAAGAGCATTTTAATGTTCATGATCGATGATTTAATTTGAAACATGATACGAATTTAGGCATTCTTTTGCATGATTTCTGTAATTTAACGTTAAAAGAAGATAAAAACCATCTCATTTGTAACATTTGTTACTCCTGTAACGCCCTTCACTTCTTTATCTTTGTAAACAGAAAATAAATTAAAATGCAATAGATATGACACACGGACATGAAGTACTTCACATGATGGAAGGAAATAGTTATGCTAACAAACAGGCACTCATCGACGCAATTATTGAACGCTTTGGCGCTGAAGAACGCTTCTATACATGCTCTGCAGAGGGCTTAGATGCACGCCAACTTGTTAACTTTCTCGACGACAGGGGTAAGTTTATGGACACTGACGACGGTGGATTCACGGTCAATTTAGGTATGATGTGCCAGCACTAATGATAGGAAACACGAGATCACATGAGTAAAAAGATCGATCTAAAACGTTCGGTTTACGAACTAACAACGCAGTATCCAGAGCTTATTGAGGTGCTCGCGAGCTTGGGATTAAATGATATTAAGAAGAAGTTTATAAGGAATTCAGTCGGTAAACTCATTACAATCCCAAAGGGAGCAGGCATGCATGGCATCGACATGAATACGCTTTTATCTACTTTAAAGCGGCATGGCTTTGAGGTAGAAGAGCCAAATCAGCCCACTATTAATGCCGAATCATTGCGCCCAATAACAGGAAACACACGCACAGAACAGTTGAAAGGTTACCTCAAACGATTGGGAAAAGGGGAGAGTCTTGATGCAGTTCGTGCAGACTTTACAAAGGAATTTGGAGACGTAGAGGCTTCAGAGATTATGCAAGCAGAGCAAGAACTGCTCGCCGAAGGAACGCCTTTGCGCGAGGTTCAGCAGCTTTGTGACATCCATTCCGCACTCTTTCATGGGGCAACGCGTGAGGAACGAATTGCCAATGCAGAGCAAGCGGTGGCCGAATCTGTTGGCCGTCATGAAGCCATTCACGCCATGGCAGAAGCCAATACGCAACGCGCGGCCGACCTTTCTCACGTTGATGGTCACCCCATTCAAACCTTCTTGCGCGAAAACGAGGCTTTAGAAACCTTGTTAAATCAGGCATTCGATGTTGTGAAATCACGTGGAAACATCGACCAATTACTTGCAAAAATACACGAGGTTTCGATTCATTATGCAAAGAAAGGCGACTTGATTTATCCGCATCTTAACGTCAAATATGACATCAATGGGCCGTCAAAAGTCATGTGGACTATAGACGATGAGATACGCAACGAGCTTGGAATCCTGACGCGAAGTGAAAGTCGTGACGAGCCATGGTGGGGCAGAGTGTCGGCTGTATTGACACGAATGAAGGAGATGATCTATAAAGAAAACAACATTCTTCTACCGATTTGTGCAGCCAATTTCACGCAAGACGAGTGGCAACACCTCTATCGTGACAGCAAGGATTACGCCGTTTGCTTTGATGTAGTGCCTAAGATTTGGGCAGAAGCAGAGGCAAAACCCGAGACAAAGTCACACGAAGGAGAGATTGTTATGCCTGGAGGTCACCTCACATTAGCCCAATTAATCGCAATGCTTAACACGCTTCCACTTGAAATTACTTTTGTAGATGCGGATAACATCAATAGATATTTCAACGAAGGTCCAAAGGTTTTCAAGCGTCCTTCCATGGCCATTGATCGCGAAGTCTTTACTTGTCACCCGCCAAAGATTGAGCCAATGGTGCGTAGTATCATTGAAGATTTGCGCTCAGGACGGCGAGATCAGGTTCCAATGTGGTTAGAAAAGAATGGTCATGCAACGTTAGTCAACTACATGGCTGTGCGTGATAGCGACGGAAACTATGTCGGAACGGTTGAAGTAGTGCAAGACATGGAGTTTGCAAAAAAGCACTTTGAGCGCTAAACGAATAAGGAAATAAAAGCCGGAAAGGGGGAGTTTGCACAATAACTAAACTCTTATTTAACGATAAAAGCACTTGACTGCCAATGCTTGTCAAGTGCTTTTTCCGTATGTTTTATTTTATTTCGTTTCCTCGAAATCTTCGTTTTATTTTGCAATGCACATGTCATTACGACACAAAACTACCCTCTAAGATTCGTCTTGCGCCTCGATAACGGTGAGAATAATAGCCATCTTCGCTATCGCTTATTGTCACTCCATGACTGCAACTGGAATGAATGAACTTGAAAGTTCCGTCATCTGACACCTCACAAACAATGCCCACATGACCAATATTGTGCTTGTTTGAACCGAAAAACACGAGGTCTCCCACCTGAATTTCAGCCTTATTGACCGATAATCCCTGTTTCCATTGGTCGCGACTTGACCGACCTAACGAGATGTTTAGACACTTATAGATATAACTTGTGAAGCCCGAACAGTCGAAACCCGACGGACTTGAATGACCATAACGATAGGGAGTACCGATAAAGTCCTTAGCTTTCGTGATGAGATCTGAGCCTCTTACATTGAAAAGGGCCTCGAATTCAGCGTGGTCGCAATAATCTTCTGTATTGTCAGGAGCAGCATCTGAGGTTGTCGGTTGACCTGCATAGGCAAACGAAAAGGCTGCTATCAAAAGGAAAGATAATGTTAGTATTCTCTTGAAATTCATTATTTTGGTTTTAGGATTGACACAAATTTAAAAAAAAAATGCCGTATCTGAAAACCTAAAATTACATTTGTTAAGAGTTCATTAAGGTCATCCCACAAGACTTAAAAACTTTTTAGACGGTTTAACGGGATAGGGAATAATTTCACATTTCGGCCTTTTTGTGCAACTTTTTGTTATCTTTCTCCATCTTGTTTCCCCTTCATTTCTTTATAAAACGTGCATAAACGTGCTATCAATTCACGGAAAACGGCTCGCATTTTCCTACCATAGGCACGATGTTTGAACTTCAGGAACATTATCTCTACCTATATATAATAAGGTGTAGGCTTAGAGATAATGCCACCAACTGAATGGTTTTCTTCGCTGAAGATAGTCAGGTTCATTCATGTGGGCATAGGCTTCACGCTCAAAACTGATGTTAAGATAGGCATTACCAGGCTTGAAAAGGCGGACAAACCACTCCAAAACATACCATAGATAAAAGCCAACAAACAACATTTCGCGCATCTGATGAGTGTGTATTTGCTCATGCAACAGCAGCTCAGGCGTTAGCGTTGACGTGCTGCGACAAAACAAAATACCCATAAAATTCATGGCTTCGAAGCCCTTAAATGGAATGAATCGGTTGCGAATTATCTTCATATTACTTGCAAAGATAACGAAAAGGGAGTGATGAATGCGCTTTTTTGATGACTTAATTTGGTTATGATAAATGCGATTTATCATAATACTTATTATATTTAATTGTTTATATTTGCGAAAACAAAACTTATATTTTATGATTGATACTGATATAAACTTATCATCTCACTTCACATTATTTGAGATGTGTAATGTTAAACGTTATGGTCGTTATAATTCACCATCTGAAAGTGAGATATCTAATCTTCGTATTTTATGTAATTTTTTAGAGTTACTTCGTTGTCGTGTTTGTGCTCCTGTTGTTATTACTTCTGGTTTCAGGAATAGAATTGTTAATGCTCATGTTGGTGGTGTTCCTAATTCTGACCACCTTAAAGGTCTTGCTGCAGATGTTCGTGTAATTGGTTATACTCCTGTGCGCCTTGCTAAAGTTATTCGTTCTACAGATTCTCTTAATTCTCTTGTAGGCCAGGTTATTATTTATCCGACTTTTCTTCATATTTCTATTAATCGTTTTACCCATAAATCACAATATCTTATTAAGAAAGGTAGCCGTTATGAATTGTATTAAATCTAAATTTCCTTTGATTGAAAATACAGAGTTTTCTTTGTTTAAGGAACATCGTATTTCTAAGCATGGTAATTCTGATATTACTATTTATCGTGTTGAGTTTTCCGATGGTCGTTATTTTTGTTTTTCTACCTTTGAGTCTGCTGTTGATTTTATTAATTTGAATTTATAATGCATCCTCTTGTTAAACTTGTTATGCCAAAGGAAGTTTTATTGCCTTGTGTTGACCCTGTTTTGGTTGAACAAAATGGCCGTTGGTATGCTCATGCTTGTGGTAAGTGCTACATGTGTTTGGATAAGAAAGCTAAGATTTGGCGTGCTCGTATTACCCAGGAATTTAAAGATAATAGATTTGCGTTGTTTTTCACACTTACATACGATAATAATCATGTTCCATTTGCTCGACCTGCTGAAGACGCTTCACGCTATATACTTGATGATGCGAAAGGATATAAATATCCCAATTGCGATGAAACTTCTTACTCGGAAAAAGTGTCCGTTCGTTATTCGTCTTGTAGTAGTTTTATACCTTCTCTTTCCCGTTTTGATGTTTGTAACGCTGTTGGAGTGGCTTCACGTACTGATGTACAAAAGTTTTTGAAGCGTTTTCGCTATTATTTAAATTCTCTATTACTTCGTCATGCTCGTTTGAAATTCTACGATAAGTTGTTTTCGTATACTTGTTGGCTTGGTTACAATCCTAGATCACAAAATTTTGAAAGTTGGTTAGATGATTTAGATAGTGAAACTTACGATTTATATTCTGATATTTATCAACATTATAAAAGTATATATGAAAAAGAAAAAGCAAAAGCAAAACAAGTCGTACGCTACTTCATTTGTAGCGAATATGGCAGTGAAACCTTTAGACCCCACTATCATGGTTTCTTTTGGTTTGATGATGAAAAGGCGTACCAATACGCAACAAGGTGTATACGTAAGGCTTGGACGTTGTGCCGTCAAGGGAATATCGATGTCCAACCTGCTGATAGCGGAACTGCCAGCTATGTTACAACGTATGTTACAAGCTTTACTAATTTGCCAAAAATTCTACAGTCTAAATTTGCCCGCCCGTTCTGTCTGGCTTCTAAAGGCCCAGCAATCGGCTATAAGTCGTATAGTTTTGAAAAAATACAAGGATTATACCTTGAACGAACTATATTTCGAAGTGATACGACAATTACAAAGCAAGGAAAACAAACTCTTATTTACCCAATTCCCCCGAGTGTTGTATGTCGATATTTCCCAAAGTGCTTTGAGTATGGCACGTTATCTGATTTGGTTAAATTACGTGTATATACGCGATTTATCAAATATAAAAAAGTCGATGGAATCGAAAAAGTAGATGCTGCTGCTTCTCTTGCTTGCCTGGAGTGGTATAAAAAGAATACCAAGTTATACCCTACCCGTGCTATTAATGAGTTAGGAGATAGTTATAATGTTGAAGATTCTTGGTTTCATTCCGCCGATATTGCAGCTGCTCGCGCTTGTCTAAGATGGTGTTTACATTTTGATACTCATCCATTACATTATATGGAGATGTTAGATTGGTTTCATTATCAGTATGCGCAATTTCAGTTATTTCAGCAATATCAGTATATGGATAAGTTATATCGTAATTTGACATGGCCTGCTGATGATATTTATCCTGTTGCTGTTGATTATCCTGAGTTTGATATTCAATCCTGCATTGATTATTCTTTTTTAATGCGCTTGCCAAAATATTATTGTGATATTATTAAATATCCTTGGATGTATGACATTGCTAAAAGTTATAATCTTAATTTAGGTCGGTTTTACATTCGTGGAATTCGTAATGATGAGCGTTTATCAGAGTTTTATGAGTTTAATCAACCTCACTTTAAAAAGTATTCTGATAAGATTAAAGATGATTTGAAATTGCATACTAAAAGTAAGCGTGCAAACGCTCATGTATTAGATAGTTTAACGGATTAATTTATATGTTTAATTAAAGTTTTTTATTATGTCGAAAGTTCCAAAAATTAGTGTTGGTGCTGCCCAGCGTCCTCGAAATGGTTTTGACCGTTCCGAAACACACATTTATTCTCAGCCTGCAGGTATGCTTTTGCCTGTCATGCAGATGTTTCTTAACCCACATGACAATGTGAATATAGATACTACGAGTATCGTCCAGGCGCAGACTTTACAAGGTCGGCCGTTCCTTGGTATGAAACAGAATATGGCATTTTACTTCGTTCCCGCTCGTTTGTTATATTCATATTCTAAGGCATTTTTTAGTGGTTTAGTTCCAAAGAATACGTTAACGAGTTCTTCGTTGAGTTCTGTTAAGTTAGCTAATGGTGTTCGATTGAGAGCACCATCTTTTAAGCCTTATGAGGTTTTTTGTCGATTTGCTGGTGTTCCTCTTCCTGATAATTCTTTAGTTGGTTCTGATTCTTCTAAAGGTTCTTCTGTTGGTTTTGGAACTCCATCTACCGGTTTCCATTCTGGTGGTCTTTTTGGTAAACATACTCGTGCTACTCCTTCTTCTGCTTCTGAGGTTGAAAGATTAGCTAAAGTGCCAGGTAATGATTATATAAAGCGTCCTTTTGGTAAGTATTTACGTCGTGGTAATGGTGTTTATGATGTTCTTGGCTATGATTTATTACCCTCGTATGTTCGCTTTTGCGACATGATGAAATATGGTGCTATGCCTTACGTTGGCGAAAGTATTAATATTGATGGTGTTACAAATGAAATGGTAAGTTATGAAGCTAATTTGTTTTATTGGCTTGCTTATCAGAAGATTTATCAAGACCATTTTCTCGACTCTAACTATGAAAAGGTTAATCCTCGTTCTTATAATGTTGATGACCTGTTAGACCCCTCGACTGGTAAATGTGTATTCTCGTTTGGTTCTGATGCTGCTTCATTAGATCGTGCCTTGGATATTTTTTCGCCTCGTTATGTCAAGTATGAAAAAGACTTGTTGAGTAATATACACCCCTCCCCTCTCTTTGTTGATGATGTTACTTCAACAATTCGTACATTTGTTGGTTCTGATACTATTTGGAATGGTGCAAATACGACTATAATTAAAGATAGTCCTGGCGTGCTTTCTGCTGCTAATCTTCGTAATGTCTTAGCTTTAGATAAGATGTTGCAGATTTCGAGCCGTGCTCCTAAGAATTATAAGGCACAGATGTTAGCACACTATGGTGTTGAAGTTGCTGATGATTTGATGGAAAGTTTTTATGTTGGTGGCTTTAATAAGGCATTAGAGGTAAGTCCTGTTATTGCTACTGCTGATGGTTCTACGAAAGATAGTTCTACGAACTTCGGACAACAAGGAAGTTTCATTGATAGTTCACAGAATGGTCATGTTAACTTCACTGCTAAGGAACATGGTATTTTGATGTGTTTGTCTTGGTTCTCTCCGAATTCACTTTATGATGCTGATGGTTTAGATGCGTTTAACGCTAAGTTCGCGCGTGAAGATTATTTTGTTCCAGAGGCTGAAGACCTCGGCATGCAGCCTATCGAGTTTTCTCGTTTGTTACCGCCATGGATTAAGACTTCGCAGTATCGTTTACCTGAATTAGACGGCTCTATAGCTTATTATTATGGTTCGCATACTGCTGATGTTGAAGCTGAATATGCAAAAGATTATAATTCT
>ERZ773066.522-NODE-522-length-21450-cov-4.394999_pt1 | contig 21450 bp, 24 predicted proteins | sample MGYA00580573_ERZ773066 | MGnify/ENA primary metagenome ERZ773066 (study PRJEB29015, sample SAMEA2738128) | human oral metagenome | biome: human oral; feature: human-associated habitat; material: saliva | place: China | collected 2203 ... | reverse complement strand
GAAAGCCAGCGCCTTTAGACGCTGGCTAGTAACGCGGGCTTATAGCCCGCATCCCTAACCACCCGTTTTACGGGTGGGGGCGATTTGTGGCCATGACCGGAAGCACCGTGGGGGCAGCATTGGCGGCCTGTGTGGTTTCCTTCATTCCCACCACCATTCTGAAGATCATCCTGACAGTGCTGACAGCACCGGTTCTGAAGAGAGCCCTCTACCGTGCCGGCATCATGGGAAATGCTGCAAAGGCAGCAGGAAGCACGGCGGCATAAAAAAGGAGAAGCATGAAACTGCGTCCGCACCACCTGCTGTGTATCCAGGGCTACAGCGTTAAGAGTTACAGTGAAGAATTTGTAAAGAACATGACAGAGAATGTACGGAAGCTCCGGGAGGAAGAGGGGACGATGGTCACCCTCACGGATGGTACAGACCAGCTGTGTATGGCCTGCCCCAACCGCCTCAGTGAGCGTCAGTGCAGAGACGATGCCAAGGTCCTGTCCTTCGATCGGAAGGTACTGGAATACTTCGGACTGGAGACCGGCAGAACCTACCGCTATATGGATCTCATCCGGGAAATAGACAGCCGGATGACACCGGAGCTGATGGAGGATATCTGCGGAAGCTGCAGCTGGTATCCCGTGAGTGCCTGCCGCCGGAATGTGCTTTCCGGAAAATATGTGCGGAAGGAGACAGCAGAGAAGACAGGAATGTCATAGGAAGCTGAAAACAGCAGTCCAGCAGAAAAATAAAAAGGACCGGAGTCGGGGGCACCGCAAAGTTCTCCCCGGCTCCGGCCTTTTTTCTGTGATGCGCCCGACGGCGCAGGTTTCCCATGAACGGGTATCCTGTTCAGTGTCAGTGGCCATCTGCTCAGTGGCGGTGACCACCAGTTCAGTGACGGTGACCATCAGCTCAGTGGCAGTGACCGCCTGTGTGGTGGCATCCGCCTTCCTCATGTCCATCGTGGTGATCGCAGCGGATGTCCTCCTGATAGGACAGAGAATCCGTCAGAAAGGCCTGTACGGCTTCATCTGCATTCCCGCTGACACCGCCGAACAGCCGGATCCCGGCCTCTGCAAGTGCCGCCTGGGCACCGCCGCCGATGCCGTCGCAGATGAGCACGTCAACCTTCAGAGAGGTCAGGAGACCAGCCAGAGCACCGTGGCCCTGCCCGTTGGTGCTGACCACCCTGCTGCTGGCAACCTGCCTGTTCTCAATGCTGTAGAGCTTGAAGAATTCTGTCTTTCCGAAATGCTGAAAAATATTCCCGTTGTCATAGGTGACTGCAATATTCATAGTATCCTCCATAGAAGAGAGGCTGCTGATTCCACCCAGTCTGTCCACAGACTCCACTTGGCAGCAGCTGTGGAAGCTGTCTGCAAGCTGGTACAGCGATACCTCTCCGCCGTAGATCTCAATTCTTTTCCCGTGAATCAACGCATCCGCCAGCTTTTCCCTGGCAGAATTGATGATATTCTGCGCAGTGGTTCTGGCGATGTGCATTCTCCTGGCGCAGGAGCTCTGATCCAGGTGCTCTAAATCCATGAGACGGATGGCTTCCCATTCGTCCAGCTGAAGCTGCACAGCCTCGGTGCTGCCTGCTTCAGGAAGAAAGCAGGTATGCTGCGGAAGTTTTTCGATGATTCTGGGATGTACTGGTCTGGGCATAAAAACTCCTTTTATGGCATATGCCATTAACTACGGCTCAATCATAACAGAAATTCGGGAAAATGCCAAGGGAAAGCCCTTGTAATCCGCAGTCCTTTCTCCTACTATTAAAGCAATAAGGAAACTGGATTCTGCAGAGACATGCGGAGAGAAAGATTTTTCCATATGAAAGCAGCAGCCAGGGAGAATCCGGTAAGGGGGTGTATTGTGTGATTCCCAACCATCTTCGCTATTTTATAGAAATAGCCGATACCAAAAGCTTCACCAAGGCTGCTGAAAATCTGTTCGTGAGTCAGTCCACGCTCAGCAAGGCGGTTGCGGCCCTGGAGACAGAGCTGCAGACCAGACTTTACATCCATGGAAACCGCCGCTTTACCCTGACACAGTCGGGGGAGCTGCTGTACAGCTTTGCCATGGATGTCCTGGGGTACTACGAGGACCAGGAAAAGCTGTTGCTTTCCCGTCTGGAAAAAAGTGACAACAAACTGACGTTGGGGCTGCCTCCCACGGCGGGAAGCATCTATTTCTACAGCCTGATCAATGACTACAGGCAGCGGTATCCGGACATTCAGCTTTCCATTGTGGACTCCACCTCCCGGTATATTCCGGATCTTCTGCTGAGCGGAGATCTGGATCTGGGAATTGTGATCGAGCCCTTTTCGGACGAGCGCTTTGTCCGGGAGGTGGTCTTCCGGTCAGAGGCCGTGCTGGTGGTGTCCGACCAGTCCCCGTTGGCGGGGCAGAAGACGGTGGATTTCTCTTCCCTGAAGGAGGAACGGTTTCTGCAGGTGACAGAGGACTACCAGTTTTATTCTGTTTTTCAGAAATACTGTGAAAAGGCCGGCTTTGTGCCGAAGGTGACCTTCACCAGCAACCAGTGGGATATGATCCTGGAAATGGCAGGAGACAATCAGGGGGTCACCATTTTTCCCCTGCCCCTGGTGGAGAATCATCTTCCCAGAAGGGCGGATTATCTGCACCTTACAAACCCGGAGTTTCCCTGGTCACTGACGGTGATCTACCCCAGGGAGGAGCTGGTCACCAGACCCATGCAGAGATTCCTGGAGCTTCTGGACTGAAGAGAAGCGGCCGGATCATAGGCTTCAGCAGCCATTGCTGCCCCGTTACGGAGAAAGGCGAAGAGAAATGCCTGTTTTTCCTCAGCGGGGATTTTTTTATGTCTCCAGGGATGCATAGGTTTCTTTGGAGTTGCTTCTTGCAATTTAGTATTTGTGAATCTGCCTCTTGCGATTTAGTATTAGCGGATTCGACACTTGTGAATTTGGCTTTTATGAATTGGATTCATGGAACATGAATAGTATATATCCTATGAAAAGGATAAGTATTATATACTTTGTATAAGCCAATAAGCAAAGGTGCTTATTGAGTTCGGATTATTGCACAATGTGCAGAAATGAGAAAGAGGTGATTTTATGAATTCTGAAGCAAGCGGATCCAGAAGCATGTTTCGGGCCTGGATGATCGAGGGGATTCTGTTTCTGACCTATTCATTCTTTGCGGTGAACTGGATCGCCGGGAGCCGTCTTACCTCCCAGATTGCACAGTCCTTCGGCGTGGACAATGGAGCCACTTCCTCCTTTGTGTCCAATGCAGTGACCCTGGCAAAAATCGTGGGAAACTTCCTGGCAGCCTCCATTCTGAACAGACTGTTCCCTAAAAAGTCCATTGCCCTGGGCTCTGCCCTGATCTTCGGCGGCAGTCTGGTGGCGGTGTTTGCCAGCTCCTACTGGATGTTTATCATTGGCCGGTTCCTGATGGGCTTCGGCGGCGCGGTGTTTGTTATCTATTTTGCACCGGTGGTTATCCACTATTTCTCCCAGGAGCAGCGGCCCACAGTGAATGCGCTGAACAGCGTGGCTTACAACTTCGGCGCCGTGCTGGCCCTGCTGATCGTGGGACCGGTGATTGCCATCATGCAGACCTGGCAGAAGAGCATGGGATTTTTTGCAGCCATCAGCGGTGTTCTGTTTGTACTGTGGATGGTGTTCGGAGAGGACTTTGAGATCAACAGAGCCAGCAGGGGAAGCGGCAGCGAGAACTATTCCCTGGGGGATGCACTGAAGGAAAGGATCACATGGCTTCTGCCCCTGACCTACTGCGGCGTCCTGATCCTCTATCTGACCCTGCTGCAGCTCTTCCCCAGAACAGAGGGCGCTGTGATCAGTGCTTCCTCCCTGAGTGCCCTGTCCGGAATCGGCGGCATTATCGGTACACTGATCGCCATCCTGCTGTCCCGGCGTTATTCCAGGAGAAAGCCGGTGATCATTCTCTGCGGACTGATCATGACCGGCAGCGCCTTCCTGATGGTGAAGACCCAGAATCCGGCAGTGGCTGTGACAGCCGCTCTGCTGCTGGGAATCTTCATGTTCCTTCCCATGACCTCTCTGGTGATGATTCCCCAGGAGCTTCCGGATATGACCCCGGGACGGCTGACGGCCATTATGGGAATCTTCTGGGCCCTGTCCTACATTATTGAGACCATTGTATTCTTCCTGTTCGGTGTTCTGTTTGACCAGAGCGGAAGCTATACCAGCAGCATCTACATTGCCATTTTCCTGAGTCTCTCCTTCGTGGTGGGCGGGATCTTCCTGCCGGAGACCGGAAAGGAGCGCAGATGATCTATGAGGTTAAGAAACAGCCCCTGCCCAACGGCGAGACCATGGCCTACCGGGAGGCGGGGTCAGAGAAGAGCGGCAGAACTCTGCTGCTGATCCACGGAAACCAGAGCTCTTCCCTGTATTTTGAGTTTCTGATGCAGGAGTTTTCGCACCTGGCTCATATCTTTGCCATTGATATGATGGGCTTCGGGGATTCCAGTTACCAGAACCCTCACAACGCCATGATGGACTGGGCAGAGGATACGGCACAGTTCATGGAGGCGAAAAAAATCCGGCAGGCGGTCGTGCTTGGCTGGAGTGCCGGAGGCGGCACCGCCATGGAGCTGGCTGCGGGACACCCGGACAAGGTGCAGCATCTGGTGCTGCTGGCCTCTGTGGGAGTCAGGGGCTTCCTGCTTCCGGAGAGGAATGCAGACCTTACCCCGGTGGAGGGAAAATATCTCAGCAGGCGGGAGGAGGTCGTGAAGGATCCGGTGATCATGATCCCGATCAATGCAGCCATCCGGAACCGGGATACAGCCTTTCTGCACAGAGTGTGGGAAAAGACTATCTTTAATCTGCGGCAGCCGGAGGCAGCTGTATTTGACGCCTATATGAATGCAATTCTGCAGGAGAGGTGCTTCACGGACATCAGTGTGGCCCTCTGCCAGTTCAACATTACAAAGGAAAAAGCAGTGGTGGAGGGGAACGGACGGATCTCCGGGATCCGGTGCCCCGTCACCTGGGTACATGGAAAAGAGGATCTGGTGGTGCCCTTCTCCACAGGAGAAGAAAGCATTGCCTGCTTCCCCTCTGAGGCCCGGCTGGAGGCGCTGGAGCATGCAGGACATGCCAGCTTCATGGATCAGCCGGAGAAATTTCACACAATACTGGAGCAGGTTCTTCTGCGGTATGGAAAGGACAGAGCATGAAAACAAATCAGGAACTTTATCAGAGCAAGCTTATGAGCGCAGATCAGGCGCTGGACCTGATCCAGGACGGGGACTATATCTTTTCGGCACAGGCAGGAGGAGAGCCCATTGAGATCATGTCCCACCTGCAGCACCTGAAGGAAACCGGAGTGAAGGGCTGCCATCTCAACACCTGTCTGCCCCTGCGGGACTATCCCTGCTTCCATGACCAGGAGCTGAAGGGAATTCTGGACCACAATGCCTGGTTCATGTCGGGGGCATTGCGCAAGGCCTATCGGGAGGAGCGGACCGTGAGCCCGGTTCCGCAGAGCTCCACCTCCATTCTCCGCAAGACCCTGCAGAGATGTGAGTATGAGCACTGGAGACCGGTGGTGATCGGTACGGTTTCCCCCATGGACCAGCATGGCTATATGTCCCTTTCCATCAGTGCGATCTATGAAATGGACCTGATCCGGTACGGCGCGCTGGTGCTGGTGGAGGTGAATCCGAACTTCCCCAGAACCTTCGGCGATACCCAGGTGCATGTTTCCCAAGTGGATGCCATTGTGGAAGCAGAGCATCCCATCCCGATTGCCCGTCTGGCAGCCTATACGGAAACGGATGCAACCATCGGAAAGTATATTGCAGACCTTATTGAGGACGGCTCCACGATCCAGCTGGGAATCGGAAACATTCCCAATGCTGTGGCCAACGAGCTGCGGACCAAGAAGCACCTGGGCATCCATACGGAGATGTTCACGGAGACCATGATCGATCTGCTGGAGTGCGGCGCGGTGGACAATTCCCAGAAGGGAATCAATGACGGCTTCTCCGTGTGCTCCTTCACCATGGGAAGTCAGCGGCTGTATGACTACATTGACAACAATCCTTCCGTGCTGTTCAAGTCCTGCACCTATACCAACGATCCCTACACCATCGGGCTGAACAATAAATTCGTCTCCATCAATGCTACGCTGGAGATGGACCTGTATGGACAGGCAGCCTCCGAGACCGTGAAGGGAATGCCCTGGTCCGGCACCGGCGGACAGTCCGAGACGGTACAGGGAGCGCAGATGTCCAAGGGAGGAAAGTCCATCCTGGCCATGCACTCCACCTATACCAGCAAGGATGCAGACGGCAACGAGGTGCTGCATTCCAAGATCGTGCCCTACCTCAGCCGGAATTCAGCCGTGACCACCAGCCGGAATGATACGGACTATGTGGTAACCGAATACGGCGTTGCCTGGCTCCGGGGACTGAATATCGGAGAGCGGGCCAAGGCGCTCATTAACATTGCCCACCCCTCCTTCCGGGAGGAGCTCACCAGACAGGCAGAGGAGCTGATGATCTGGTAAGCAGAGCTGATAAGTTCCAGCTGCTGATTCTGGAGATTTTAAACATCCTGGTAATTCTGGTAATATTGATTTAAACTCAACCGCCGTCCATTTGCGTTTTGCATGGATGGCGGTTATTATATTCTGAAAAAGACCAGGGAGGAATCAGAGATGGAGCTGTCACGGATCATTGCGGTGTCCAACCGCCACTGCTTCGACGGAGCAGAGGACACGGAAAAGGAATTTCTGGAGCGCATCGGGGCGGTTCTTGCGAAGCGGCCCCGGGGGCTTGTGCTGCGGGAAAAGGATCTGCAGCCGGAGGCCTACAGGCGGCTGGCGGAGAAGGGTATGGACCTGGCCGCAGCCTTTCTGGAGACCCGGCTGATCCTCCATGGATTTCCAGAGGTAGCCCGAGAACTGGGGGCAGAAGCGCTGCACCTTCCCCTGGGGGAGCTGGTGAGGCTGCACAGGGAAGCGCCGGAGCTGCTGAAGGCCTTCCGGGAAATCTGCACCTCTGTGCACTCCAGAGAGGATGCCCTGCTGGCGGTGGACTGCGGCGCATCCTACTGCTTCGCCGGCAATGTGTTTGAAACCACCTGTAAACCGGGGCTGTCCGGGAAGGGGCTCGGTTACCTGCGGGAGATCGTTTCTGCAGTATCCGTCCCTGTCTACGGAATCGGGGGCATTCGCATGGAAAATATGCCGGCAGTGCTGGAAACAGGCGCTGCCGGCGGATGCATGATGTCCGGATTTTTTTCTGAAGATGTCCGGATTTTGTCTGAAAAGGGGAAGGAGGGCGCCTGACAATGCGCCCACGCCTCAGGAAAGATCTCAGAAAAGTACATTCAAGGGGCGGCACACCTGCGGATCATGCATCTCAGGAAAGTATATTCAGGGGGCGGTACGCCTCCGAATCATCCATCTCAGGAAAGTACATCTTGGGGGCGGCACGCCTCTGAATCATGTATCTCAGGAAAGTGCGCGGATCCGGAGTCTGCTCCGGAGATCCTCCGGCGTGAGGAGAGAGAGCTGATCCAGAAGCCGAATGTGGAAGCTTCCCAGGCCCAGCCTCTGCTCTGGTATTGATGCAGCCAGCTCTCCGGCGATCTCCAGAAGCGCTACGGCGTACAGCACGGCGCACACCGGATCCCGTTCTGCCGCCAGACAGGCAGCGATGATGCAGTTCAGGATACAGCCTGTCCCCGTGATCTCTGCCAGCCGCGGACTTCCGTTTTCTGAGGTCCAGAGTCCGCTGCCGTTACTGAGGAGATCCACCGGTCCGGTGGCCAGAACCACAGCTCCCGTTTGACGGGCCAGCTCCTTCACAACATTCCCCAGAGAAAGGATGGCTTCAGGATCCCCCGGACTGACCCGGTCCTCCGGTGCGGTGTCGATTCCGCAGGCCCCGCCGACCCGGATACGCAGATCGATCTGGAGAGGACCTGCAATCCCAGAACAGCTGTGGGGATCATTTCGCCGCTGCACTACATTTTTGTGGTGGTGGATGGCCGTACAGAGCAGAGCTATGGCATGCCTCTGTATAAGCTGGCGGAATTCATGCAGGGGCTTGGCGCAGAGATTGCTTACAATCTGGACGGCGGTGGGTCTACTGCCATGGTATTTAACGGGAAGCTTATAAACAGGCCGACCACCTATGGAAAAGAGGTTGCGGAGAGGAAGGTGAGCGACATTGTCTACATCCGATAAGAAAGCATTGCGGTGTTGTGCAGGAATCTACCTGGCGGCAGCTGCATTCTGCATAGCCCTCAGCACAATTTATCGTCATTTCAGCCATGGGGTTGACTCTGAGTTTATGTTGCTGATGTTCGTCTATCCGCTGGCGGGAGCGGTGGTTGCCTATCTGCTTACGCTGCTGTGGGCGGTGCCCTATCCGGACAGAATCTCCAGAAATCTCTGGGGCTCGGGAATCTCCACTCTGGCGGTGGGGAGCTGCCTACGGGGGATCTTTGATATCTATGGCACCAGAGTGCCAATGGTAAAGCGCTACTGGATTGTGGGCGGTGTGTTCTCTGTGGCAGCCATGCTGCTGTATATGAAACAGCTTCTCCGGCCGGCAGCGGCTGCAGGTACCATGGAAAACACAGAGAAAAAGGCATAAGAGAAGAGCAGAAGCAAGAAAGAAAAGTGAGAAGAAAGGGAGAAAAACAGGAGAAAAACAGGGGGAAGAAAAGGGACTGTAAAGGACTTTCCTGTGACCTTGCCGCAACGGTTCATGCCGCTGGCATACCCGTGGCACTCTTGGTACACCGCAATTTTTCATGCCGTTGGCTTATACTGAATTTTTCCTGCCATTGGTGCACCTTGATTTCACATCTGGAATATGCTAATATAAATTGCTCGTGAATTTAATAATGTTTTGTTATTCAAAGGATTATTTATCCCATTTGAATATAAGTCTCTGTAGCTCAGCTGGATAGAGCGTTCGCCTCCTAAGAAAAATGTTATCATGCGCCAAATCGAATTTCGAATTTTTTGTTCGGCGTTCGAAACGGGAAAGGGGGATTCAGAGCGCCGAAGTGCGGCGAGCAGAGTCATTTGATTCATGGTTTTCTTGACCATCACGGCAAAGCCTTGAAAATAAAGGAAAATCCAATATGTCTTCGTACCTCAGCTGGATAGAGGGTTCGCCTCCTAAGCGAAACGTCGGCGGTTCAAATCCGCCCGGGGACACGTCTGGACAGGGGAAGATTGCACAATCTTCCCCTGTTTTCATCTAAAAAAACAGAGATCCGATTAGATGCAATCTAAAAAACAGGCTTTTTTTCTAATTCCGGAGTAAGTCCTCAGAGGGGACGCAAGCTAAAAATGGCGGGAGGTCGTGAGTTTTTCGCTGCGCAGCAGTGTTTACCGGTGCTCAAACCGGAAAAACAAATTAGAAATATGGCAATTATATACGGAGAATGTCTAAAGGTGTTAGAAATTAAGGACTGAGAATTTTGGATTTCCAAAGGCACGCGCCTTGATTAGCCAGATTCCTCTCACAGTCCTCTCATACGATATCTTACATAGCCCTGTAGTGAAGAAAATTCACTGCGGGGCTTTGTCGTCTCCGGATTTTCCGGAGGCGTAGCAAAGAGAGGAGGATATCAGCTTGAGAGGAAACAAACAGAAACGAAGAAGAGTCATTCTGGTGGATGGCATTCGCTACTACGATGACAAGCCGGAAAGCTGCAGACGCTGTTTCTTCTGGAAAAACCGCAAGGCCGGTTGCATCCTGGAAGAGCGGAACTGCTACTATCTGGCCGAGAGCGTGAAGAGCGAGCAGGAAAAGAAATGCGAGGGATGCTGCTATGCGAAAACGCAGCCCTGTGTCAGCGCCTGCTGTTACAAGGAGCTGGACAGGTGGCTACTGGCAAGCAGAGAAATGCGCAGGGAGAAGGACGGGGCGCAAAATGAGCAGGAATGAAGCGATCTTCCGACGATATGAGAAGCTGACAAAGGAAGCCAAAAAGGTAGGCCGGAAATCAAAGGAGAGGCCTGTTAGCTGTGCTCGCTGTAGCTTCTGGCGTCCGGAATTCAAGTACCGCAACTGTCAGTTCGGCAGCTGTCCTTTCGGCGCGGAGAAGGATGTATTCCGCAAGAAGCCGCTCAGGCGGGACGGGTTCTCCTGAAAAGAGGTGGTGATGATGCTTGTTTGATTATTTCTACGGAGCCCAGGCGGAACAGTTTTCCTTCTACCGGGTTCCCAAAGTGCTTTTTACAAGGGAGCAGTTTAAGCAGCTGTCTGCGGAAGCCAAAATCCTGTACGGCATCATGCTCGATAAGCTGGATCTGTCCGTCAAGAACAAGTGGGGAGATGAAAAGGGGCGGGTGTATATCATCTACACCATCGAACAGATCATGGAGGACATGAACTGTGCCGACCAGAAAGCCACGAAGCTTCTGGATGAGCTTGAAAAGAAATGTGGTCTGATTGAGCGGAAACGGCAGGGACTCGGAAAGCCGAATCTGATCTTCGTAAAGAATTTCATTACCGGTGTGGAAGGATCTATGATGGCACGAATTCAGAATCGTGAAAACCACGATTCCGGAGCCGTGAATATCACAACTGCAGATTACCCGAAATCACGAGGAATCAATACTAATCATAACAATACTGAGAATAGCGATATCAATCCCATCCGATTGGGGTTTGATAAGGATGGAATCAGTGAACGCAACGAGTATGAGCGCTATTTCAGAGAATCGCTGTCCATTGACGTACTGCTTCGGGAGAATCTTGGAGAAGAGGAAACCATTCTCGGCATTCTGGATCTCATGGTGGATGTCTGCTGTTCCAAGCGAAGCGTTATCCGTATCGCCGGTGATGATAAGCCGCTCGCAGTGGTAAAGAGTCGATTCATGAAGCTGAACGCAGAACATATCCGCTATGTTCTGAAGTGCCTTTCGGAGAACACGACCAGAGTGCGGAATATCAGACAGTATCTCTTGACCGCGCTCTACAACGCGCCTGCGACAATCCGCCCCTTTTATCAGGCGTGGGTAAACAACGACATGGCCACAGGCCAGTTTTAGGGAGGTGATTAATCAATGTCGAAAGCCACAGTGATGGCAGTCGTCAATCAGAAGGGGGGAACCGGCAAGACCACCACCTGTGAAAATCTCGGAATCGGTCTTGCCAGAGAGGGAAAGCGTGTGCTGTTAGTCGATACAGATCCGCAGGGCTCTCTGACCATTGCGTTAGGACATTCCAGACCGGATGACCTTCCGGTCACCTTGACGGATTTGATGGCAAAGGTCATGCAGGATCAGCCGCTTGCACCGAAGGAGGGAATCCTACCGCATGAAGAAGGCGTCGAGCTTGTCCCCGCAAATATCACGCTGTCAGGTCTTGAGGTTTCATTGGTCAATGCCATGAGTCGGGAAACGGTTCTGAAGCAATATCTGGAGACCGTGAAGGATCGCTATGATTTCATTTTGCTGGACTGTATGCCTTCTCTCGGGATGCTCACCGTCAATGCACTTGCGGCCTCGGATCAGGTGCTGATTCCCGTTCAGGCCAATTATCTTTCTGCCAAAGGTCTGGAACAGTTACTTCAGACGGTCAACAAGGTGAAGCGCCAGATTAATCCGAAGCTCAGGATTGAAGGGATACTGCTGACCATGGTGGATTACCGCACGAATTTCGCAAAAGAGATCAGCGCTCTGATTCGTGACACCTATGGCGGAAGGCTGAAGGTCTATGATGCGGACATTCCCCGTTCCGTCCGGGCGGCAGAAATCAGCGCCGAGGGCGTGAGCATTTTCAAACATGATCCCGGAGGCAAGGTCGCCGAAGCTTATCAGAGTCTGACAAAGGAGGTGATGGCAAATGCCGAAAAGAGGCGGAAACATCAGCTTGACCAGCTACGATGATATCTTTGAGACAGATGAGAGCCGTGCGGAAAACCAGCTTGAGCGTGTGCAGAGCATCCGTCTCAGCGCGCTGGTGCCCTTTAAGGAGCACCCTTTCAAGGTGGTGGATGACGAAGCAATGCTCCGGACAACGGAGAGCATTGCTCAGTACGGCGTCTTGACGCCTCTGATTGCGCGGCCGCTGGAGGATGGCAGCTACGAGATTATCTCCGGGCACCGGAGGGCTCACGCTGCAGAGCTTGCGGGACTCACAGAAGTTCCGGTACTGGTTCGCCAGATGGATGACGATGCAGCAACGGTTCTCATGGTGGATTCCAATCTTCAGAGAGAGAACATTCTGCCGAGCGAGAGAGCCTATGCGTACAAGATGAAGCTGGAAGCCATGAAACATCAGGGAGAGAGAACAGACTTAACTTCGGTCCAAGTTGGACCGAAGTTAGATGCAGCATCAAAGATTGGTGATGACACTGGTGAAAGTAGGTCTCAGATTAAGAGATATATCCGCCTTACCAACTTGATTCCTGAGCTTTTAGACCTAGTCGACCAAAAGCAGATTTCCTTCAACCCCGCAGTTGAGCTTTCTTACCTGAAGGCAGAGGAACAGGAAATGTTCATTCAGGCCATGGATGAGGTACAGGCAGCCCCGTCTCTTTCCCAGGCACAGCGTCTGAAAAAGCTGAGCCAGGAAGGCGGTTTCACCCTGGATGCCGCAAGAGAAATCATGAATGAAGTAAAGAAAGGGGATCTTGAGCGGGTGACCTTCCGGAACGAGCAGCTTCGGAAGTACTTTCCCAGATCCTACACCACGCAGCAGATGCAGAACACCATTCTGAAACTTCTTGATCAGTGGCAGAAAAAGAAAGGCCGGGATCAGGAACGATAATGCAATACCCAGTGAACAGCGTCCTTGAGGAATCGGGGACGTTTTTCTTTTGCCGAAAACCGGCAGGAAAGGAGCGATAGCGGATGACGAAAGAAGCAATGGCGCGCATGGCGGAGACCATGCGTCACTACCGGCAGATCAAGAAGGCAAAGGTTCTCTCCGAAAAGTGGAATGAATTCTTCAGCGGGACCGGGGAGATTCCGGAGGAACCGGACGATGTGACTGCAGGCGAAGAAGATGAGGATGTCTACGAAGAGGAAGCCATCGTCCTCTATGCGGAGCTTAACAATAGCTTCCATTTGATTGAGGAGGTCGAGGCGATTGAGGAAATCATGCTGAATCACAGCATGTCCGGTTTTATCAGTCACTTCATCACGGACGAGCTGATGGCGATGTACCCGAAGGAATATGCCCGTGCGCGTAAGGACGGAAGTGTCCTGGTGACCGGACCTCTTTATATTGCGCATCCCATCGTCGATGAGGATGAGATGGATGCCTGCATGGATTTAAGCGCAGTGGAGTTCTGTGAAGCGCTGGCATACCTCACTTCTCACACCATTTATGCGAAAAACAACGCGGAAGCAATCGGCTTCCTGCTGGAAAAGGAGGACTGACACATGGATTTTGATGTTTTCAGGAAGACCGTAATAGATGAAATGCGCGAACGCTTTCCGAATCTTGAATTCGGATCCCGGGAGATGAAGAAGCTGCAGGGAGAGTCCTATGAGGGGCTTACGGTAACACTTCCCGGCAGCAAGGTGAGCGCAAGCCTGAACCTGGATGCCTATTATGAGCGCACCAATACCGGTGCTTCCGAGCATCAGGTGATGGACTTGATTGAGAGTGCGGTTCGGGAGGCTTCTCAGAACATGCCGCAGCTTGACTGGAAGGTCCTCGGCAACTATGAGCAGATGAAGGAGACTTTGATGCTGCAGATGATTCCGGTTAAGGGAAACGAAGAGAAACTTGCCGAGATTCCCCATGAGACGGTAGAGGACATGGCGGTGGTCTATCGCTTTGACTTAGGTAGCAATGAACGCGGAACGTCCAGCGTTCTCGTGACCGATGCAATGCTCAAGGGCTACGGCATCACCAGGGAGCAGCTGGCGGCGGATGCAATCGACGCAGCCGTTAGAAGTCATCCGGCAAGTCTTCGGAACATGAATGAGGTCCTGCAGGAAATGGCGGGCGGCAGAGCTGACGATTACCGTTCCGATGAGCCTTCTCCTCTCTGGGTGGCAACGGTCGAGGGCGGCATGAACGGAGCCTCGGTGATCCAATATCCGGGATTTCTTGACCGGGCGGTTGAGACAATCGGCGGGGATTTTTACGTGCTGCCCTCCTCTATCCATGAAGTTTTGCTGATTGCCGATGACGGCAGCGTTGCGCTGACGCAACTTGAACAGATGGTGCGAGACATCAACGAGGCAGAAGTTGCCCCGGCGGACCGGCTTTCCGATAGCGTGTTTCACTATGACAGCGAGGCACACATCTTTGAGAACGCCCGCAGCTTTGAACTCCGTGAGGCCATGCTGGCAGAGGCGCTCTTTGCAGAAGATGAACCGGAACAGCCTAAGAGTCTCACCGTACTTCTGGTAGAGCCGAACCGGTATCCGAAAGTCGTTGAGATCGGGTCTGATCTTTCGGATCTGCAGAAGGCCGTTGGCGGCTATATCGAGGTGGTCTATCCCTTTGAGGAGAAGGTCGGCTTAATCGTAAATGAGGAAGGCAAGATGAACGGCCTGCCGCTCAACCGGGCGCTCCGCGATGAGAATGGCGAGGTCTATGACGTAGTTGCCGGGTCTTTTCTGGTGACCGGTCTCACTGAGGAAAGCTTCGCCTCTCTGACACAGGCACAGATTAACAAGTTCGAGAAGCTCTTCCATCAGCCGGAGGCATTTCTCCGTATGGGCAATCATATTATGGCGCTTCCCATCCCTAAGAAGGAACAGGAAACAAGGAAGGCTACCAAGACAAGGGATACCGATACGGTCGGCTCTAAATCGAAACCGAGGAAAACCGGGCACGATGAACGTTAAAGAAAGGAGGTGATGACGCTTGCAGGAAGAGGTCGAGAACAGGACAGTCAATCTGGCAATCAGTACGACAAAGCTGTCAGCCCGCATCACGCTTCGCCTGGCTTTGTGGGGGATTCGGAAGCTTAAGGAAAGAGAGGCGAAGGCCGAAGCCAAACGGAATCTTCCGCCGAAAGGCAAGCAGACCATACGGGAGCTGGTCGGTCAGAATCAGGGCGTCACCAACATCGACATTGCAGGAACAGACCTAAAGGGCTTTGAAAAGCATGCCAGAGAATTCGGTGTGGACTATGCCATTACCAGGGATAAGTCGGTGAATCCGCCGAAGTATCTTGTGTTCTTTAAGGCGCGGGATGCGGATGCCATGACAGCCGCCTTCAATGCGTACTCCGCAGAGGTCTTTGCGAAAAACAAGCGTCCGAGCGTGCTGAAGACACTGCACAAGCTGATGGACGCGGTCAGGGACATCCCGGCAAAGGTGATTAGCAGGGACAGGCAGAGGGAGCAGTCACGATGAGGGTTGATAGAGCAAGGTTGAGGAAACGCCTGATTCTGAATACCCCCTATGTCGTGTTTGGTCTTATCTGTACCAATTTGGGGGAGGCATGGCGCATGGCGGAAGGCGTCAATGCATCGGAAAAGCTATTGTCGTTATTTTCGACGCTTGGCATAGCGTTTGCCTCTCCGCTTCCGAGTTTTCACACGCCGGACTTGATGATAGGTCTGATCTGTGGCGTGTGTTTTAAACTTGCCGTTCATCTAAAAGGCAAAAATGCAAAGAAATACAGGCGCAATGCGGAATACGGTTCTGCCCGCTGGGGCGGCCCGAACGACATTGCGCCATTCATGGATCCGGTTTTTGAAAACAATGTGCTTCTCACCAAGACAGAGCGGCTCATGATGAGCAACCGACCAAAGAATCCCGCCAATGCGAGAAATAAAAATGTGCTGATTGTCGGCGGTTCCGGCTCCGGTAAGACAAGGTTCTGGATTAAGCCGAATCTCCTTCAGCTTCACAGCTCTTATGTTTTAACCGATCCGAAAGGAACGACTCTTCTTGAGGTGGGGAATGCCTTTGTTAAGGCGAAATACCGCATCCGGTTCTTCAATACGATCAACTTCAAAAAGTCGATGCACTATAACCCGTTTGCCTATATCCGCTCGGAAAAGGACATCCTGAAGCTGACCACAACCCTGATGGCGAATACCAAGGGAGAAGGCAAGGGAGGAGATCCGTTCTGGGACAAGGCAGAGGCGCTGCTCTACTGTGCTCTCATTGGCTACATTCATTATGAGGCACCGCAGGAGGAACAGAACTTTGCGACTCTCATCGAGTTCATCAATGCCATGGAGGTTCGGGAGGATGACGAGGAGTTCCAGAATCCGGTGGATCTGATGTTTGAGGATCTGAAGAAAAGGAAGCCGAATCACTTTGCTGTCAGACAGTATGCCAAGTTCAAGCTTGCGGCGGGCAAAACGCTTAAGTCGATACTCGTTTCAGCCGGTGCAAGACTTGCGCCCTTCGATATTCAGGAAGTCCGTGAGATCACGATGTATGACGAGCTTGGACTGGATACCCTCGGAGATGAGAAAACCGCTTTGTTCCTGATGATGTCCGATACGGACGGCAGCTTTAATTTCCTGATTAGCATGATCTATACCCAGCTATTCAACCTGCTTTGTGAGAAGGCGGATGATGTGTACGGCGGCAGACTTCCGGTCCATGTGAGATGCCTGATTGACGAGGCGGCGAATATCGGTCAGATTCCGAATCTGGAAAAGCTGGTCGCCACGATTCGCTCCCGCGAAATCAGCGCCTGCCTGGTGCTGCAGGCAAGGTCTCAGCTAAAAGCAATCTACAAAGACAACGCCGACACGATTATCGGCAACATGGACAGCCAGGTATTCCTTGGCGGCTCCGAACCTACAACGCTGAAAGAGCTCTCCGAAGCACTCGGCAAGGAAACCATCGATACCTTCAACACCTCGGATACGCGGGGCAACAGCCCAAGCTACGGGACCAATTATCAGAAGCTTGGCAAGGAGCTTATGAGCCGGGATGAGCTTGCGGTTCTGGACGGCGGCAAATGCGTGTTACAGCTGCGCGGTGTCCGTCCGTTCTTGTCGGAGAAGTACGATTTGACGCAGCACCCGAATTACAAATTAACAGCCGACTATGATAAGAAACTCACCTTTGACATGGAGAAGTTCCTGGATACCAGGGCAAAGCTCCACCCGAAGGATGAGTTTTTTGTTGTTGAGGCCACGGAATAAGGAGGAACAGCAAAATGGCAGAGGAGAGATTTGCAATGCCCGATGATATGCCGGATTTTGTCCGGGAGGCCGAAGAGGCGATGCCCCACGATGAAACACTTCCCGAGCAGACGGATCAGGTAACCATCAAGTTTGGCAGGGGGCTTGTCGGAGAGCCCTTTACTTCAAGGAACGGAAAGGAACTTGTGGAAGTAAGTATTCCAAACCCCGATAAGGGGGACTCCCGCCCCTGGGAGACCTTTGTGATCTCGCCGAGAAAGATTCATGACAATCAGTTCGGCAAAGGGGTATGGATGAAGCTTCCCGAGTATGGCATCACCAGACTTTCCCGCTCTGTAAAGATCGGAATCGATAAAGCCGGTAAGGCAATCTGGGGTCGTGAGACGCATGATGTCACGAATGCACAGCTTAAGTTACTCCTGGAAGCCTATAAGGAAAAATCCAGAGGCTCCGTGCTCTCGGACTTATACGAACGGAAGGCTGATACGCCGTCAGTAAAGCCTCCCGGGAAGGATTCCGGAGAGATGACGGCTGACAGGTAATCTTCCTGAGATTAGGGCATGTCCGGAACCAAGCCTACTGCGGTTCAGCAGACAACAATCAAGAATGGGGTTCAATCGGACGATAGCCACGGTTTCAGGTCAATGATGAGCCAAACAAAGACAAATGAAAGCAAAACAAAGGAGGAAAACAAGATGGCATTTTTCAACAGCGCAGTCGGTGTATTGCAGACTCTCGTGGTGGCACTCGGTGCCGGTCTCGGTATCTGGGGCGCAATCAACCTTCTGGAAGGTTACGGCAATGATAACCCCGGTGCCAATGCTCATGTACGGTAAGGAAGCAAGCAACCGAAAACAAGAGATAGACCGCCAGCACTACACTATTCCGAACCAAAGACCAAAAGATAAGCATTGTGGGAAAATCTAAACTTTTGGATTTTCCTACAATGCCGACTACGGCGGAATCCTTCCCACTCCTTATATCTTTATTTCCGTATACATTGAATTTGTATTTAGTAAATGCTATAATGTCCCTATTCAAATTATAAATGTGTTGAATTAGTTACATGTACATATTTTTTGTGCCGCATAAATACCCTGTTGAGGTTGTCGTTCTTTGTCCAGATGTGGAAACAATAAAAGGAAGGGAACGATACAGGGAGAAAACAGGCTATTCCGGCTTTACGGTTGAAACCTTATACGATACATTTATGCAGACAACACCACGGATCGGCTTTTGGCTGGACAATTCCAACCAAACACCACAGCAGACAGCAGAAACCATTCTGAACACCAGGAAGCCGGTATGATTGTTACATATAAGGGGAAGAAAAATTTCTTTTAGGTACTTGCTTTCCTAAAACTGATGTGATACAATGATTTAATCCAGAAAAGGAGTAAAAAATATGCGGCAAGGTATTCTTAAATAAAACTATAATCAAATAGTGGGAACAAAGGATTATGATAGTCCCTTTTGTGGGGGCTTGGTTTTTTGTACCCAATTTAAGAATACTTTTGCCTTATCAATTTTGACATATCCGAAAAACAGCAATCACAAACAGGTGTATGCTGTATATGTGTATGTCCGCAAATTATAATCCCCAGTGGTAAAAGTATTTTACTGCTGGGGATTTTTATGCCCTTTTGGGGCTGTAAAAGGAGGACAATCACATGAAAATAATCAATATTGGAATTCTCGCCCATGTAGACGCAGGAAAAACAACATTGACGGAAAGCCTGCTGTACACCAGTGGAGCGATTGCGGAACAAGGAAACGTGGATAAAGGAACTACAAGAACAGACACTATGATTTTGGAACGGCAGCGCGGAATTACCATTCAGACAGCGGTTACTTCTTTTTGCTGGAATGATTATAAAATCAATATCGTGGACACTCCCGGTCATATGGATTTTTTAACCGAAGCATACCGCTCTTTATCTGTCCTTGACGGAGCTGTTTTAGTCATTTCGGCAAAAGACGGCGTACAGGCACAAACCCGTATATTATTCCATGCGCTTCAGAAAATGGACATTCCGACAATTATCTTTATAAATAAGATAGACCAAAATGGGATCGACCTGCGGCGTGTTTACCAAAGCATTAAAGATAAACTTACCAGTGATATGATTGTCATGCAGGAGGTTTCCCTGTCGCCAAAGATAACCATGACCGATATTTCTGATTTGGACAAATGGGATATGATTATTTCCGGAAGCGATGAACTATTAGAACGATATGTTGCAGAGGATTCTTTGGATATACAGGAATTACAATATGAAAAGTGCAAAAGAACCAGATGCTGCTCTTTGTTTCCTGTTTATCATGGGAGTGCAAAAGACAATTTAGGAACAGAAAAACTGATTGAAGCGATTACAGAAACTTTCATTACAGAAACAGACGATATTCAGTCTGAATTATGTGGATATGTTTTTAAGGTTGAGTATACAGAGCGGAAAAAACGGCTTTCTTATTTACGCCTGTATCATGGGACGCTCCATTTACGGGATACCCTGCTGCTGTCAAAAAAGGAAAAAATAAAGATTACAGAAATGTGTATTCCGTCAAATGGTGAAATCGTCCCGGTTGACCATGCCTGTCCGGGAGAAATTGTTATTTTAGCTGATGATACTTTGAAACTGAACGACATTCTGGGAAATGAAAAACTCCTGCCTCACAAAACACGGATTGATAATCCCATGCCATTACTTCGGACAACGGTAGAGCCGCAAAAGCCGGAGCAAAGGGAAGCCCTGTTAAATGCCCTCACAGAGATTGCTGATACAGACCCTCTTTTGCATTTTGACATTGATACTGTTACACATGAGATTATATTATCTTTTTTGGGAAAAGTACAGTTAGAAGTTATTTGTTCGCTATTAGAAGAAAAATATCATGTGGGCGTGGCTATGAAAGAGCCTTCGGTTATTTATCTGGAAAGACCGCAAAAAAAAGCGAGCTACACGATTCATATTGAAGTGCCGCCGAATCCGTTTTGGGCATCTATTGGTTTGACTGTAACACCGCTTCCTGTTGGAAGCGGAACACAATATAAAAGCGAGGTATCTCTCGGCTATTTAAACCAAAGTTTTCAAAATGCCGTCATGGAGGGTGTGCGTTATGGAATGGAGCAGGGCTTATATGGCTGGGGAGTGACAGACTGCCAAATTTGTTTTGATTATGGAGTTTATTACAGCCCGGTCAGCACCCCCGCTGATTTTCGTTTTCTTGCGCCTGTCGTGTTGGAGCAGGCATTGAAAAAAGCAGGAACACAACTGTTGGAACCATACCTTTCCTTTACCCTTTTTGCACCGCAGGAATATCTTTCACGGGCTTATAATGACGCACCAAAGTATTGCGCAATCATTGAATCAACCAGACTTGAAAAAGATGAAGTTATTTTTAAGGGGGAAATCCCTGCCCGTTGTATTGGTGAATATAGAAATGATTTGAATTTTTATACAAATGGAAGAAGTGTCTGCATTACAGAATTAAAAGGGTATCAGGAAACTTCCGGCGAGCCTGTGTTTCAGCCACGCCGCCCGAACAGCCGTTTAGACAAGATCCGGCATATGTTTCAGAAGATAATGTAACATCTTGCGCAATGCAAACGTTCATTGCTGGCTATTGCGAAATATCATTGATAAAATCAGCATCAGAGAGGAGGAACCATTTTGAACCAGAAACAGACGGATATTACAACAGGAAAGCAAATACGTCATCTGCGAACACAATCGGGAATGACACAGGAAGAACTGGCTGGGAAATTGAATGTTACCCGGCAGGCGCTATCGAATTGGGAGAGAGATGTTAATGAACCCGATTTAAATACGTTGAAAAAAATTTGTTTTCTTTTTGGAGTCCACATGGACGATTTTGCGAAGGAGGTAATAACAAAAATGGAAACATGTGAAAAAAAGAGAAACGACAATTTAATAAGTATGATATGGCAATTGGACTTTTTTATGGTGTCGGGATATTTCTTGGCATTGGTATTTTCTTTGTTGGCGGTTTTATGACAATGTCGGGTGCAGGGTGGGGAGCATCACTATTTGGCGGTGGCTGTTTTTCTCTTGTATTTGGCTTGATATGCCATGCAGTTATTACATTGAGAAGAAATGACAAATGATGACATATCCTGCTTTCTAGTCTTTTCGGTCATATCGCGTAAAAAAGCCGCTGCTTTTGGCTTTCCAATAGCGGCGGCAAAGGGAAATATCCTTTGAATACCTTACAGAAGAAAAGTTTTGCAGCATTATAAAAATAAAAGCCTATACCATTTTGGAAAGAAAAGATACATAATAGTCAAGACGGCAACAATCAGAAGTTATGGAGGGTAACAATGGAATATAGTAAGGA
>ERZ773066.520-NODE-520-length-21455-cov-3.802991_pt1 | contig 21455 bp, 20 predicted proteins | sample MGYA00580573_ERZ773066 | MGnify/ENA primary metagenome ERZ773066 (study PRJEB29015, sample SAMEA2738128) | human oral metagenome | biome: human oral; feature: human-associated habitat; material: saliva | place: China | collected 2203 ... | reverse complement strand
GTCGCAAAGGGGGTTCTTGGGTTCACCCGTAAGGTAGCTTGTGTAGCCACGGACGCTGTTGTTGGTGGAGAAGCAGCAGGCATGATTAGGGATGTTACCACCCCGACCGAGGACGTGGACGTTGCTCAAGAGATATTACGCCTGAAAGAGAACTTCCAAAAGCTGGTGGACGAGAAACTAGCCAAAGAGAAAAAGAACCGTGTGGTAATATTCGTAGATGACCTAGACAGACTGGAGCCAGCCAAAGCCGTAGAGCTTCTGGAGATTCTAAAGCTGTTCCTTGACTGCAAAAACTGCGTGTTCATACTTGCTGTGGATTATGAGGTGGTTACGACTGGGATACGGGAGAAGTACGGGGATAATGTAAGTGCCCAAAAAGGAAGGAACTTCTTCGACAAAATAATACAGTTGCCATTCAAGATGCCCGTCGCCCATTATTCCGTAAGCAAATATGTGGGCGATATGATGAGCAAAATCGGAATAAGCGTCGAAGGCAATGATAATGAGCTGTTTACGGCTCTTATCAGGACATCCATAGGATTCAACCCCAGAGCAATGAAACGATTGTTCAACACCTATCAGTTGTTGGATTTTGTATCTCGTGGAACCGTGATGAACATTCCGAACAACATCAGGCAGAGGATATTGTTCACAGTGGTCTGCTTGCAGACTGGCTTCGAGGAGCTTTATACCTATCTGGTTTCAAACAATGTTGACGCACAAATCCTACAGGAATTATCGGGGACTGGCGACAACGACGATATATTCGATGAAATCCTCCCCAAGGATACTCCAGTAAATATGCTCCAAGAAAAGAGGGCCAGCATACAGAGATTTATGCCCCACTTCATAAAGGCTCTGCAAATAGATGATGATGAGACCGTATCGGAAGAAGAGTTACGCAACTTGTGGGTAATCTTAAAGAGTTCCTCCATAACGTCCATAAACAGCTTGGAAACGTCTGCAATGGAAGATGAAGTATGGGCTAGACGCAACTACAGCAAGGACATTGTAAAATCTGTATGCGACAAACTCCAAGACATAGATGACTTCAGGGTTAAAATCCCCAGAAAAAGAGACGAGAAGGGAATGCTGCCTACCTTTGCTTATTGCTGCGTAGACAGTCAATCCGCCAACGGGGTGAAATATACGCTGTCCTTCTATGTTGACTGGCGTCCCGACAACATGATTGAACTGGGAGCCGAGCTGGCAAGAGCCGATAACCACAGCGTTCAGGAGTTCCGTGATATGATGGGCGAAAATCCCCTGAATATGAAGAAGAAACCCGCCTTCTGGGATTGGGGCGGGTACAGGTATAAAGACCTGATGTGCTTCAACAGGAACGACTACACCATAGAGCAGCAAATCATAGACCTGATAAGGAATATTGTCGCTGGTCTGAAGTAGGCAATCCAGAAAGGAGGCTGTTTCCGTATGGTCAGCCAAATGCTTGATTATGTATGCAGAATGCTGGACAAAGACGAGAAAGAAAAATTATATGACGTCTACAGTGTGCTGGAGATAAGCACCAAGGAAGTAATCATGTGCAGGTTTATCTGCGACATTATAGACCCGCATGGGAAACACAAAAAGGGCGACAAGTATTTAAGGGAGTTCCTGAAGCTGGTGTTGAAGATTCCTCCAAATGAATTGGACGAATACTTGGACGGAGCTAAGGTCTATAAAGAATATCCTATACACGACAAGTATCTGGGCAAAGACAGGCGGATAGACCTAGTTATATGCAACGTCAAGCATTTCATCCCCATAGAGGTCAAAATATATGCGGAAGAGCAGGAAGCCCAGTGCCTTGTCTATTACGACTACGCCAAGGAACAGGACAAGGACGCAAAGATTTATTACCTGACCATACATGGTACTCCTCCGTCCGATTATTCCCAGAAACTTAGCAGGAAAGGTCTTGATTTAAGGGTAGACCTTGATGACTTGGTGTGCATTTCGTTTGCCAGAGATATTCTGTCATGGCTGAGATATATTGCTGACAATGAAGATGACTTGCTGATGAGGCAGAATATCAGCCAGTACATGTACGCCGTAAAGAACTTTGCTGGGAGGTTTGATGTCGTGGAAAGAAGCAGAATTATAGACGAATTGCTGAGCGACAAAGATAAGCTCATCGCTGGGATCGAAATAAGCAACACAATAGATGACGCCAAAGCTAAAGTTATGGAGAATATGTTCACGGCCCTCGAAAGGGAAATGGCGGGCCTTGCCAGCGAATACCATCTGGATAAATTAGGCAAGGGCTCATTCGTTTCGTGGGAAAACCTAGTTGGCAACTATTACAAAGCGTCAAGTGTTTATCCGGGGATAAACTACCATCTGAAGGATATTGTTATCTCTACAGGGGTTGATGTCTGGCTCAGAATCGAGATATTCAACAATCTCTTTGTCGGATTTTGCGTGACACGCAACGGCGAGCAACTGAATGTCAAGGACGTAGACAAAGCCGATTTGGATAAGGTTTCCGCTACCCTATCCATAAAGCCCATGATGAACGAGAGCTGGTGGCTGACGTATGAATATCTGCCCAGTGGTGGTAGCAGTGCCTCTGACGAAACTCCAGATTTCAGGAGATTCAATGACGCAGCTATAGCCTTATCCGACAGCGAAACCCTAAACAGATTTTGTGGCAAGTCCGTGGAAACCATAAGAAGGAACCTTTTGGAGAAAATAAGGAGATGAATCATTATGGTGGTGGCAGAGCAGGGGTGTATTATCGTAGAAGACAAGGGAACTATGATGAAGTTCAAAAAGAAATGCGAAAGATGCGGATTTGTTGAAACAGGAGGTGGCACATTAACAACTGCCCCTAGAAAGTTCCAAAAGAGAACCTCGTCCTTCAAGTGTCCCAAATGCAAAAACATGCAGAAAGTTGTAATTGGCGGGGCGTAATTATTAGGTATGCCCCAGAAATAAGCATGAACGACAAAAGACGCTATCCCCTGTGAATGAGGATAGCGTCCTTTTTTTGATAGCTACGAGAATTAGAAATATGGTTACTTCTGTGCCGTCTTGAGACTTGCCAGTTCCGCTGCCATGCCATCGACTTTTGACATGAGCTGGCTGTAAGCCTTGGTCACATCGGACAAGCTCTTTTCGAGGTCAGCGTTCTTGACGGTGAGACCCGAAATCTGCTTCTCCATGCTGGCCTTCAGGGCAAGGTCGTCCGCACTGTTCTTTACCAGCTTCTCGGACAGTTCCTTATTGCCTGCCTCCAGAGCTTTGTTCTTCTTATGGAGGGCCTTATTTTCTTCCTTGATTTCCTTGGCATCTTCAGACAGCTTGGAGAGAGCGTCCTTCAACTGGTCTTCCGTCATGTTCTCAAACTCAGTATGCTTGCCGAACTTCTTGGAGAAGCCCACGCCAAGCATATTCTCGTTGTACCCCAGAGTACCAGAGAGTGAGATGAGGCTCTTGCTGTCAGGACGGACATATACGCCTGCGGCAAAAACGGTCTGGTCTTTATAGTTGCCCACAGCGGCAGATACAGAGACTTTATCGTTGTGCTCGAACTCCAGAGGGTGCAGGTTAGCCAAGGCTGCTGCTCCCGCACCGACCTGCTGAATGTTATGGTCGAGAGACTTCCGAGTATTGTAGAGCTGGCGACCATTTACTGCGTCGAGACTATTCGGGCCAATCTCTCCATCTGCCACGTTGCGGATTTTGTGATTGTTCGCATTGATACCGTTGGCGTCAATATACTTCTCATTGCCGACGTTGAAGCTCTTGCCGTAGATGTCACCGTCAATAACAGCGTCGCCACCGACACTGAGATTCTTCTCGACAACAGAATTGCCATGCACGACAGAGTTGCCGTCTACTTCGGAATTGCCCTTTATATGGGAGTTCCCACCCACGGTCAGGTCTTTGGCAATGTCCACCTTGTCACCGAAAGTTGCGGCTCCCTTGGCAAAGAACGTGCCGTCCAGAATTGTATCTCCATGGACATTGAGATTCTTGTCGATTTCGGTGCTTCCATAAATATGAGCGTCCTCACCGATGGCAATGCTACCACCAACAGCAGCGTCGCCACGGACTACCAGTGCCCCAGTATTAGTGGTGCCCTCAACCTGAACATCGCTGCAAAACTTGGCGTCACCGATTACGGAAAGCTCTTTCTCGACAGACAGGTTGCCCTTGGTGGTGATGTCGTCAGAGAGTTTCATGCCACCCTCGATGTTCATAGAACCATGGACAGTCATGTTCTTGTCTACTTCGATATTGCCCTTGATATGGCTATCTCCGGCAATGGTTTCAGAACCATGAATGGTTACGTCCTTGTCAAACTCGGCATCGCTCTTGGCGTGGAACTTGCCAGCAACAGTAGAATCCCAGTGAACAACGGAGTTTCCATCAGTTACGGAATCGCCCTTAATATGGCTATCGCCGTCAATGGTCTCGGAGCCGTAAACAGTCAGGTCTTTGCTGATTTCCGCACTGCCCTCGACAAGAACATCCTTCTGGAACTTGGCGTTATCCTTGACTGTCAGCTCGCCGCCTACTACTTCAGAGCCATGTATGACAAGGTTCTTATCTACCTCGGCACTGCCTTTGGTATGGCTGTCACCATCGACAGTCTGACTGCCACGAATCACGGAATTGCCTTCAACAGACTGGTCACCCTTGACCAGAACATTCTGGTCGAAAGTAGCGTCCGACTTGAACTCGCTGGTGGCGTTCACCGTGAATTTGTCGGAAGCGTCATCGCCAATCGTGGTGTCGCCATGAATGTTGGTCTTGGCATTGACCTCCAGAACGTCCGTGTTCTTGTCACCGCCCAAGGTGGTGCTTCCCTTGATAGTTGCGTCGCCTTCAATGGTAGAGTTGCCTTTCACAACGTAATTACCCTCAGTCAAGGTATCGCCTTTCACATAGAGATTCTGCTCGATGGTCTGGCTTCCCTTCACGGTTACGTCCTTGTCGAACTGGGCGTTCTCTTTGAATTCAGTCGTACCATTGACAATCAGCTTGTTGCCAGCGTCATCACCGATAACGGTGTCGCCCTTGAGAGTGGTTGTTCCATCAATAGTGGTGTCACCATGAATTGTGGTGTTGCCGTCAATGATTTCGTTCCCCTTGGCTCTCGTTCGTCACAACGCCCTTATTGGTAACAGTGCTCTCATTGACCACAGCCCCGACGTTAGTCGTAGTGCTCTTGTTGATGACTTCACCCTCATGGGTTGTCGTGCCCCTTGTGGTTACGTCAGCTTCATTGATAACGTCGCCCTTGTTTGTTACGGTAGTCTCGTTCACAACCTCGTCCTTGTTGATGGTTTTGCCTTCGTGGGTAGTCGTGCCTTTATTGACGACATCGGACTCATTAACCACGGTTCCTTTGTTTGTAACGGTGGACTCATTCACAACTTCGCCCTGATTGATGGTTTTGCTCTTATTGATGACCTCGCCTTCATGGGTAGTTGTGCCCTTAGTAGTCACGTCGGCCTCGTTGATTACAGTCTCCTTGTTGGTGACAGTAGTTTCATTAACCACCTCGTCCTTATTGATGGTCTTGCCCTTGTTGATGACATCGCCCTCATACGTGGTAGTACCCTTGATGGTGGTATTGCCTTCGATGATGGTATCACCGTGGATTGTGGTTGTGCCGTCTACCTCCATATCACCCTTGCCGTGAATATTACCATCAGCGATAACATCACCTTTGATTTCGGTGGTCTTCTCGATGATGGTAGTCGTGCCCTCCGTATTTACGCCCGTGTCCTTCATCTCGGCCTTGGCAAGTTCACGAATTACGTTCTTACCAGCTTCGCTGATATTGTCGAGGCCGACATTAGCCTTGGTCTTGGCTACATCATCAGTATACTTCTTAGCATTAGACTCGGCCTTGTTTGCCTTTGTTGTTGCGTCACTTTTGGCACGATTTTCTGCGTTGGTGAGGTCTGTTGAGGACACGCCACCAGTGTATCCTGTTATTGTTGTTATGCTAACACCATTGCTCCTATCCGCCACCAAATATAAATTGCTTCCATCTGATGTTACTCTATAAATTGCTTCGTCTTGGTCACTCTGATGGCGTTGGAATGTTCCATGAGTAATCGTACCCGCTTCAGCCTTGTTTTCCGAGAAAATTCTTCCTCCCGTAACCCCAATATCCATACTGGGAGCAATAGCCCCCCAACACAGCCATCGTAAGAGCCGCTTTCTTCTTCAACCTGTTCTTTTGCATAAAAAAATCGTTCCTTTCCTTAAAAACAAAAAATCTTTCTCCGAGGCCAGATTCTAGCTTCTTGACCTTATCGCCCAAAATATAGCAAATCGCCATAGAAAAAAATCCTATGGCGAAAATTTTTGAGATTTTTTTGTAACCAGTACCCGATTCCAGCATGAAGGTCGGCCATGTGCTATAGTTACATTATAAGCCGTTGATAAGAACAATAAGTTAGAAAGGAGGCATTGACCGTCATGCAGGAACGTGAACCGAATGCAATGGATGCCCTCAATGCCTCCATTTCTCATATAACGGAGAACATCGACCGTTACAGGAAACAGCCACAGCACTTCACCCGCAAGAGCAAGCTGCCGTTTGAAAAGCTCGTAAATGTCGTGCTCAATATGCAGGGCAACTGCCTCAACGCTGAATTGCAGGAGGCGTTCCCAGAGCTTTCTGAGAGGATGACCGCCTCTGCCTATGTTCAGGCAAGAGACAAGCTGTCCCTGCCTGTCTTCGAGGATTTGTTGTCTGACTACAACCAGTCTGCCCCGAAGAGGCTTCTCAACGGAAAATACCGCCTGTATGCTATTGACGGCTCGGACTTCAAGACGCCGTGGAATCCGAAGTCGGCTTTTATCGTGGACACGAACAAAAGAAACGGGGAGTCTCTTAAACCGTTCTGTCAGATTCACGCCAATATCATGTATGACATTATAGCTCGTCAATACATGGATTGCGTATTACAGCCCAGAAACTCTTGTAATGAGAGAGATGCTGCCTTGGAAATGATTGGGCGTATGCCCAAAGAAGACCCGTTCATTATTATCATGGACAGGGGCTATGAGAGCTACAATCTAATCGAGACGCTGAACAATTTGGAAATGATTTTTGAAAAATGTGATATACTGCTATGAGAGCTACAATCTAATCGAGACGCTGAACCGCACGGCAAACTGCCATTACGTCATTCGGGTGAGAACGAATGACGGTTTTAAGGAAATCAGAAATCTTCCCGACGAGGAGTGCGACATGGAGCTTTCTATTCCAGTGACTACTTCGTATGCAGAGTATATGAAAAGGCGAGCTGCTGGAGAAACAGTCTACAAAATCAACGCCCCAAAGCGACGCAACAAAGAAACCCGTTCCCCCAAAACAGCCGTTCAGCAATGGGATTTTGAAGACAGATGCACAATCAAATTCCGTGCTGTAAAGTTCCTCATAAACGACCCGGACACGGGAAAAGACGTCTGGGAGGTTCTGGTCACGAATCTCAACAGGCTTGAATTTCCTGTTGCCAAAATGAAAGAGCTTTACCACATGCGTTGGGACATCGAGACGAGCTTCCGTGACATGAAATATTCCATTGGTGCCATTCATTTCCACAGCAAGAAGGACGAAGCTGTCCAGATGGAGATTTACGCCCGCCTCATCATGTTCAACGCTGTGGAGAGGAATATCATAGCGGCTAAGGAATGGGAAGCAGCTCAGACAGAGACGGCAAAACAAGCTGTAGAAAACACAGAAAATTCCGATACAAAAGAGACTGCTACCAAATATCCATATAATATCGACTTCAAGATGGCGTGTCTGTCCACACGCAGATTCTTCAGGCTGCACTGCAACGAGCCGATAGAAAAACTGTACGAGGAACTGCTCAAATACAAGCAGCCCATCAGGCAGGGGCGGCGGGACGAGCGGAATGTGAAGATAAAGTCTGCCGTTGCCTTTGTCTATCGAGTGGCGTAGCCGCACTGCAACTGAATAGAAACCCTTCAGGGAAGTCTAAGATATGAAGGCTGCCCTGTTTGGTGTGTCTAAATCTTGAGGATTTCTGGTGTCTATACTCCATTATCGAGACGAAGGCGGCAAAACATAGCCCCAAAAGAACCAAAAAAGAAGTCTCCCATGCTTGGACTTGGGGGGGCCGTGCATGGGAGACTGTTTTGATGTCTTAACTTAATGGCTTATGGAGTAAGAAAAAGGTCAGAACGAAATCTGACCTTTAACTTAATGACATTGCCCTTGCGGACGGCTTTCCATCATAGTAATTTGGCAGGCGCCCAATTCTCCTGCATCTACTCGGTTTTCCCCTGTCACACCATCGGCGCGTGGGCTGGGCGAAATTTCCCACCTCAAATTACTATTTTCTATATTTATTTTATATGCTTTCTCCTCTTTTGTAAAGCAGTTACCTTTCACCCCCGTTTCACATATCGATAGTAATATGGAAAAAAAGGAGAACCATCTATGAATATACAGCCTTGGGCGGGCGCAGACGTCTTTCCCGCCCTCTGCCGTGCCCTGCTCACATGGCGCAAATCCGCGCCCGACACGCGCGACCTGCCGTGGCGTGACGAACCGACACCGTACCATGTCTGGATCTCGGAGATTATGCTCCAGCAGACGCGCGCCGCCGTCGTACGCGCCTACTACCTGCGTTTTCTCACGGTACTGCCGAGCGTCCATGACCTCGCCGCCGTGAACGACGACGCACTCATGAAGCTGTGGCAGGGGCTCGGCTACTACAGTCGCGCGCGCAACCTCAAACGCGCGGCACAGGTGATCGTCAAAGCGCATGGCGGCAACCTCCCGAACGACTTCGATGCCCTCCTCAAGCTCCCCGGCATCGGACGCTACACGGCGAGTGCCATCGCGTCGTTTGCCTACGGACAGCCGCGCCCTGCTGTTGACGGCAACTTTCTCCGCGTCGCGGCACGCATCACGGCGAATCCCATCGACATTGGAAAAGACAGCACAAAGCGTTCTCTTGAAGCTGCGCTCTCCGTCTCCTACCCCGAGGGACGTGAGGCAGGCCTTTTGAACGAGGCATTCATGGATCTCGGCGCGACAATATGTCTGCCGCACGGCGCGCCGCTCTGTCACAGCTGCCCCGCCGCGCAGTTCTGCCTTGCCCATGATCGCGGCACAGAACAGGACTATCCCGTAAAGTCCGCCGCCAAAGCACGGCGCAAGGAAAAACACACCGTCCTCGTCCTATCCTGCGGTGACCGCATCGCCATACGAAAAAGACCCGCGAAGGGACTCCTCGCAGGTCTCTGGGAATATCCACATCTCGACGGAAAGCAGTCAAAGCGTGCCGTGCGTGCACATCTCGAGGACGAGGGGTTTCGCATCCTCTCCATCGACCCACTCCCGCCCGCACGTCACATCTTCAGCCATATCGAATGGGAGCTCATGGGCTGGGCGGTCACGGTCGCGGAAAAGAACGAGCCGCCGCTCATGTCCGCCGAGACCGCATCGGACGCGCCGTCCAGCCTCCTCTGGGTGCGCCGCGCGGAACTTGCCGAGACGTACAGCATCCCTGCAGCGTTTGGATATTTTACGCCGCAATAAGAGACAATAGCCCCCGTCAAGATGCCGACGCATCCTGACGGGGGCTTTCTATATAAATTACACAGCCTTGCCAAGGTCACGCGACTGGGTACGCATGACCGTATTGAGGTCATGATCTGCCCCCGCGGCGCGTTCCTTTTCACGCTCTTTGCGAATGAGCTCCTTCAGCATCTGCATGTGCGGATGGTTCTCCATCTCCGGCGACGGCTTTCCTGCGAGTGCCGCTGCCATCTGCGCGGGCATCCCATCGGGGAACATCGCCTCAAGCATGGAGCGCACGGATTTCGGTATCATGTCCTGCACAGCGACGTTTTCCTTGCGGAGCTTCACCGTATCCTCCTGTGTGAGGGCATACGCCTCGAGGAAGCCCTGAATGAGGTTGTCATGCCAGAATTCGCCCGCACGCGTCAGGCGGAATCCTGTCTCCGTGCGCGTGACCAGCCCGTTCTCCGCCCATGCGGCGAGAAGCGGCTCCATCTCGGTGAGGAGATCGACACCGTATTTTTTCGTGAAAAACGGCGCATAGAGATAGCCGTGCTCGATCTGATCGCCGATCTCGCTCTGCATGCGGTGTACATCTGCCTGCTCGCCCATGAACTGGAAGGGCTTCGCTCCCTCCTCGACCATCTTCTCATACGGCGCGAGTGCACCGTGATTGCGCCACATCATCTGACCGATGAAGCCGCCCGCGCCCGAGCCGAAGGCGAGGACGTCACAGCCGCGCTTGGCGAGCGTATTGTAGATGCTGCGCTCACGGTGATCCGTCGCCCAGTGGGTTGTGTCGATGCGGCGCACCATCGGGTACTCCATGACGATGTCAATGCCGCGCCGGAAATACTCTGCCTGCTCCTCCGTCGTCGGCAGCATCGGCAGATCCCCCGATGCAACGCGCCGTGCCAGTTCGCTCGACGGGAACACATTGAGCTGATAGAGGTCGCCGCCCGTGATGCCGATCTCGAACTGCGTGCGCACATCGTTTTCCCAGACCTCCATCGACTGGTAGGGCAGCCCGTAGATGAGGTCTGCGATGACGACGGCGCCCTGCTGCTCCACCATGCGGCGCAGTGTCGCGATGACCGTTTCGCCGTCGTCAATGCGCCCAATCGCCTGACGGACGCGCGTGTCAAAGGACTGCACGCCGAGGGAGAACCGATTGATGCCCGCGTTCATTGCCGCCTCAACCTTGCTCTCTGTGAGATCGTGGATGCGCCCCTCAAGCGTGATCTCGCAGTCACTCGTGAGCGGCAGACGCGCACGCACCGCCCGTACAAGACGCGCGATATCCGCATCGCTCAGTGCTGTCGGCGTACCGCCGCCGAAGAACACCGCCTGAAAGGGTGCGCCCTGCGCATAGGGTGTATCCGCCGCCGCATCCAGCTCATCGAGGAGCACATCGACGTAGTGATGCGCCGCTTCTTCCCGCGTGAAGTTCTGAAAAAATCCGCAGTAGCTGCATTTTTTGTCACAGAACGGAATATGGATGTAGACTGCACGCTCGTCGGCAGAATTCGGTGTCTGTGCCATCAGATCCGCCCAGATCCGTGTCTGCTCCTCCTTGTCCATCACCATACGCTTGCCGCCTGCACCGGGGTGTACCACACGCTTTTTGGCGAAGGCACAGCCGAGCGGGTTCTCCGACTTCGTGCCGAGCAGCCACGCACGTTCCTCGATGGGAAGTGCGTTGAATCTCTCCTGCAGTATACTCATGACAATACCTCCCTCGCCGCCGCAATCACGCGGGCAAAATCCGCTGCATCGGGGTGACGCGCCGCCGCTGCATAGCGTGCTGCGCTCTCCTCCGTATAGGCGTGCACATTATCCTTCGGCATACTCTTGAACATCTCGATCAGCATCGGATCGATTGCCCCCTGCACGAGAATCGCACCGAGGATCTCATTCGACGCGTCGCAGAGTGCGCGGATGTTCGCGATGCACTTCGCACCGTGCTCCGAGTCCGGCTCCGCGCCGAGCGTGCCGAAGAGAAAGATGCGGCGCCCGCGCAGCCCCTCGATGTACTTTCGCGCCGCCGCGTCTGCTGTCCCGCGGTCAATCCACGTACCGATGCAGAGCGTTGCCTCCTCCGATACGGCAGAGGCATCCGCGACGCTGTGGCAGGACGCGCCAAGTGCCTCCGCCAGATGCTCCGCCACCCGCTTCGTATTCCCCGTGCGCGAGGAATATATTACTGCTGTTTTATTCTTCATACTGTATTCCTTTATGTGAATATGTTTTTTCTCGATTCACTTATATCATAGCGTAACAGCGTGCAAAAATCAATAGATATTTTACATAATCATAAATTTTAATTATGAATTTCATTCATAATTTCACCTGTATATCCACTCTATAATTTATATGTATATTCTTTCTCAATTAAAATACTGATTTTATAAACGAATCAGGTTATATTCCTTTCTTCTTCCAACAGGAAAGATAAACGAGCACACGGTATATTATCTTCATATATCAATTTATCCATATTTATCATTTATATAACAGCAAATTGTCTCTTGACATGTATGTTATACTATACAGAAATGGAGAGGAGGAACGTCAATGAAAAAGGTACTGATGGGACTGGTCGCCGGCATGATCCTTGCCACGGGCGCACAGGCACTTGCCTACGTCTGCGACGGCGATACGTGCGACCTCCCGGTGCGCGAGAATCAGTCGTATTGCTACGGCGGCGTCAACAATAGCGCATACTGCGACGACCGCACCAACTGCTACGACGGCGGTGCGTACTGCAACAACAGCCGTGCATCGCGTGCACGCGGCTGCGGCTGCTACTGATAAGAGAAGAACGGGCTTGATGGGACATTCTCATCAAGCCCGTTCTTTTTCGCCTCATAGTGATACACGAGGGAGTAGTTTTGCCAATATTCTACGAGCTATGTTATAATATCCTCAAATGATTGCAGCAATTCACACAGCAACAGGAGCTTGCTCATGGCACATAGACTCCCCCGCGTGCTCGCCGCTCTGCTGACGGCGTGCACATCTCTCCTCTCGGGCTGTTCCTTCCTCGTGACGACGGAGCATGGCGCACCCTATACGCCGAATGATGTCATCGCGATGCTGGAAGAGGAGTTCGCCGACTACGGGCCGCGCATTGTCCTGCGGTCGTCGGAGACAGAAAAGCCCTCCCCCATGCAGCGAAACACATACGTGCTGTATGACGAGGCGAATGACTTCACCTTTTCCTGCACGGCCTATGTCCGCCACTGTACCCTTCCTGTTCCGCAGCCGTTTGCACAGCGCGACGCGAATGCCGACCACGCCTATGCCGCAGCGTACGCCATTCATCTGAATCCACGCATCGGAGAAGTCGCTGCGCAGCACGGACTGTATGCAGCGACAACGGAGGAGGCAGCGGCGCTGAGGGACAGCAAAGTGAAACGCCCGGCGGGGACGAATGACGAAGTGTCTCTCTTCAGGGGCGGAGATTTTATCTTTGCCAACGAGGATACGAGACCGGAGGAGATGGTCTATGCGCTCCGCGAGATTCACCATCTCTACGCCCCGAAGGGACATGGCGCCGTGCCGTCCGCACTCCACGGCCGGGATATTACGTTCTACTACCTGCCGAAGGCGGAGACGGATCGGACGAAGGCGATTGAGCTGACCTTCTTCACGCTGTGGAGCGACGACTGGAAGGGTACGCTGGCCAACAAGCTCCATCATCAGGGCGACAAGTACGACGCCGCCGCCATGGAGAAAGAGCTCGCGGATAATTTTGCCTCCATGCTGCATTCTGCGCGCGCAGACGCGCGATGGAAGAAGGTGAAGAAAAATGCCTGACGCACCGAAAAATACCGTACCGCGTCAATCGCAAACAGCGCTGTCATGGTGGCAGAAAATCCTGCTTGCCGTCTTTGGCGCATACCTCGCCGAAAAGCTGTTCGGCATCCTCATTCCGTCCCTGCCTCATGTCAGTATCCCATCCACGCCGCGTGAGACGGCACCATCGGGCGATGCCTATGACAACGAGCTGCCGTACCGCCGCGCATACGAAGAGGACGAGGAGGATATTTCCTCAGAGGATCCTAGGGACACACCGGACGACGATGCGTACGCCGATACCTACGGCGGCAGCGCCCCGTACGGCGGCCAGTATGACGAGGATGAGGACATCCTCCACAATGACTGGCACGACTACGGCGAGGGGTATGACGACGATTATTTCGACGATTGATACACCCGGCTACGTCAGATGTGCATGTGTTATCGCATATACGAGAGGAGAATTTTTATGACCACAGAGGTAACAAATGATTTTGAGACGCGCCGCTATCGTCTCTCCGACATCATGGCATCGGGTGATACGGCAACGCGCACACCGATCTACGGGACAGCATCGACAAGCGGCGTCGTCTGGGTGCTGAAGCCCGGGCAGGAGATCAAGCCGCACGGGCACGCGAAAGCGGATGATATATGGATCTGCATCCAAGGAGAAGGTGTCTTTTATCCTGCGCCCGGAGAGGAACGCCCCATCACCGTGGGCGACGTCATTGTCTCAGCGAAGGGGATGTGCCACGGCATGAAGAATACGGGAACAGAGGACTTCATCTTCGTCGGTATCCTCGCCCCTGTTCCCGCGGACTTCTTCGCGATTGAGTCATAAGAAACCGCCGATCAGCAGTACGTTTGCTGCTGCGAAAAAACACGAGAAAAGCAGTCAACAAGACATCCATCTTGCTGACTGCTTTTTCCTATATCAGCGCTGCCGGCTCATACTCCTCGGGCAGGATGCGTCGGAGGAAACGGCGCGTGCGCTCCTCGCGCGGTGTGGTGAAGATCGACTTTGCGCTCCCCTCCTCGACGATCACGCCGTCCGACATAAAGACGACGTGGGTCGCAACATCCTGTGCAAACTTCATCTCATGCGTCACGACGATCATCGTCGTGCCCTCCTCGGCGAGCTGCTTCATCACGGAGAGCACCTCGCCGACGAGCTCGGGATCAAGCGCAGAGGTTGGTTCGTCAAAGAGGATCACATCGGGCTTTGCTGCAACGGCGCGGGCAATGCCGACGCGCTGCTGCTGTCCGCCCGAGAGCTGTGCGGGGTAGTAGTCGGCACGCTCCGCCATCCCCACACGCCGCAGAGCATCCATGCCGATCTCCTTTGCCTCTGCCGCCGCCATGCCGCGCCCGACGGTGAGCCCGAGGGTCACATTCTCGAGGGCAGTCTTATTCGCGAAGAGGTTGTAGTTCTGAAAGACGAAGCCCGTCTTTTTCCGCACAGCGGCAATCTCGCTCCTAGAGGCATCCACGAGGGAAAGCTGCGTCCCGTGGAAGTCCATCGTCCCGCCATCGGCATGCTCAAGGAAGTTGAGACAGCGCAGGAATGTCGTCTTGCCCGAGCCGCTCGGCCCGAGGATGACGACCACATCCCCCTTGTCCACGCTGAGGCTCACATCCTTCAGAACCTCAATCTCTGCGAAGCTCTTGCGTACGTTCTGTACTCCGAATAACATACTGCACCTCCTAGCGGAACGCCCCGACACGTCGCTCCGCCGCCGCAAAGAGCAGCTGGACGATCGTGCAGAGGATGAGATAGACGACGAATACGTCGAGATACGCCTCGATGTAGTTATAGCCATAGGACGCGGCGACCTTGCCGACCGCCATGATATCCTTGACCGTCATGAGGAAGGCGAGCGACGTCCCCTTGATGAGGTTGACCGTGATGTTCGCGATGCTCGGCAGTGCCACGACAAGCGCCTGCGGGAGAATGACGTGCAGGTAGGTCTCTGCCTCGCTCAGCCCGCACACGGCTCCCGCTTCGAGCTGCCCCTTGGGGATGGCGAGCAGTGCCGATCGAAATGCCTCCGTGAGGAGGGCAATCGTGTTGAGCGTAAAGATAAAGACAGCGTACCAGAACGGATCAATCGCCTCAAATACGTTGACGCTGCTCCCCGCTGCCTTGACGAGCAGATTCAGCAGGCTAGGCAGAAGGCTGTAGAGGAGAAGTATCTGGAGGACGAGCGGTGTGCCGCGCACAAAGGAGACATAAAAGCGTGCGATCGTCCCGCCCACACGATGTCCGCGCACGCGCAGGACGGCAAAGCAGAAGGCAATAGGTGCTGCGAGAACGAGCGAGAGTGCTGTGAGTGCGAGGGTCACGCCCGCCCCCTGCCAGACGAGCAGGAATGTCTCCTGCATAAAGTCAAGATCTAGTTCCAACGGCGTCCCCTCCTTTCAGCCCATTCCGCATTGTTTTAGACGCAGACGGAGCGCGCAGCCCCGTGCCTTTATCGAGACGATGCTCTGCCCACGCGAAGCCCTGCTCGATGAGCAGGACGAGCCCCCAGTAGATCAGCATGGCAGAGAGATAGACCTCAACGCCATACGCGCCGTAGTTCTGCGCGATGATGAGATTGCCGCGCCCAATGAGGTCGATCAGCCCGATGGTATAGGCGAGCGACGCCTCTTTCAGGAGGTTGATGGTCGAGTTGCCGAAATTCGGCAGGGCGATGAGCGCCGCCTGTCCGAGCATGACATGGCAGAATGCCTGCCACGGGGAGAGCCCTGCACTCACCGCCGCCTCGTATTGCCCGCGCGGAACCGCCGTATAGGCAGCGCGGAACACCTCCGAAATGTATGCGCCAAACAGCAGGGTAAAGGTGACGACGGCAAAGACGGCGCGGTGCATCGCATTCATATCATAGTCAAAGAGCGCAAAGACGAGCTTCGGCGCACCGTAGAAGACGATGAACAGCAGAACGATGGACGGCGTACAGCGCATCACATACACGTAGGCGAGAGAACACACGCGCAGCACGCGGCTGCCGCTGAGATTCGCCCATGCCAGCAATGCGCCGAGCAGGGAGCCGATGACGATGCTGAGGCCGGCAACGAGCAGTGTGACGTCAAGATAGGAGAGGAGATCGGGCAGAAACTGAACGATCAGCCCGAAGTCAAAGACACGTGTTTCCATCGTATGCCGTCCCCCTCTCGTTTACTTCAGGTAGTCGGAAAGGCTCTCACCGAAGTACTTCTGCTCGAGCTCTGCGATTTTCCCCTCGGCGCGCAGCTCCTCAATCGCCTTGTCGTAGTCGTCCGCAAAGGCCTGCTCTTTCTTGTTGAAGATCGGATAGGTCGGGATGCCCTTGTAGCGGACGTATGCCATCTTGTCGTTGAACTGATGATACGGAGCGTCTTCCTTCGCGATGTTGTTCTTGTAGCTCAGCTCGACATCGAGGTAGCCGTCATAGCGCCCCTCGAGCACCCAGCTGTACGCATCCGCCACTTGGAATGCCTCCGAGGACGTTAGCTTGATCTGGTTATCGGGGTTCTCCTTGTTGTACTCGTCAATGACCATATAGCGCGCATCCTGCGGAGCGATCGGGACGAGCTTGCCGCTGAACTGGGCAAAGGTCTTCAGATCCTTGATCTTGTCTGCCGTATCCTTGCGGATCGCAAGGCCGATTACGCTCGCGCCGATGTTGTTCTTCGGAAACACATACTTCTTTTTGCGCGCATCCGTGATCCAGATTCCCTTGGTTCCGACAGTGTACTTCCCGGACTCAACGCCGATCAGGAGATCGTCGTCCGAAGTCGGGACGAACTTGAACTCATACTGCGGCAGCTTCTTCGCCACTTCTTTCATGACGGCAACTTCGAAGCCATCGGATTCCCCTTGCTCGTTCACGTAGTCGTAGGGGACATAATAATTCGTATGTGCGACGGTGACGATCTTCTTTCCGTCTGCCGACTTCGCGCTGTCCGCACCGCTCTTTCCGCAGCCCGCCAGTCCTGCCGCAAGTGCTGCGGCGAGAAGCCCCGCGAGTGCCGTCTTTGTGATTTTCTTCAGATTCATGTCATGCTCTCCTTTTATCGCGAGCCTGCCGCATTACGTACCCAGTCAAAATGCTTCCAGTCAATGTCGCGCGGCACGGTACAGTCCGCCCCGAGCAGGATGCCCGTGCGCCCTGCTGCATCGAGGATGCGGTGCGTCTCCGCCGTGATCTCCGCCTGTGTGCCGCGATAGAGCACATCCGATGCGAGATTGCCGAATCCGCCGAGCAGAGCGTGCTCCGGGAAAATCTTTCGTCCCTCCTCAAGGGGAACGCCCTCGACGACCGCCGCCCAGTTGATCGTCTTGACATCATAGTCACGATACCAGTCCAGCGCGTTGCGGTGTCCCGCATAGCCGCAGATATGGAGGATGTTGTAGCTGCTCTCGGCATTTGCCGCACGCAGAATCTCCTTTTCTCCGGGGGCGAATACTTCCTCGTAGACTGCGCGGCTCGCGCCCTCGCCGATGAGGTTCTGCAGGCTGAAGTAGATGCCCGTCACGCCCGCCTCGGCGATGATGCGGCGCGCCAGCTTCGCGAGATCGCCAGAGATGACATCGAACGCTGCGCGCACCGCCGCGGCGTCCTCACGGACGAGCTGTGCGAGAAATGCCTCATCCTCGGCGAGTGTCCCGGGCTGCATGAATTTCACCGTCGTGCCCGCACAGAAGATATTATAGAATGTGGCGACCTCGTTTCCGTACCGCTTCGTGATCTCCTTCGCATAGGCGATCTGCCGCGTAAAGAAGGGGTGGTCGTCGGGCAGCGGCTGCACCTTCGCCAGTTCCTTTGCCGTGCGTGCGGTCTGCACGACGGGGTTCGGATAGGAGAAGAACCCGTCCGTCATGATCTTTACGAAATCCGGCTGAAAGCCGTCAATATAGCGCAGTTCTCCATCCAAAAGTGTCTTCTCAAGACGCGGGTCGGCATAGGCATCGGCGTGAATCTCATCCGCGAGAAAGTGAAACCAGAATCCCGACGGGACACGATGGACCTCCCTACGGTCCATCGCGTTGAGGACAAGCTCCTTTTTTGACTGTGCCATTGTATTTCCCTCCAAATAACCACATTTGCATATATGTTTTTTGTTTTTCGATGTCGCTATCTTACACGGAAGTATCATAGTTGTCAAGTATGTTTTATATATTTTTTGATTGACAAAGTGTCCTGACGTTGCTTATAATGAGACAATCAAAACGGTTCTATGCCGTGCACAGAAAAACGGACGGGGCGTAATCGCACCGTCCGTACCGTCTGCGCAGAATACAAACAAAACAGGGAACAATGGGAGGAAATACAATGAAGGATTACACTGCTGAGGTACATGGCTGTCACGCGTTCGATGCGACGGGTGCGCTCACCACGCCCGTCTATCTCTCGGCGACGTTCCGCCACCCCGCATTTCGTCAGAGTACGGGCTATGACTACAGCCGCGTTGCGAATCCGACGCGCAGCGACTTTGAGAAGGCGATTGCCCTCCTTGAGGGCGGCGAACGCGCATGGGCGCTCTCCTCGGGCATGGCAGCGATCAATCTCGTCTTTGCCCTCTGCGCCCCCGGTGACCACGTGCTCCTGCCCGAGGATCTCTACGGTGGGACGGTGCGTCTCGCGAACGACATCTACAGCCGCTACGGCATCGATTTTGAGTACATCGACATGCGCGATGTGTCGCTGGTCGAGAAAAAGATGCGTGAGACAACGAAGATGATCTTCATCGAGACGCCCTCCAACCCGATGATGTTCATCACGGATATCCGCGCACTCGCCACCGTTGCCCACGAGCACGGCGCACTCCTTGTCGCAGACAATACGTTCCTCTCGCCGCACGCCCAGAAGCCGCTCACGCTTGGCGCAGACATCGTCGTCGAGAGCGCGACCAAGTACCTCTGTGGACACAACGACGTGATCTGCGGCACGCTCGCGGTGCGGGACGCGGACTCCGATCTTGCAAAGCGGATTGAGCTGCTCGTAAAGTCCGAGGGGCCGAATCTCTCTCCCATGGATTCATGGCTCATGCTGCGCAGCCTCAAGACGCTCGGTGTGCGCGTCGAACGCCAGGCGGAAAACGCGCTCGCCATCGCAGAGTGGCTGCTCACCCGCCCCGAGGTCACGGAGGTCTACTACCCGGGACTCGCCAACCATCCCGGGCGCGCCCTGCATGAAAGTCAGAGCTCGGGCTATGGCGGCATGATTTCGTTTAAGGTCAAGACCGCCGCCATCGCACAGAATGTCCTCGCCCACCTGCGTCTCATCGCGTTCGCCGAGAGTCTCGGCGGTGTTGAGAGTCTCCTGACCTACCCGCTCGTGCAGACGCACGCAGAGATGCCCCGCGAGCTCATCGCGCGCACAGGGCTCGACGACCGTCTTCTGCGTCTCTCCGTCGGACTGGAGGACGTGGAGGATTTGAAGGAAGATCTGGCGCAGGCACTGGAGAAGGCCGCTCGGGCGTAACAAAGGAAGGAAAAAGGAAACATCATGTCCATCAATTTTGACGAAATCATTGACCGCCACGGCACGTCATGTCTGAAATATGACTTTGCTGTTGAGCGCGGCTACCCCAAGGATGTCCTCCCATTCTGGGTCGCGGATATGGACTTTCGCGCACCCGACCCCGTCATTGACGCACTGACGGCACGTACGGCGCACGGCATCTTTGGCTATACACAGGTCAAGGACGACTACTTCAACGTCCTGCGCAACTGGTTCCGTACGCGTCACGCGTGGACACTGCAGCGCGCCGAGCTCGTCATCACGCCCGGCGTCGTCTTTGCCATCGCCACCGCCATCCGCGCCTATACCGCACCGAATGATGCCGTCATCATCCAGCAGCCCGTCTACTATCCCTTTGCGAGCATGATCCGCCAGAATGGGCGCACGCTCATCGACAGTCCCCTGCGGTTCGCTGACGGACGTTACAGCATTGACTTCGCGGATTTCGAGCAGAAGATCATCGACCACAAGGTAAAGCTGTTCGTCCTCTGCAGCCCGCACAACCCCGTCGGACGCGTCTGGACGCGCGCAGAGCTCGAGCAGCTCGCCGCCATTTGCCTGCGCCATCACGTCATTGTCGTTGCGGACGAGATTCACGAGGAGTTCGTGCGTCCCGGCTTCTGCCACATCCCCTTTGCCTCTCTCTCCGCAGACGCCGCCGCCATCACCGTCACCTGCACTTCCCCGAGCAAGACGTTCAATCTCGCGGGACTGCAGATCTCCAACATCTTCATCAGCGATGAATCCCTGCGCCGCCGCTTCAAGGAGGAGCTGAGCCGCACTGGCTACGACGAGCCGAACACGCTTGGACTCGCGGGCGCAAAGGCGGCATACGAGCATGGCGCACCGTGGCTGAAGGATCTGCTCGCCTACATCGAGGAGAACTACGCCTTTACGAAGAAATACCTCGCTGCGCATCTGCCGAAGGTAAAGCTCATTGAGCCTGAGGGAACCTACCTGATCTGGATGGACTTCTCCGCCTACGGCCTCTCGGACAAGGAACTCAACGAGAAGGTCATCCATGAGGCGAATCTCTGGCTCGACGACGGCCCGATCTTCGGTGCGGGCGGCAGCGGCTTTCAGCGCATGAACCTCGCCTGCCCGCGCAGTACCCTCCAAACAGGACTCGCGCATCTCGTCAAGGCATTTAGCTAAAAAAGAAAACGAAAAAAGAGGAAACACAGCATCATGACCTGACCCCCAAAAGTTAGACTTGAGGAGTCTAACTTTTGGAAGGCACTACACATCGCCGTGTTTCCTCTTTTGGTGCCGTTCTTTGATTCAGCTGACTTTCTCGCGTTCCCTGCGATGTGCCCGCAGCGTCTCAAGCCCCTGCGGATATTCCTCCAGGAGGAGCAGGAGGTTCGCCATCGTGCGGCTCGGCAAGACGTCGCCGGACTCATATTTCTGGAACGCGCGCGCCCCGCCGCCGAGGATCGTCCCTGCCTCCTCCTGCGTCAGTGCGAATTTCTTCCGAATGGATCGAATCTCCATCGGGAGAGGAAGCCCCTCCACACGTGCCTTCATCACGTGCAGAGCGCGGTCAGACACCTTTGTATCCTCATGCGAGTGCACACTCCGTGTCCCATCCGCTGAGTACCACCCCGGCATATCCACCG
>ERZ773066.518-NODE-518-length-21480-cov-52.810362_pt1 | contig 21480 bp, 26 predicted proteins | sample MGYA00580573_ERZ773066 | MGnify/ENA primary metagenome ERZ773066 (study PRJEB29015, sample SAMEA2738128) | human oral metagenome | biome: human oral; feature: human-associated habitat; material: saliva | place: China | collected 2203 ... | reverse complement strand
AAACTTGACACACTATCGAGTTCTCAAACAACACACCCACAAGAAAAACCCACAACCACACAGGCCGCAAGCTTTCCTCAAAGCACCAGAGAAGCTTACCTTGAAAGTTTTTACTTCGCAAGTCCCGGATCAGTGATCCGCGCCTCTCTCACACCGTTCCAGGAGGAAGATTTCAACCGCCTCAACCGGTGCCAGAAAACTATAAACCACCGCGCCCCACCCGCGTCAAATTAATTCTAGATGCACTAGCTCACAATGGAATGCGGGTGAGGCCCCGCTATTTCAGCGACTACTTAAGCGCCTACTTATTGGTGCTGGTAGGAGTCTCTACGGTGTAAGAAACGTTGCTGTCCAACACGCCGTTAACAGTCAGATTCTTACCGCATACCAGCTGCGTCTCACCCACCTTAATAGTAACTTCCTGCTGATCGCAGCCAGTGAGCTTAAAGGTGACCTGCTCATCCTTAATGGACTTAACGGTCATGATGCCCTCACCGATTGAGGCGGACTGCTGATTACCCAGGTCTTCCTTCACACCTTCCCTGGAGTCGGCGTCACCATTACCAGGAGCCGTAACCGTGGGGGCTGCGCCCGGAGTAGCAGGGGTTGAGCCCTTAGAGCCACCAAGGCCCTTATTAAGAGCAGACTTAGCCGTACTAGGTAGTGCGGTTGCGGCTACATGGGTACCACTAGAGCTTGGCTTCTTCTCTGAGTCCGAGCAAGCGACAAGACCCAGGGCCAGCATACCTGCTGCTCCGACACACATCACCTTTTTGACCAAATCAGTCATTTTTCAGCCTTTCGTCATCGCTTCCAGGTTATTTTCAGGTTTCTTTAAGGAAGCTAGTCGGTTCCCGTTGTTATATTTCTGTTGCGTTCGGGACGGTAACCCGCGAGAGTTGGGGAGCTTGTTGACCGGTCTGTACCGTTTCTTCAGGTCTGGGTTTAAGGGAGCTCAGCTGAGTATCCGATCGCTCCGGGGTGGCCCCATCTAGCTTAAGGGGCCACCCCTTTTCTTTGCTTTTTTCAGTCTATTTCAGCCAGCAAACACCCCCGCGTGCCGAACAGATTCCCAGGAACCTCCCAGTTCGACACCAAAAGTACACACGCACGCCACTGTGGCTAGGTGATTGGTTTGCTGCATGGCCTCAGGGTACCGGGTGAACCTGAAAAAACCTGGAGCTTATTGCTATTTAAGACAGAAAAACCCGCATTTTCTGGTTACAAATCTATAAAGATTGGATCCGGGGCGGTCAGTTTGGGCCAAACATCCCGCACAAACAGCGTGTGCGGACAGGCATGAGCAAGCCGCGAGCGCACAGCTTTCTCCCAGCTAAGCCCGCAAACAGCCCGCTTAAGCCCGAAATTGGCCCTCCTAGGCGCTCAGGTTTCTTTCAGCTAACGACGACGCCGCCGGGACAGCTAGTTTCGCCGTCGACGTCGCTTTTAGGACCCCTGCGACGGCGCCCGGCTCGGCTCAGCGGCAACCAGCAGCCAGATCCAGCAAACCAGCAGCCACCCCCGCCGTCGCCCCCAGCAACGATGCCCGGGCCTGCCTTAAGCCAAATACCTACTCAAGCCCCAATAAAAATTGGCGACCCCCTATAGGCTGGGATCGTGAAGAAACTACCCCGCCTATTGGCCAGCGCAGTCGCTTGCGCCACCTTAGCCCTAAGTGCGTGTAGTCCGAGTCCGTTGAAACTGTCAGATTCCGAGGCCACACTCACCCCCACCCAAGCCAGCACGCAGTATTCTGCCGGCCTGGCCAGCTATTACAGTCAGAAAGTTGACTGGACTAAATGCGGCGAGTTTGAGTGCGCCACCGTTAAAGTCCCGCTGGATTACGCCAATCCGCAGGGCGAGAGCATTTCCTTGGCTTTGAAGAAGCGCGAAGCTGACGGCATCAAGAAAGGCACCTTGTTCATCAACCCCGGCGGCCCTGGCGGCAGCGGCGTGGACCTGGTGAACTCGGTGGGCCGCATGTTCTCCTCTGACCTACTGCGCAGCTATGACGTCGTGGGCTTTGACCCACGCGGCGTAAGCCGGTCAACCGCCGTCGACTGCCTAACCGACAGCGAAACTGACGCCATGCGCGCCAGCAACGAGGGAGCCAGCCTCGCCAAGGGCATCAGTGAGAAGTGCTCTAAGAAAACCAAGCCGGTAGCGCTGCTGGACCACATTGACACCCCTTCAGCTGCTAAAGACCTAGACATCCTGCGCCAGCTAAGCGGCGACAGCAAGCTCAACTACCTGGGTTACTCCTACGGCACCTACCTGGGTGCCACCTACGCGGATCTGTTCCCCAGCAATGTGGGCCGCATGGTGCTTGACGGCGCCGTCGACCCCACCTTGAGTGCCCACCAGGTCTCTTTGGGGCAGGCGAAGGGCTTTGAGAACTCTCTGCGCGGATATGTGGCTTACTGCCTTAAGCGCTCTAGCTGCCCGCTTACCGGCTCGGTTGACGACGGCGTAAAGCAGGTGCGTACCTTCCTGGAAGGGCTGCGTAAGTCGCCGCTAAAGACCTCTGACCCAGAGCGGCCACTGACCTACAGTCTGGCTGTTTCCGCCGTCATTGGCCCGCTATATGCGGACAGTATTTGGGACACGCTCACCCTGGCCCTGTCGCAGGCTATGAAGAGACATGATGGCTCCACGCTGCTGCGTATCGCTGACCTGCTGGCTTCGCGCGACGACAAAGGCCACTACACGGATAACTCTGCGGTTGCCATCATTGCCATTAACTGCCTGGATTACCCGGTGCAGGGCGACAAGACCACCTGGGCCAATCAGGCTAAAGAGCTAACCCAGGCCTCGCCTACTTTTGGCGCTTCCATGGCTGGCTCTGATGAGATGTGTCAGCTGTGGGGCCACAAAGCTACCCACGAGCGTACGGCGCTAACCGCTAAGGGCAGTGCGCCAATCCTGGTTGTGGGAACCACCGGCGACCCGGCCACCCCCTATGCGTGGGCGCAGTCCCTGAACAAGCAGCTTTCCAACTCCAGGCTGCTGACCTGGAAGGGCTGGGGGCACACCGCCTATGGCCGCGCGGACAACTGCATCACCAAGGCCGTGGATAACTACCTGTTGTCGGGCACGCTGCCTGCCGATAACAAAACCTGCGGCAACACCGACACCACTGTTAAGTAAAACGCCGGTAGCTAACAGCAACGGGTGGCTTCCCAAATGCGGGGAGCCACCCGTTTTATATAAGTGCTTATACCTTGGGCCAACGTGATCTTGGCCTGATTTTTGGCTCCGCCGGGCGCGCGTCCGCGCCGGGTTGTCCGGGGCGTTGGCGGCCGGGCCGGCTGGGCGCTGGCAGTCGAACCTGCGCCAGGCGGGCCAGGCGCGGCTTGGCGGTGCGGGCATCCAGTGGCGCGGGGCGGGGCGTTACGGCTTAAGCATCGAGTTCGCCGGCTAGGTTGCGGGTGAAGAACTCGGCCAGGCGCGCTCCGGCTAGGCCCTGGCTTAGCCCGTAGACGAGTTTGGCGTAGGCGGCCTCTAGGGTCATGTCCCCAGTGCCGACGGCGCCCGCCTGGGCTAGCACATCGCCGGTTTCGTAGGCTCCCAGCAGCACTGTGGCCTGGTGGCATTGGGAAGAGACCACAACCACTGTGCCGCTTTTAACTACTCGCGCAATCAGCTCAGTAAAGCCCGGCTCGGCGCTGGGGCCGTTACCAACCCCGAAAGCCCGCAAAATCACAGCTTTAGGGGCTGGGGTGAGCATTGCTTCCAGGCGCTCGGCGGTAATTCCGGGCACCAGTGAAGCCACTATCACATCCTGACGCGTATAGGGCTTGGGGGTAGCTAGCGGCTGCGGGGCTCGGAAAGCATGGGCGGCTAGGGCGGCGTCGTCCCAATGCCAGGGCGCCCCGATACGGGCCAGGGGCGCTGCCGACGGCGAGGCAAAGCCCTCATAGCTCCAGGAGGAGGCTTTAGTGGCTCGGTTACCGCGCAGCAAATGCTGCCCAAAGAACAGGCTCACACCCTTATTGGCTGGGTTAGCGGCGGCCGTAAGGGCACCCAGGACGTTACCGGCGGCGTCGGACCCTAAAGCACCCAGCGGCAGCTGCGCCCCGGTAACCACCACCGGCACCTGTAAATCCGCCAGGGCGTAAGACAAGGCGGAGGAGGTGTAAGTCATAGTGTCTGTGCCGTGCAAGATTACGAAACCAGCGGCGTCGTCGGCGGAGGTGCGCACGCAATCAACAATGGCTTGCCAGTCGGCGGGGGTGGCGTTAGAGGAGTCAATCAGGGGTGCCAACTCGTGCAGACGCACCTGACCAGCCAGGGCCGTTCCCGCCAGCACTCGTTCAAGCCAGCCGGCCAGATCCGCACCGGGAACCAGGCCGTGAGGCGAGTCCACCATGCCAATTGTGCCGCCTGAGTAAATTACCTGGATTGTCATGAGACCCCCTGCAAAAAGGCTGTTTTATCTAGGTTAATGCACGTTTGCCCGCACAGCCCAAGCTATGCGGACAAACGTTAGGGTTGGCGCAGGCCAAAGCAGGCCCACGCTCTAGCCGGCGCGCGCGGGCCCCAAAATCTGACCGACGGGCAGCGCCCTACAGGAGACTCGGGGAGCGGCTAGTGCGAGGCAGTGCGCAGACTAGGCGTGCCCTTCTTCAGCCTGCTGGATGGCAACCTCGACGGCGGCCTCAGCGGAAGCACCCTGAGGGTCTTCAATGTCTTCCACCAGCATGTTATCCATCAGGTCGGCGTCGATACGGTCACGCACCACATACCAGCCAATCACCATGGCCAACACACAACCCAAGGCAATACCCAGGGTGATCAGGCCGTCGTCGCTCATACCCATAGCCAAAATGACGATAGCGAAGAAAATAATGCCGATCAGGTTAGACCAGGGGGCAAAGCGCAGGCGGTAGCTGGGACGCTCCACCAAACCCTGCTTAGCGCGGTTAACGAAGATCCAGTGCGAAATCAGCACACTGATCCAAGTGCCGGCAATACCCACAGCCGCCACATCCATAATGATGTTGAAGGCGCTGGCGGGCACCACAGCGTTAATAATCACACCCACAATGCCCAAACCAGCAGTGATAGCGATACCACCAGCAGGCACCTGGTGACGGTTGAGCTTAGCGGCCACGGCGGGGGCCTCACCGGCCAGGGCCATAGAACGCAGGGTGCGGCCGGTGGCGTACAGGCCCGCATTTAGCGAGGACAGGGCCGCCGTGAGCACCACGATCTGCACAATGTCGCCAGCGTGAGGCACACCCAGGGCCGTGAAGAAGGTGACGAAAGGACTCTGGTTCTTGTCGTAGGCAGTCCAGGGCAGCACCAGCGTCATCAAAACCACCGCGCCCACATAGAAGAAGGCGATACGGCCAATCATGGAGTTAACTGCCTTAGGCAGAATCTCGCGGGCATTCTTGGCTTCACCTGCGGCCACACCAATCATCTCAGTGCCACCGAAAGCAAAAATAACACCCATAGACAAGGTGACGATCGCAAACGAACCCATGGGCAGGAAGCCACCAAAGCTGGTCCAGTTGTGGAAACCACTGGTGACCTCAAAGTGCCCGTTAGCCACGTGAGAGTACAGCTCGATACGAGAGGTGCGGTCAGCTAGCTGCACCGAATCCATATTGCCCACATTCACTGGTACGCTCATCACCCGCTCAGTGACGATCGCCCAGATAGCTAGGGCCATGAAGCTCAAAATGGTGACCACCTTGATTAGTGCAAACCAGAACTCCATCTCGCCAAAGAACTTGACGGACATAATGTTCAAAGCAAACACGATAGCCAGCGCCACCAGGGCTAGCAGCCACTGCGGGATACCCCTAAAAGTGGGCCAATAGTGCATATACAGGGCCACGGCGGTGATGTCCGCCATCGCCGTCACCGCCCAGTCCAGGAAGAACAGCCAGCCGGTAGCGTAGGCACCCTTCTCCCCCATGAACTCACGGGCGTAAGACACGAAAGCACCCGAGGAGGGGCGGTAAATAGCCAGCTCACCCAGGGCGCGCACCATGATGAAAGCGAAGAAACCACAAACCGCGTAGGCGATTGCTAGGCCCGGACCACCTTGCGCCAGGCGGCCACCGGCCCCCAGGAACAGGCCGGTGCCGATAGAACCACCGATAGCGATCATCTGCATGTGGCGGTTATGTAGGGCCTTGTCGTAGCCGCCGTCGCCCTTATCTGCTAACGCAGCGTTTGGCTTAGGACTTGGCTCAACATAATTTGATTGGGACTCAGCCATAAGTACTCATCTCTTATCGGGACGGATTGCATCTACAGCCTCACCAGCAACCGCGCCCGTAAAGTACATGGCTCTACGCTAGCTAGGGTGCATGGCTCTACGCTGGACGCAAAAGGCATTGTCAATACCTGGTTAGATTTTAGTGGCTACCAGCGGTGGCAGTGGGGAAGGCAGTCTATACAATTCATTACATTTGTACAGGTGCTTGTGGCGTAGTTGCGCGTAGGGCTCTTGTGTCGGTACGCTAGCTCAGGCTACTCACGGCGCCATTAGCCGAAGCTGTGAGATGCCGCCTTAGCTCAGTCGGCAGAGCGATTCACTCGTAATGAATAGGTCGCGGGTTCGATTCCCGCAGGCGGCTCCAATAGAACGTCACTCTGGATACAAAGATTTCCGGGTTTGCCGGGAAGTGTTCGGAGTGGCGTTTTCGCTGTTCTGGGGCGGTTTGTTGGGTGTTGGGGTCGGGCGTACTGGGCTGTCGAGCGGCTCCCAGCCGGGGCGGATCGGAGCTTTGGAGTCGACTCTCAGAAGGTGTCTTGTACGGTTGCAGCCGGAAGCGTCAAAAGGTTCAGCCCCGCGTCAAAAAGTATGGGGCTTTCGTCAAAAAGTACTGAGCCAGAGTTAACAGATATCTCGAAAGTGGCGACTGGTTTGAGGTGTCCCGGGGAGCCTGGAGGGTCATACTTATACTGTTGGAACAGCTCCGTCAGGTTGGCAAGGTTCAGGGTGGAACGGTTGCTATGGGTGAAGTCTAAATGGGTATGAGGGTAAGCAGGCAAGGTATGGAATGGCCAAAACGAGCGCGAACCGTAGCTTGGGAAAACGGAGTCCTGTACTTAGATAGCGAAAAGGAATTTGCAGTCCCGGAACTGACCGCAGAGATCATAGAGCAGCTGGCCGGTTGCTCTGGCGGGCTTCCAGGTGAAAGGCTACCCGGTAACCAATGAACTGCTTGCGCCCTTTGCCGGGCACAAAAGCATGGCTAACTTCGGTGTGCTATGCGGTGCGCTCACTGACGCTTGTTTCTCTGTTTTTGCCGCCATGCCCAAGCTGCGCTATTTGCTGTTGGATGGAAATTCAGCCATTCACGGCAGCGGTTTGACAGCCCTGCAAAACTCCAAGCTAGACCTTCTGATCCTCAATCGGACCAGGCTGGACGATGCAGGACTGCTCCAGGCGGCCTCAATCCCCAAGCTCTCCCGCATCCAGATCGACCATACCGCTGTTACCTACGAGGGTTTGCTGGCCATCGCCCACAACAGCTACATCAAACCGGTGGCGCAGGTGCAGTTCACCGAAGAGCAGATGGAGCATTTCTCCCAGCTTCAGCGGCAAAAGGCCAAAAAGACTGCCCAGCTGGATGAGCGGACAGTGCAGGATGTCGTAGCATGCTGTCCTTATTCTTTGCCGAAATGACACACTGGGAGCAGTATGTAGAGCAGGCCGGGTTTGAAGATGCCGAGGTGATGCCTCGGCTGCTGGCAATCTGGGAAAAATACGTGAGCGAAAAGCCCCCGTCCGGGCTACCGGCCCCTGAGCCTCTCCTACAGCTCCCAGGGCACCTACGAGGGGGAAGAATTCCTTGACGTAGAGCAGATTAGTAGAAACAAGCTCTACATCTACACCAGAGAGAAAAATGCCGGCTTCGAACGCCGCTTCCTCATGAAGCGGGTGGGAGAGAGTTGGAAAATCGACGCGGTGCAAGAACGACTGGATGGATGGCAGCGAGTAGGATTGTGACGCAGTTTTCAAGCTGCTTCAACGTCAGCTCATGCTCCACACGCAGGTCTTTTGCCATTCTTACATGGATTGTCGTTTTTCTTGAAAAGTTTTTGACGTCTGATGCAATAGATCTGGCTTGGATACATTGACCTGCGTATTCTCTACGCATCTCCTTATTCATTTACGCAGTCAAAAGGATACTCTCCATCCATATAATCTTTATAGACAGCAAACGCTTCTTCAGGATCATCGTCCAATAAAACATGAAACAAGTTTCAATGATATCTGCCCATGCAAATAAGCGTTTTACCTGCCCTTCTGTTAATAGATTATTGCGTCCTAACATGCCGCAAGGAGATGCCCACACTATTGTCAAATGCACAATAGCCACAATATCGTTAACAACCCCTTGCTCAAGGGTTGGTGCGACAAAGTCATCTTTCAAGGCTCTTAGGCATTCCATTACCTCGAATAAATTTTCCTCTCGCAATTCTCCATGAAAAGGTCGCAGGCTTCCTAAGAATCCATGTTCCCACTTCGGATTATGGACATCCTCATTTCTCGTTGAATGAAATGACAATAGTTCCTTTGCTTGTTCTTTATTCATACAATCAATCTCCTTCCCCACCACAAATACGGAAGGGACACGCTCACACTTAGTCGCGGTCCTCAGAAGCTAGATGTTCAGCTTGTTTGATGACGAGCTGCACGGCTTGCTCACGTTTGTCCGGCGGGTACACCACGCTGCGCGGCGTGTAGAACTCGCCACCATCCTTGCCTTTCTCTGAGCCGGCAAACATGCCGAGGAAGTACTCGTAGACACGGCGAGGATGTCGTCGGCTCCGTGATCAGCGTCTGCACCGAAACCGATTGAGCAGATGAGGTCGATGAACTCGCCGAGCATCTCGTCCCGGTCTTCAAGGAATGACGGGATTTGGTCGTCTTCGATACCGTCGTCCATGAGCTCCCAGGTGAGTTCTTGGCGACGCTCGGAGAACTTGTCAGACACTTATTTGAGGAACACGAGCCCGAGCACCACATGCTTGTACTCGGAAGCCTCTTGGTTTCCCTTGGCGCGCATTGACTCAGCGGTTTCCCACAGGGTCCGCTCGAGAGTCATATCGTTGTTGTTTTTGGTAGCCATATTGCGTTATCCAAACCTTTTAGTCGTCTTGATGGGGTGCATCACGAAGTGGAACGAGTTCGACGATCTCCGGCAGCTGGCAGTCGAGTGCTTCGCATATACGCACGAGTACTGCGGTTGTGACGTTCTCGTCCCGGCCTAGCTTGGCGACCGTGGACGCCGAGATTTTTGCCTTGTCCCGGAGGTCCTGTTTGCGCATTCCTTTGTCGATCAGTGTTTTCCACAGGGGTTTGTAGCTGAACTTGAGCTTGGTGGATTGGCTACTCATGTGGGTGCTCTCCCGGCTCGTAGACCCCGTCGAGGTAGCCGTAGCGGCCCTGGTACGGGTCTTTGCTGAATCGGATGGTTGTCGTGTTGGGAAGTGCGTCGAGGTCCACCCCACTGAGAAGATTGAGGTTCTCACACAGGATTACCTGACGGTTGGTGGTCGTGCGGGCGATGTAGCCGAGCAGCTTCTGCCGTATGGAGTCCGGCGCAGTGAGCTGACTGTCGTCAAAGTTTTTCAGCGGAGAATCAATGATGAGGAAGTGCGGCGCGTGGGGCGAGCGTTGATCAAGGTACTCATGGAAGGCGACCATCACCACGGTGTTGAGCAAGGCAGCGAAGCCTTTACCCTCCTTGGTGTCCTTCCGGTACCCGTCAATCGTCACGTCGAGGGTGGCCTCGTCGAATACCGCCGCGTCAGCAGAGGGAAAGCCGATTTCATGGAGGATCCGACGAATCGTGGTGTTCATTGAGTAGATGAAGTCCGCGTTGAAAAACTCAACAGGTTTGTATGGTTCCCGCTTCTTAGCCGCTTGCGGTCCCAGATCCGTCAGCGCCGCGATGGTTTCCTGGATCTCATCGAGGCGCGCTTGTATACCCGCTACCTCCTTGAGCGTGCGAACCTCACGCGTCAGCTGTTCTTGGCGGGGCGTGATCGTGTGAGCGATTCTGTCTTGAAGCTCGGCATGCTTGAGCACCAGATCAGCGCGTTGTTGGGTGAGTTCCAACATCGTGCGGTCCAGTTCAGACAGGTTGGAGCGTGCACCCGCGAGTTGCTCTTCTAGGCGGGTGCGCTGGACGTCGATTTGTTCCTGACTGGGATGGTTCATGCTCGCGTCTACTGGTTGCTTGCAGTAGCCGCACATGTTGATGTTCAACGTGTCGGGATCGACGCTTGCCTCGGCGAGGAACTCGAGCCGTTGGAGGTCAGCTTCGAGGTGGCTGATGAGTTCTTGCCGCTGGTATTTGTCTACTGCAAAGGCTGCGACGTTCTCATCGATCTCTTTGATCTTGGTGGTGATCGTTCGCCCGGTGGCGTTGAGCTCGATCTGGTCTCGACGAAGCTGGTCGAACTCGGCGTTGAGGGTAGCAAGTTCCGCTTCGATATCGCGGCCCCGGTACTGTTCCTCTACTTTCTTGAGGCCCGTCTCCTTCTTGCGAGCTGCCTCAACTTGCCTGGTGATGAACTGCTTGACTGATCGCTGGCGGATACGGCGATCTTTGTCGGATTCTTGAGGCTCGATGTCATCGAAGTTTTCGTCTTGCGCAAGCACGAGCAGAGTCGACAGTTCCGCAGTACGAGTGACGTAGTCGTTGGCTCCGCCCCTGCGCAAGATTGTCGAGTCGAGCCGATCGATGTAGCTCTCAGGCACGTACAGCAGGTGGTAAAGGCTGCGCCATGTCAGTGTCTGGCTCTCCCAGCTGGAATTCTTGATGACCTTGCGGCTGGGCTTGAAACCGAGTAGTGACACTAGGAACGAATTCAGATCTGTCTCAGTATTCTTGTCGTCTCGCTTCACGCTGTAGACCTTGCCTTCAGTGCCAGGCTGTGGACTGACAACGTAGTCTCCTCCGATGCTGCGTCGCAGGGTGATGATTTCTCCCTCGGTGGTGACGAGGTCGATTTCTGCGGTGCAGTAGTCCGAGTCATCGGTGAAAGGGACGAGGTCCCCGCCCATGACAAAGTCGATAGTGCGGACGACGCGGGTTTTCCCAGTGTTTGATGGTCCGGCAATGACGTTCAGGCCCTGTGTGAGCGTGATCGTGGAGGGGGCACCGTGGTTTGGGTATGCGCGAATCTCACTAATCCAAAATCCGCTCATGCTTCCTCCTTCACACCGATCAGGTGCAGCGTGTCGTTGCGTAGGGCCGCCAATGCTGCTGCGACATAGCGTTGGTAGTGCTGGGCGTAGCTAGAAGACACGTGACTCACTAGGTAAGCGCCAGACTCGGAGATGGTGAAGCGCGGCACGTCACCAGCATGGTCTGCATAGGCGTAACCGTGTGCCACGAGCGCCTGGATTGCCTCATGAGCTTTGCTTCGGCGCTGCGTGTAAATCGCATTAACGAAGGCCGTGGACCCGTGCAGGTCGGTTCTGCCGAGACCGAAGTGTCTGGCGTAGGTTGCTGCAAAATCGGCGTCAGCAAGCTCGGTCGCTGTCACTGCGGTTTCAAGCTTGTCTAGGGCGACAAGTAAGCGCATGCAGTTTTCGAACTGAGAGTTGAAGATAGTGCTGCTCATGACGACCACTCGATTCGGTCCTCGTTGACCAGCATGTGCGTCATACCTTGCTTGTGGCTCGCAGCAAACAGGTCGCGGATGCTCGTTAGAACAGATCCCCCTACCTGGTAATGGCTAGCCTGCCCAAGCGTCTTCAGCATCCGCTCGTAACCATCAGGGAAAACATCGGACATCCACGTGGTTTCGAGGAAGTCCTCAAGATCGTCCTTGATCCGTTCAAACTGTTCATCCCCATCACCTGGGCGAATCTCCTGAAGGTTACGGTGACGTCCGACAGCGGACCAGTAATGGCTGCGCTGACGGACCAAAAACTTCGCGTACTTACCCGGAAGAGCTTTCAGGTGCTCGAAGGAGACGGGCTCCTTCCCAAGTTTTTCGGCGATCGCTTCAAGCGCGCGTTGCACGTAGACCTCTTCAGGCGCTAACTCCTCAGGGGCGGGCGGAGCCGGAGAAATTGCGATGCTCGAGGTCCCGATCTGGAGCGAATTGCCGGAAATACGGCCGGTAGATAATGAGTAGATCTGTACGCCGGGGATGACGATTTTCTTGTCGCCGTCTTGGTCTCGCAGGAGGTCATTTCCCTCAGCGTTTGATCTGACGACTTCTTTGAGGAGCGTATACACGGCCTTCGGAACATCAATCGGTTTGTTGATCTCTAGGTCGTCCTTACGAAGCTTGAGTGCAAGATCCCTGATTGCATCGCCGGTTGAGGCGTCGCGCCACAGGGCGATGATTCTCTGCTCACTGATGGCGGGCAAGATGCGTCCTGCTGCATCCTCTGGTAAAGGCCGTTTTCCATTCCAGATCTTGTTGAGGTCTCGTCGGTCGATGCCTCTCAGCCATCCAGCACGGATGGTGTTCTTGCTGCACTCGCTTTCAGATAGCGGACCTGGGAGGAGCTTTTCATCGCAGGCCCGGTCAAAGAAGTCAAGAACGAATCCACGGTCGCCTTTGACGTTGAAAGATAAGGACGGCCGGATAGTCCGCAATAGCAGACCTAGAGCAAACTCTGGCTGAGGAAGGCGAGCCATCTTGCCTCCTTTCGCCTCCTTTCGCCTCCTGTCAAAACAGGGGGCTTTCTTAGTGTTGAAAACAAGCCAATCCACCGGTGTGAGCGCATCGACCATTGTGGTCCATGTTACCAGCCGGTGTAGGCGGACCGGGAGAAAAACTCGGCAAAAAGGACGAATCGAGCTGACTGGGAGGAGGTGAACCGAGATGACGAGTCAACGTCGAACCAGCAAGGCTGCTGCTTCTGCCGCATCGAAGGTCATGCGTGACCAGCGGTATTCCAAGGTAGCTAAGACCGCCGCTGCTTCTGCTCTGTCCCAGCGGGCTCCCAAGCCCAAGGGCGGCAAGAAGTAACCGGTTGGGGGGTGTCTGGCCTGGTACCGGCCGGCCCCCTTCGCCTCCTATCGGGGCTTTCAACAACTAGTGGGACAGCTGCCCACATCCACACATCCATACAAACCGCGCGGAGATCCGCCCTTCTGGACGTCCAGGGCAGGTCAGTCGCTCAGGCACGCATGCCTGGGTGGTTGGCCTGCCCTGTTTTCGTCCCCGGGTTGATCTTCGCACTCCACCAACGTCCAGGTGGGGCCGGGCCTCCGTCGCAGCAAGCGACAGGAGCCAAACATGGCAGGCAACGCCTCCACCCCACACAACTACATCACCGTCAAGCTCGCGTTCGAGGTCACGGTCACTGCTGACGCACGGCGAGCAACCCGCGATACCCGCTTCCGTATCAGCCCGGCCGAGGCTGAGGACTGGATCGAGGGCGACTACCAGAACCGCCTGGCGCAGGCTGAGGATCCCGGCACGGTTGAGCGGCGGTCCTTGAGTGAGATTCTCGAAGAGCTCAATGCCTCGGAGCGTAGCACGTCGCGGCGCTGGCGCACCCACACCGGTTTCCTCTCGGTCGATGACAGTGACCCCAGTGATGAGGACATCGAGTCCGGCCAGGTGGGCCTGCGCGCCGCATCCGGGTACCGCGACGGCATCTACACCTCCACCAGGCCAGACGATGTCACCAACTCGTGGTCGACCAGCTTGGTCGTGCGCCAAGCACTGGCCGCATTGTCTGAACGGGAGCGGCGGGTAGTAGTCGCTTCCCGTATCCACGGCCTCTCTCAGCGGGACATTGCAGCCGTTTTGGGTGTGTCCCAGCCGATGGTGAAAAAGATCCAGGACCGCGCCGAGAAAAAACTCCGCGTACTGCTTTCCGACCCTGGGGTTATCAACTAGGGCTCGTTGCCGCCTTGAGGGTGGAAGGAGCATTAAGCCAATCCGGGCACCACCTTCCTTCCACTGACTTTTCCTAAGGAGGAAGCTGATGACACACAAGACGGTGACAGTGAGTCTGTCGCGAGAACCTGACCCGGGCAAGGCTATCAACATCGGCCGGGTGGGTCTGCGAGAGCGCCTGCTGACCTGGTTGTTCGGCCCCATGCGGGACGTGACCGTGCTGGCCCCCGGCAGGGAAGTGCGGGACGTGACGCTGCGCAGGGTCGATGAAGCCTCGTGCTGTGGGGCGGAATGTTCGGATGAGGAGCTGATGGCCCTGGCTGACGCGGTCAAGCGTCACCCGGCAGGCAGCAAGCTCCAGCGCACAGGTGGTGAGGCCGCGTGAACCCGCAGCACCGCAACGCCCTGATCGCGGGCATCAACCGCGCCATGGAGGGCCTTTCCCAGATTGCCCAGGCGCTCGAAGCCGACGGCTGGGAGCAGATTGAGGACGAGTACGCGTTGGCGGGTGCCCGTCCGGTTGCCGCCGCGCGTCTGGAGGAGCCCGCTTTCCAGGCCGAACTTGAGGAACGACTCGAGGCTGAGCAGGCTGTCTCGGCTGCCCCGGTGCGTGAGTACACGCTCGAAGAGGTGCGTGCTTTCCTGGCGGAGCTGTCCCAGCAGGGCTACACCGCCCAGGTGCGCCAGCTGATCCTGGATGCGGGTGCGAAGGCTCTATCAGAGGTCGACCCGAGCAAGTTCGGCCAGATCATGGCTGGGGCTGAGGAGATCGCTCATGCCTGATAGCCACGCACTCCTGTCAGCCTCGTCAGCGCACCGCTGGTTGAACTGCCCGCCGTCGGCTCTCGTCGTCGATGGCGTGGCAGATGCGCCGTCGGACGCTGCCTTGCAGGGTACGGCCGCGCATGCGCTGGCTGAGTACAAGCTGCTGCGGTTTTTGAAGCGCCGTGCTAAGCGCCCCACCTCTGAGTGGATCGATGAGGAGATGGAGACCCACACCGACGACTACGTCGCCTTCGTGACTGAACACCTCGAGTCTGCTCGGGAGCACTGCAGTGATCCGCAGGTGTATGTCGAGCAGCGCCTCGACTACTCCCACATCGCCCCGGGCGGCTTCGGTACCGGGGACTGCGTCATCATCGCTGAACCCACCCTCCAGATCGTCGATTTGAAATACGGCCAGGGTCTTGAGGTTTCCCCTGTGGAGAATCCGCAGCTCATGCTCTACGGACTCGGAGCCCTGGCAGCTTTCGACGCCCTCTACGACATCCGTGAGGTGAGCCTGTCGATCTTCCAGCCGCGTCGCGCCAACGTCGAAACCTGGAGCATCCCCGTCAATGAGCTCATCGCGTGGGGCGAGAACACGGTTAAGCCCATCGCGGAGCTGGCTGCACAGGGCGAAGGTGACTACCAGGCTGGTCCGTGGTGTCAGTTCTGCCGTATCGCACCCACCTGCCGCGCTAGGGCCGAGTTGAATCTCGCGTTGGCTCGGCACGAGTTCGCACCACCCGCAGAGCTCAGCATTGCCGAGGTTGCGGATGTGCTGGCGAAGATCCCGGAACTCAAAGCCTGGGCATCCGACGTCGAAGCATGGGCCTTAGCTCAGGCCCAAGCTGGCACCCAGATCCCCGGGTTCAAGGTGGTCGCCGGCCGCTCCATCCGCAAATACACCGACGAGGCCGCCGTGGCTGAGGCCGCTAAGGCTGCGGGCTACACCGACATCTGGGACAAGCGCCTGATCGGCATCACTGCCATGGAACGCCTCATGGGGCGCAAGGTCTTCACCGAGACGCTCGGCGACCTGGTCATCAAGCCCGAAGGCAAGCCCACTCTCGTTCCCGAATCCGACAAGAGACCAGCACTGCAACGCGTGAGTGCTGCCACCGATTTCACCACCAACAACAACACCAACTGACCAAGGAGGTCAACCAATCATGAACACCAATCCGACTCGCGTTGTCACCGGCGAAGTCCGCCTGTCCTACGCACATCTCTTCGAGTCCCAGTCCATCCAGGGTTCCAAACCCAAGTACAGCGTCAGCCTGATCATCCCGAAGTCTGATCGGGAGACGATCAGCAAGATCGAGCGGGCCATCGACGCCGCCATCGAAGCAGGCATCGGAAAGTTCGGTGGCAAGCGACCGAACAAGGCCGCCCTCAAACTCCCGCTGCGTGACGGGGACACCGAGCGTGACGACGAGGCCTATGCCGGTTGCCTCTTCGTCAACGCCAACTCCACCCTGCCGCCCGAGGTCGTCGACCAGGACCTCAACCCGGTGCTCTCACCAGCGGAGGTGTACTCCGGCTGCTACGCCCGCGTCTCCCTGAACTTCTACGCCTTCAACACCAACGGCAACCGTGGCATCGCCTGCGGGCTCGGCAACGTCCAAAAGCTCCGTGACGGGGAGCCCCTCGGTGGTGGACGCACGAGTGCTGCTGATGATTTCGCAGCGTTCAGTGCCGGGGATGACTTCCTGGCCTAACCCCGACTCCGACTCCGTGGCGGGACACCTTGTGGTCTGAGCATTGCTCGGCGCGGGTGTCCCGCCACAACCACATCTATAGATAGATAGAAAGGAAGCGCATGCACACCATCTCCCTGGACCTCGAAACCTTCAGCCCCACCAACCTCGCCACCGCGGGCGTGTACCGGTATGCCGAAGACCCAAGCTTCCACATCCTCCTGCTCGGCTACAGCATCGACGGGGCACCCACCGAGGTCATCGACCTAGCCAGGGGCGAGCCCATCCCGACCATGATCCTTCAGGCCCTCACCGACCCGGTTGTTACGAAGTCGGCGTTCAATGCGGCCTTCGAGCGTGTCTGCTTGTCGGCCTATCTGCGCCGCCACCACCCAGATCTGCTCGCCGAGGGGTTTCTTGATCCGCGAGGGTGGCGGTGCACCATGGTCTGGGCAGCCTCCCTCGGCTTGCCGATGAGCCTGGACGGGGCAGCCAAAGCACTGCGCCTGCCCATCGAGAAAGACCCCGTCGGACAAAAACTCATCCGCCGCTTCTCCATCCCCGGCAAGGATGGCAGCCGGGTGCTGCCCAGCGATGATCCAGTGGGTTGGCAGCAGTACATCTCCTACAACCGCAGCGACGTCGACGTCGACGTCCAACTCGCCTCCCGGCTCTCCCGCAACCCCATACTGGAAGCTGAGTGGGAGACGTACTGGCTAGACCAGCGCATCAACGACACCGGGGTCCGCATCGACACCCAGCTTGCCGCCCACGCGGTCGAGGTCGACGCCCGTCACCGTGACACGTGTTTGGCACGCGCCCAGCAGCTCACCGGCTTGGAGAACCCCAATAGCCCAATCCAGCTCAAAGACTGGCTCGCTGAGCACGACTGCGTCCTGGAGTCGCTGACCAAGACCGAGGTGGAGGCCGCGCTCGAGACTGCTACGGGTGAGGTCGCTGAGGTGCTGAGGCTTCGCCAGGACTTGTCGAAGTCATCGGTGAAGAAGTACCAGGCCATGCTCGCCGTCGCAGGCAGCGATGGTCGGGCACGTGGCCTGATCCAGTACATGGGGGCAGGACGCACAGGCCGTTTCGCAGGCAGGCTGATACAGGTGCAGAACCTGCCGCGCAACCACATGCCCGACCTCGCCACCGCCCGGGGATTGCTCAAAGCCGGCAACAGTGACGCCCTCGAACTGCTCTACACCCCGCTACCAGACACCCTGAGCCAACTCATCCGTACCGCCTTCATCCCCAGTGAAGGCCACCGGTTCATCGTCGCTGACTTCTCCGCAATCGAAGCCCGGGTACTGGCCTGGCTCGCCGGCGAAACCGGAACCCTGCAGGCCTTCCGGGAAGGCAAAGACCTCTACTGCCAGACCGCGAGCAGGATGTTCGGCGTCCCAGTCGAGAAACACGGAGCCAACGTGGAGCTGCGCCAGAAAGGGAAGATTGCAGTACTCGCCTGCGGGTACGGCGGCTCGGTCGGAGCCCTTAAAGCCATGGGAGCGCTACGCATGGGCCTCGATGAGGAAGAACTCAAACCCTTGGTCGATGCCTGGCGGGACGCCAACCCGATGGTCGTGCAGTTCTGGCACGACATCGAGCAAGCAGCCATCACCACCACCGAAACCCGAACCCCCACCCAAGTAGGACGCATCCGGTTGTCTTACCGCTCCGGATGCCTGTTCATCACTTTGCCGTCGGGGCGGGAGCTGTGCTACCCACGGCCCAGGCTTGGTGAGAACCGCTTCGGCACGACCAGCATCCTCTTTGACGGAGTGGATGGCACCACCCGCAAGTGGGGTCCGATCGAAACCTACGGCGGCAAACTCACCGAAAACCTCGTCCAAGCCACCGCACGCGACCTCCTCACCCATGCCATGCAGCAAATCGGTGCGGTCGGCCACCGGATCGTGATGCATATTCACGACGAGATCGTCGTCGACGAACCTACCAATGGTTCGAGCATCGAAGACATCGTGGCGCTCATGACCAGGCTGCCCACCTGGGCAGACGGCCTACCGCTGGATGCAGACGGCTACGAGTGCGACTTCTATATGAAGGACTAGGAGTGGATCTTCGACGTTAAGTGGCAATGTCCGAAGGTAACTAACGACCTTGACCGCCTCCCGGAGGGTCGTGCGGTCTTGCATAGGAGTCGCTCCCAACCTCTACTGTCGACAGTATGAAGATAAACACTTTCAATGGTTGGTTGCGTGTTGCCGCAGCAGCAGCTCTATGCACGTTGACTGCATGTAGTGCGATCTCGGGACAAAGCAGCGGCTCAGTTGATCCGGTAGCGCAACGACGCCATCTGCGGGCTCGAATTCAGACGTGAAGTCTTTGGTTGTCTATTTTTCCCGCGCGGGAGAGAACTACTGGGATAGGGATCGGAAGAACCTTAAGAAGGGGAATACTGCGGTACTTGCCGGGGAAATAGCAAGGCAAACCGGCGCTGATGTGTATGAGATTGTCGCGGCTGATCCCTACTCAAATGGCTACGGCGCAACGGTTGCCCGGAATGTGCGCGAGGAAGACGAGGATTCTCGCCCTGCAATTGCTAATGCCCTGCCGGATTTGTCTCGCTATCAGGTGGTCTACCTTGGCTCTCCGGTGTGGAACTCAACCATGCCGATGATCATGAAGACATTCGTTGAGCAAGCGAAGTGGCAAGGTCAGCAAGTTCGCCCCTTTGTCACCTACGCGGTCAGCGGCATGGCAGGTAACGATGAGGAGTATCAGCGTCTCCTGCCTGATCTTAGTGTCACCCAGGGGCTTGCGGTGCGCGGTGAAGACGTCGCGATCGACCCGGACGCGGCCGAACCTGAAGTAACTCCCACGACGAGCCAAAAAGTCAAACAGTGGGTGGATTCGTTACAGCCGCAAACCAAGACTACGGGCAGTTTGCAGACTATCAACTACAGCATTACCTACGAGAATAGAGACATTTGAAAAGCAAGCAACGGTCTATCTACCTGCTGGATATGACAGTAAGAAAAGATATCCGGTCTTGTACTTCCTCCACGGATCGACCGGTGACGCGCCACAGACGGCTACTGCGCTTAAGGACGATCTTGATCAAGCATCTGCCCAGCTAGATGATCCGCCCATCGTTGTTTTTCCGACCTACTATCCAGATCGCAGTTTTGTGCGTAGCAATTACGTTGCTGATGCCGTCCTCAACCAGTATTTTGCCATCGACGAGTTACCAAAGCAGCTCATGCCGCTCGTGGAGAAATCATTCTCGGTGTATTCCTCATCTGATCCCCATTCATCTAGGTATCGCGCCTTTGGTGGATTCTCGATGGGTGCTATCACCACATGGTACGTCCTGAGGTTTCAACCTCAGCTTTTCTATACTTATCTACCCCTAGCAGGTGACGCGTGGGTACCGCAGACGGGAAAGACGGCATCATCCCAAAGCGAACAAGGACATGCCCTGGTTGATGCGGTGGTACGGGCCCGCGAGGCGGCAGGAATGTCGGCATCTGAGGTGCGGATTTTGGTTGGGGCTGGGAAAAACGATTCCACTATGAACGCAATGACTCCGCAAGTTCAAGCGTTCTCAGAATCAGACAAGTTTTCCTCAAAAAACATTGAGTTCTACGCGGTCCCGAGCGAGGGACACAGTCTTGGTGCCCTGCGCGGGGCACTGACCCATTACTTTGAAAGGATCTTTAGCCAGTCATGAAAGCAAAAACTGCAATTACCACCATATCCGCAATTATTGTTGTAGGGCTCGTCTGTCTTGGAGCGTATCTTCTCGGCACGCAGGCAAATACTGCCCCCTCCGCGAGCCCTCGCTCAAATTCGTCGCAGACACTATCGGTTGAGAATCCAAAAGTGCTTACCGTCTACTTCTCTCGCACCTAGGGTGTCTGGCAAGGACCACTCGAAGTTGGAAACACCAAGCGCGTCGCTGACTTTATTACAGATACCATCGGCGGGGATCAGTTCGAGATAGTCCCGCAAGAAGACTATCCCGATGACTATCAATCCACGACTGAAGTGACAGCGCAGGAGCAGAGGGAAGATGCTCGCCCCGCACTCCGTACACCGCCTCCGGACGTGAGTCAATACGACGTCGTATTCATCGGGGCACCAGTGTGGTGGGGCGAGTACCCGATGGTCGTGCGCACATTTATGGATCAGGTGGACCTGAACGGTAAAACCGTCATCCCCTTTTCTACCCATGAAGGCTCAGGCCTGGGTGCCTACTCATCACAGCTGAGTAACCAGTGGCCGCAAGCAAACATCCTCAAAGGGCTCGCCGTGCGCGGATCACAGGCCGCAGATTCCCGCGCTGATGTCGAAAATTGGCTGTCCGAACCGGGGCTGTCCAAATGAGAAATGACACTCAGATTTCCCTACCTGGGGTTGTCTTCTACGCGTTCATCACCCTGGCCTTGCCCGTGCCGCTAGTAGCAGCTCTGCACGGGACGGTCGTCGATACACGGGAACGCTTGTTAACTTTTGACCTGGGTATCGTGGCCTACTGCTGGTGGGTTGAGACGATAGTTTTAGCGGCCCGGCTGAAGTTAATTGAACGACTACTGCCCCTGCCTTTGCTTTATCATGCTCATTCTTTGCTAGCTATCATCGCCCTGTTGGCGGCTGGCCTGCATAAGTACTTTGGCTACTCGTATCACCAAGAGGTACGAACTACCGGTGATATTGCCTGGTGGGTGGCAGTCGCCTCGTTCCTGTGGGGTGTTCTCATGCTTTCCGGGGTGCTGGTTGACCGGGTCCCTGTCGTCGCTGCCCTGAAACGGTGCATCGAGAAGTTTGTCCGTCATCGCCTGAGTGTGTGGATTCATCGACTGCAATGGATGATGGTTGTGGCCGTGGTACTTCACGTTCAGTTCATTCCGCGACTCGGCGCGAATCCGGTGTTCAACTCCATATTCCTCACCTATTTTGCGGCTACCGTCATCATCTATATCTATGGCCTCCTGCGCAGGACCTGGATGCCTCGTCTGCGCGGGCGTATCTCCGCAATCACACGATTGGATGAACGGACCGTACTGCTAACGGTCAAGACTCCGCTGGTAAACGTTCCTGCCGGCGCAACATACATGCTCAGAACCTGTAGTGAGCACCTCACCATAGTTGTCCAACCAGACCTTCGTGGTGACGAACAGTTCGCTGCGGTCGATCCCGCTGCGAC
>ERZ773066.517-NODE-517-length-21527-cov-3.225037_pt1 | contig 21527 bp, 19 predicted proteins | sample MGYA00580573_ERZ773066 | MGnify/ENA primary metagenome ERZ773066 (study PRJEB29015, sample SAMEA2738128) | human oral metagenome | biome: human oral; feature: human-associated habitat; material: saliva | place: China | collected 2203 ... | reverse complement strand
TGCCACCACGAATGCCACCCGTAGTAAAAAACGATGTCATAGAGTATGAAATAGCTTTCTGAGTATCAGAAAATGATTCGTGGGCAGCGTCAGGACCACCGAAAGCATCGGCAGGTTCACGTTTAAGTTCTTCTTCAATAGCACTTAAATATCCCTCGGGTAATACAACATCAGAATCTAATATTAGTAAGTATTCGCCTTTTGCACGTTCAGCACCATAATTTCGGCTTTGTCCTGGACCAGAATTAGACTTCATAAAATAATGCAAATCGAGTTGATTTGAATATTTTCTGCAAACCTCTTCGCATGTTTTTTGTGAACCATCTTCTACAATTATAACTTCAAAATCAGTGAAAGTCTGACCTAACAAACTAGATAGAAGTTCGTTTACTTCGTCTGGACGATTAAAAACGGGAACAATAATGCTGTATTTCATAATACTTAGGTTAGGTTGGTGCATTATGCGGTATTATAAAAAAGAAAAAAGGACAAAAAGTTGGGTTGTTTTCTCAACTTTTGTCCTTTTGTTGTATTATGCGTTTATACGACCTAAGTAACTTCCGTCGCGTGTATCAATCTGAATAGTTTCGCCTTCGTTAATAAAGAGTGGAACTCTAACTACAGCGCCAGTCTCTAATGTGGCAGGTTTTGTAGCGTTTGTAGCTGTATTTCCTTTTACTCCAGGTTCGCTATGTGTAATTTTCAATACAGTTTTAACAGGCATCTCGGCAGAAAGGATAGTTCCATCAGAAGTATCTGTAACAACTTCTACTATGTCGCCTTCTTTCATATAGTCAGCTCCTGTAATTTGGTGGAGAGGAATAGGAATCTGTTCAAAAGTTTCCTGATTCATAAAGATATATCCAGTAGGGTCTTGATAAAGATACTGGTACGGACGACGTTCAACGCGAACATCTTCAAGTTTAAAACCTACTTGGAATGTCCGCTCTAATACACGACCATCAGCAACATTCTTCAGTTTAGTAATCATAACCGTATTACCCTTACCCGGCTTCCTATGTTGAAAGTCAATACAAGTCCAAATCTTTCCATCAAGACGGATACATGTCCCGATTTTGATTTCTTGTGAATTAATCATAATCTATTATTTATATTTATTATTTATTTGTTACGGGATAATTTGCTTTGCGCTGCAAAGTTAAGCAAAATATGGAAAAAAACATAAATTATTCAGCTAAAAAACAGCCTTTTCTTGGTTAATTGAAAAAGAATAAGTAATTTTGCAACCCATAACGTGAGATTGTGTCTCAACGTAGAGTTTATTTTGCATAATAACATAAAAAGAATATATAACAATGAAAAGAACATTTCAGCCTCACAACCGTCGTCGTGTAAATAAACACGGTTTTCGTGAAAGAATGGCAACAAAAGATGGTCGCCGTGTTTTGGCAGCTCGTCGTGCAAAAGGTCGTAAGAAACTTACTGTGTCTGACGAACATCACGGAAAGTAATCTAAAGGCTTATAGAAAATTGACTTAGAAACGGAAAGAAGGAGAGACTATTCTTTGCTTCTTTCCGTTTTTTTATTTAACTTTGCCCATAATAAGATATATAGTATAATAAAAATGACGTCAAAGGGATTCGTCCACAGCTTTTTTAGTACCTATATTTGGGGAAATGTCCTCGCAATAGTAATTCTCGTAACAATACTTTTTATAGGTGTGCGATATGGAATTGACTATTATACCCACATGGGCGAGTCTATCGTTGTGCCAAATGTACTTCATAAACAATACGACGATGCGCTCGATATTATGGATAAAGTAGGATTGACAATTGAAGTCTCTGATACAGGATACGTAAAAAACTTACCCCCCGATTGTATTTTAGAACAGACACCTGCTGGCGGGAAACGTGTAAAATCTACACGCGTTATATATGTAACTATTAATGCTGCCAGTGCGCCAACATTACCTTTACCAGATTTGGCAGATAATAGTTCTCTTAGAGAAGCGCAAGCAGAATTACTTTCAATGGGTTTTAAAGTGGGCGATCCTGAATATGTTCCTGGAGAAAAAGACTGGGTTTATGGCGTTTTGGTAAATGGAAAGCCTGCACAGGCAGGAGATCGGATTCCTAACGATGCCGTAATAGTATTACAAGTGGGCGATGGAACACGTAATGCAAACGATACTATAAATCAGTCGGGAAGTAGATATGAAGATGTAGAGGTTGAAGAGCCTAAATACGAAGAGTATTATGATTGGGTGGAAGTTCCTGTAGATGAAAATGGAAACGAAATAAAAGAAGAAAGTAAATCTACTCCACGTACGGTTCCTTCTGTTCCACCAAAATCGCCAGCTTTACCGCCTGACCAGAATGCACCAAAGCCAACTGAATAAAGAGTAAGGTATGATAGACAACGAAGAATACTTTAATGAAGATTTAGTTGACAATCTTTTAGACGAAGATGAGATAACAACTGATACGGGTGAACTTTACGAACACTTTAGAATGGTGGTAGATAGTGGGCAAGGTTCTGTACGGATAGATAAGTTTTTATTCGAACGAATGCCTAATTCTAGCCGTAATCGTATTCAGAAAGCTGCTGAAGCTGGTAGCATTTATGTTAATGGAACGCCAGTAAAAAGTAGTTATAAGGTTCGGCCTAACGATGTTATCACTCTAATGTTAGGCTGCCCGAAACACGATAATACAATTGTTGCCGAAGATATACCACTTAATGTTGTTTACGAAGACAACGAAATTATGGTAATAAATAAGCCTGCGGGACTTGTTGTGCACCCTGGAGCTGGAAATTTTCACGGAACACTTATCAATGCTATAGCTTGGCATTTGCGCGATTTAAAGAATTTCGATCCAAACGATCCTGCTGTTGGCTTGGTTCATCGTATTGATAAAGATACAAGTGGACTTCTTTTAATAGCTAAAACTCCTGATGCAAAAACAAATCTTGGTAAACAGTTCTTTAATAAAACAACACATCGTAGCTATGTTGCATTAGTCTGGGGAAACTTTACAGAGAACGAAGGACGAGTAGAAGGAAATATTGGACGCGATCCAAAGGACAGACTACGTATGAAGGTGTTTTCTCCTAATTCGGGTATAGGGAAACCTGCTGTTACGCACTATAAAGTTTTGGAACGATTTGGCTATACCACTCTAATAGAATGTGTATTAGAAACAGGTCGAACACACCAAATTAGGGCACACATGAAACATATTGGACACCCACTTTTTGGAGATGAACGCTATGGCGGCACAGAAATATTGCGAGGACAGCGTTCTAGTACATATAAAGCCTATATACAAAATTGTTTTAAGTTGTGTAACCGACAAGCCTTGCACGCAAAAACACTTGGCTTTGTTCACCCAAATACAGGAGAGCAAATGGACTTTACAAGCGAACTTCCCAATGATTTAGCAAACGTAATAGAGAAGTGGCGAAATTATATAAATGGAAAACAAGAACTATCGTGAGTTTCTTGCATAATTAAAAATAAGTAATTAGAATGAAAGATATGAAACGTACAATAGCCATCGTTTGTGGTGGCGATTCTTCAGAACACGATGTTTCGCTCCGTTCTGCACAAGGATTGTATTCCTTCTTCAATAAGGAACGTTACAATATTTATATAGTCGATGTAAAAGGAACAGATTGGCATGTAAACCTCGATAATGGGCACACTGCACCTATTAATAAAAACGATTTTTCGTTTAATAATAATGGTCAGACCATCTTTTTCGACTATGCATATATTACTATACATGGACGTCCAGGCGAAAATGGTATTATGCAAGGCTATTTTGAGCTGGTAAATATTCCTTATTCTACATGCGATGTATTGGCATCTGCACTCACATTCGATAAGTTTGTGCTGAATCGTTATTTGAAATCGTATGGCATTCATGTTTCTGAAAGTATTTTGCTTCGTATTGGCGATGCATACAACGAAAAAGAAATAGCAGAGAAAATAGGTATGCCATGTTTTGTAAAACCAGCAACCGATGGTAGTAGCTTTGGTGTTTCAAAAGTAAAGAATGCCGATCAATTAGCTCCTGCACTTCGTAAGGCTTTTATGGAAAGTTCAGAAGTTATGGTAGAAAGTTTCCTTGATGGTGTTGAAATAACACAAGGAATATATAAAACGAAAGAAAAGTCGGTTCCATTCCCCATCACAGAAGTAGTTACAAGCAACGAGTTTTTCGATTATAATGCTAAATACAATGGCGAGGTAGACGAAATTACTCCTGCTCGTATTAGCAAAGAATTGGCTGAAAAGGTAACAGAGGTAACTTCTCACATCTACGATATTCTGCACGCAAATGGTATTATTCGTATCGATTATATTATTACAAAAGATAACAATGGAAACGATGTTATCAATATGCTCGAAGTAAATACCACTCCAGGAATGACTGCTACAAGTTTTGTTCCACAACAAGTGAAAGCTGCCGGACTTGACATAAAAGATGTACTAAGCGATATAGTAGAAAACCAATTCTAAATATGTTATATAATATAAGGTGTAGACCAATATGGCTCTGCACCTTTATTTGTTTATAGCAACTGTTTAAAAATAGCTAACACATAAATATAATAGGTTATGAAAACACCTTCTGAATTTGACGATATACGACCATTTGAGTCTGAAGAACTACCCGAAGTTTACAATCGCTTGCTTGCAAACAAACAATTCCAACAAGTATTAAACTATCTTTATCCTGGTGTGCCTATAGATGCTATTTCGCAGAAGATGCACCAATGTAAAACCAGCCTTGAATTTCAGAAAGCTTTTGCCTATCATTTTCTGCAAGGACTCATAGATAAGGCTAGTACGGGGTGTGATATGGACTCATCGGAGATTGATAACACAAAGCAATATACATTTGTTAGTAATCATCGTGATATTGTACTCGATTCTGCTTTTCTTTCAAAGTTGCTAATAGATAATGGCTTTGCCACTACTTGCGAAATTGCTATTGGCGATAATCTTTTATCGTTACCTTGGGTACGCGACTTAGCACGACTTAACAAGAGTTTCATTGTAAAGCGTGGCCTTACTCCTCGCGAACTTATGCAGGCAAGCATAAAGATGGCACACTATATGGTGTTTGCTCTCAAAGAGAAACACGAAAATCTATGGATTGCACAGCGAGAAGGGCGTGCTAAAGATTCTAACGACCTTACACAAAAGTCTGTTCTTAAAATGTTTGCATTGGGAGCCGAAGGTACATTGCTCGAAAGACTTCAGCAATTCCATATCGTTCCACTTTCTATTTCTTACGAATACGACCCTTGCGACTATCTAAAGGCTGCAGAAATGCAAGCAAAACGCGATAATGCAAATTGGAAAAAAGCATCTATGGACGATGTTCTCAGTATGCAAACTGGCATAATGGGCTATAAAGGTTCTATTCATTATCACGCTGCTCCTTGTATTGACGCATATTTAGACTCACTGAAAAATGCAAATATGGCAAACGGTCCTCTGTTAGATGCCATTTGTGAACATATAGATAAAGAAATACACCGCAACTATCGTCTTTATACCAACAATTATGTTGCACTCGACGAACTTGAGGGCACCACAACTTACGCTAATAAGTATACCGACGCTGATAAAGCAAAATTCGATGCTTATATAGAACAACAACTTGCAAAAATAACACTCCCAGGTAAAGACAAAGTATATTTGCGCCAACGTCTATTGGAAATGTATGCCAACCCTACTCGCAACTATATAAAAGCTAATGCGTAAATCGTTCTTCTTTTTGTTCCTCGTCGTCATTCTGTTGGTAGCTTGTACCAACGATAGTTTTAAAACGGGCGATTCGGAATACTCTTATCTGCAGTCCGACTTTGTTGAGGCTACTACTAATACCAATGCTGCTTTTGTTTCGGCTGTTACCGACGATGGCGATACTCTTTTGTTGCATTCGGCTTTAAGTGCAAAATGGGCAACAAAGGCAGATACCACCTATAGGGCACAACTATATTATAATAGAAACAACTTAGAAGTTGTGCCCATAGCTATTTCTAAAGTTTATGTTCTGCCAGTGTCGCAACAACCGCATACCACAAATACACCCGATCCAATGGGCTTTACCAGTGCTTGGATAGCTAAAACACGAAAGTATATTAATCTTGAATTGGCTCTAAAAACGGGTAAGAACACTGAAAATAAACAGTCGTTAGGCGTAAGTTTAGAAAATGTAGCATCGTCGGTAAGCGGAACAAACAAATATACACTACGTTTGCTACACCAGCAAAACAATGTTCCTCAATACTACACAGTGCGTACTTTTGTTAGCATTCCAACCACCTTTGCACATAAAGGCGACAGCATAGAACTGCACATAAATACCTATAAAGGCGAGGTTATAAAAGCCTTTATTTTATAATATTTTAGTTTTTTCTTCTTGTTTTCTTGTTGTTTTTAAATAATCTTATTACCTTTGCCCCGAATTAAAATAGATTTAACAAGTGAAACTAACAAGCAGATATTTTGAAACACTGCTTTGCGCCTTATATAATAATGGTGCAAATGCGTTTGGCTCTATAAAGAATATAGACCACCTTGCTGTAAATACTGCTACGTTGTTAAAGAATAAAAAATATAAAGAAAAGTACGCAAATTATTTGGTAGTTTCAAATAATTGTTTAACACACACACACACACACACACACACACCAATAGTTATTCTATAATTTCTTTTAATAATTGCAGATGCTTTATGCAGTCTGCAGATTGTAAGACGATAAGCAACATTTGCTTGTTGTCAGCTTTGTCGTGTCCATATCTTTATGAGTTGATATGATGTGGTGTGGTTTGGTTTGCTGTATTGTTTTATGATAACGATAATTTAAAGTAAATAGGAAAATGAAAAAACTTTTATTAATTCTTTTATGCTGCTACAGCATAGGAGTCTTGGCACGTGAACATGATGGTTATACACCTGAGCGTGTTGATTTCCGTGAAACAGATGAATTCGGTAACACCTGTCTGTATCAGATTATTGATGCAACGAATAATTATGTAATGTTGATGGGACAAACGAAGCGTAGTCCTACAGCATCAGAAAGATCTACTTTCTCTAAAGTAGGTAATAAAACAACTTTACCAGGTAAAATTGTGCATAATGGAATTACGTATCAAGTGAAACGTTTGTGTTTTTTTGCTGATAATGGAGATGTTGCAGACACTTTGGTTATATCAGAGGGAGTGGAACAGATTGGTGGAAATTGGTACTCTGAAGATGGTATGATTTGGACTCAAGCTAAGTATATATATCTTCCTAAATCTCTAAAACATCTTGCGAGATATTCTTTTGGGGAGTGTTGGGGTACATATAAATATTTTGGACTTGAAAATACACAATTATTGGACATAAGAGATGGAGCTTTTAATCAAAACCATGCTTTAGTCTCCGACTTTAAGTGGAGACTTCCCCAGACTGTGAGGTATATCGGTAATAGAGCATTTGCAATGTGTCCTTTACAGCACGAATTTGAGTTGCCAGAGTCTTTGGATACTATTAATTTTAATTTTATAGACCCTAGTGCTACATATCATAAAGTAAAAGATGCGACACAACGTGATTTTCTTAAAGTCATAAAACTAAATAGGACTACTCCGCCAGTATTGTTGGATGTTGATACTTCAACACGAACAAGCGATGGTTTTACTATTTATAACTGGGATATAGGATTATTTTCTTGGCAAGAAAGTGCTGTTCACTATGCAGGTGCTCCCCTTAGCAGATATGTTTATGATGATGTTAAACTTCATACCCCAGACTCTCTTTATACTCCAGTAGACGCTACGGCTCTTTATCAAAGACAGCCAGGATGGGATATGTATAAAGGTAAATATTATGAAAGGGTAAAGATTGGCACTACTGGTTACCGAACCTATTATTTGCAAAACGAAAACTTTGTAGTTCCTACTGGTTGCACTGCATACGTTATAACTGGAACTACCCCAAGTGGAAACATTGCTAATCCAGACCAAGCGAATGTTGTTGCATACGCTGCTGGCAAGATTATCCCAAAACAAACTGGTTTTATATTGAAAGGTGCTGTAAATAGTTCAATAGTATATAGTGCAGATGCGACAGGTACAGAAGAAACTATTTCTACTAATTTTCTTATTGGTACTGCTACCGAACAAGAGTTTTCTGGTACTGGCTACAAATATTATGTGCTTGCTAATGGCGACCAGGGTTTAGGTTTCTATAAACAAGGCTCTCGTAATGGTGCTTCTATGAAGATTGGTGCTCATCAGGCAGGATTACGTTTGCCAGAGTCTATTGCTCGTGGAGCTAAGAGTTTTATTGTAGACTTTGATGGTGCACGCGAAGCAACCGAAGCCGCAGGAATAAGCACTGTTGCGCCAAATGCAAAACCTAATGCAGATGTTATTTACGATTTGCAGGGTCGTCGCGTAGTAAATCCTACTCACGGCATTTATATTATCAATGGTAAGAAAGTTATAAAATAAAAAATAAACGAAAATGAAACAGGCATATATTTCTCCGAACATTAAAGCAGTAGAGTTGATAACCGATGACAATATTGCTCAATTTGTAGTTAGTTCTCATTCGGTTGGTGAAAACGAAGGACTTGCAAAAGAGAATAATTTCTCTTTCGACGACGAGGCTGATAATGATAATACATCAGAAAATAAATAAGCATTATTTTTAGTTAATCTATTTAGTGTGGTGGCGACGTGAGTCGTTGCCACATTTTTTTATATATATGTGCGTTGCATACATTCCACGAATGGTTGGCATATATTCCGTTAGGCGTAGGGGCAGATTTATCTCGCCCGTATATATTTGTAATTGATTCGCGGGCGGTTATTCGTTGTGTTCGTGTATGTTTTTTATTGTTTCGTGGTTGATTATTCGTTGTGTTCGTGTATGTTTGTTGTCGTTTCGTGGTTGTGAATGTATATGCGGGCACGATAAATCGGCCCCTACGGTGGGTGTTCGTAGCGTATATAGTGGGTATTTGCAGCGTATACGGTTGGTGTTGGTCTGCGATATTACATCGAATATTTTGCGAAATGTGTTGCGTACATTCCACGAATGGTTGGTGTCCATTCCGTTAGGCGTAGGGGCAGATTTATCTCGCCCGTATATGAGTTTTATTGGTTCGTGGGCGATTATTCGTTGTGTTCGTGTATGTTTGTTGTTGTTTCGTAGTTGTGAATGTATATGCGGGCACGATAAATCGGCGTATACGGCTGGTGTTCGTAGCGTATATAGTGGGTATTTGTAGCGTATACAGTTGGTATCGGTCTGCGATATTGCATCGAATATTTTACGAAATGTGTTGCGTACATTCCACGAATGGTTGGTGTACATTCCGTTAGGCGTAGGGGCAGATTTATCTCGCCCGTATATGTTTGTTGTTGTTTCGTGGTTGATTATTCGTTGTGTTCGTGTATGTTTGTGTCGTTTAGTGGTTGATTTATTTGCTATGTGTGGTATTTGGCGATGTGTGTGCGCAATTGTTCGTACATATTTGTTTTCTGTTTCTATTATGAGTGTGCGATGATGTTATACGCAATAGATAGTTTTACTTACGTGTAAGTAAAACTTTATTTACGTGTAAGTAGAGTTTTATTTACGTGTAAGTAAAACTTTATTTATGTGTAAATAAAACTGTTTGATGCGTGTGAAAATATTGCGCAACCATAGTGAAAGATATGTGTAACTATAGTAAAAGAAATGCGCACCCATAGTGGGAACGATACACAACTATTGTGAACGTGGTGGGAGAGCGGAGAGAAGAAACTGTGAGAGTTGTGCGAATGTGTTGAGTGTACACAACTGTGTTGGCTGTGTGTTAGTTGCAAAGTTTTTTAATTTGTGCAATGGAAGAGCATTTTGTTGCTACTCTAATAGTGTGTTGTGGGTTAGAGGCTATGTGTTTGGTTTGAATAAGAGGCTGTTTGTTGCGGTTTGTTTGTTTGGTTTAGATAAAAGTAAAAGGCAAGCGATGTTGTTTTCGCTTGCCTTTTGTGTTGTCGGGATGACTGGATTCGAACCAGCGACCCCTACGTCCCGAACGTAGTGCGCTACCAACTGCGCTACATCCCGCTTTAACGCCAAATGGGTTGTTGTGTAGTAATATTGCTATATTTTGTTTTTGCTATTACTTTCTGTCGTTAAATGCACTGCAAAGGTATAAAAAAAAGTAGAATTGCAGAAACATTTGTCTTATATTCGTAAGCAGGCGCAAATGTGTTTGTGGCATTGCTACCTTGTGAGTTGCTTGCTCATATATCGCACAGGATACCAAACGGCTATCCACCCCACAACAATAACAGTGGCAAATATGGCAACAATGTCCCATGGGTGTACGCTAATGGGATAGGCGTTCACAACGAAGTTTCCTGCTTGATTGCCGAGTTTCACTAATCCGTAAGTTTGTTGCAGCCAGCATAAAAATAGTCCGACGGCAATACCAATTATGGCACCTGCAGCCGAAATCATACGTCCTTCGAACAAAAACACCTGATTTATTTGTTTATCAGAGGCTCCCAGGTTGCGCAATGTTTGTACGTCGTTTTTCTTATCAATCATTAGCATAGATAGCGACCCTATGATATTGAAGCATGCAACCATTAGAATGAAAGTGAGAAATGCGTATGCAAAGAGTTTCTCTATGCGCATAATGTTGAATGTATCCGCCTGTTGTTCGTATCGGTCTTTTACCACAAGTTGGTTGCCCACAATGTGTTCTATTTCCCCTTTCACCTTATCAATATCTTCGCCCGCTTTTAGACGTAGTTCGAGAGATGTAATTTCGCCCTGTCTGTTGAAGAGTCGTCGTGCGAATGGTAGCGATGTAATAATATAGTTGTTGTCGTATTTGTTTTGCTTTACTTGGAATATGCTTTTTGGCGATAGTAGCGAGTCTGCCACGAAGGCATTCATAGGGTTCGATGCATCGTATTGTCCTTTTCGTTGTGGTGCATATATGTGTAGATAGTTTTTCCAGTCGATGCCCGTGTTTAGCTGTTGTGCTACGCCAATACCTAAGATACCATAGTCTAAGTTGGCAATATTCAGTTTGAAAGTTCCATCGCCTATTAGTATATGGCTGATGTTGGTAAGCGAGTCGAAGTTTTCGGCTACGCCTTTTACGGTTACCATTATTTGTTTGCCTTGATAGGTAGCCAATGCTTGGTCGGCAACACATTCGGTAGCAACTTCTATACTGGGCAATGTTTTTATTTTGTGCAAAAGCGGATTGTCGGCTGCAATAGTTTTTCCTTTTGCAGCTTCAACCTTTAGTTGTGGGTCGAAGTTGGTGAAGAACGAAGCTACGAGATCGGAGAAACCATTAAATCCGCTCAGTACCACAACCAGTGCCATAGTAGCAACAGCCACCCCAATTACCGATATCAGGCTGATAACGTTAATGGCGTGGGTGCTTTTCTTTGAAAAAAGATAGCGGCGTGCAATATAAAAAGGAAAACTCATTACTTCTTCAGAAGTTCGTCTATGCGTTCAATATAATCTAACGAGTCGTCAATGAAGAAGCGTAGTTCTGGAATAATGCGCAACTGGTTGTGTACGCGTTGTCCTAAATCGTATCGTATAGTTTTCTCGTTTTTGTTAATGTTTGTAAGAAGTTCTTCGGCTTTGTCCGATGGAAATATACTAAGATAAGCAGTACAGATGCTCAAATCTGGGCTAACCTTTACTCGTGTAACGCTAACCAATACGCCGTGCATAGCACGTGTTTGACTTTGGAATATACTTGCAAGCTCTTTTTGTAGTAGGCGTGCAATGCGATTTTGTCTTGTTTCTTGCATTTTCTGTTTATATTTTATTGCAAATTTACGGTAATTCTCTCATATATCAAAATAAGGCTCTTAAAATTAGTATTGGCGAATATCCCTCCCAGAGTGGATAAAATCTAAAATAGTGTTAAATATATAAAGTGAGTAGGGGTTTTGTGTTTTTCTGCGTTTTATAAGTGAAGTTCAGCGAGAGCTTCTATAAAAGTGATGAACTTTTTAAATACGATATATGCTTTTTTCTACAGATTAAGTTAATGTAACTATGTGATGAACAATGTTGGCGCTCTTCGTTGGTTGAAACGCGGAGCTCAACGAACAAAACTTTTTCGACAAACTTAGAAGGTCTAAATTGGGCTGAAAAGTTACCTTTTTTGTCCTGATAAGTCTGAAGAAAACAAGAACCTACTTAAATATAATCTACAAACGGAGGGGGCGCATCTGTGCAGATGCGCCCTCAATGTGTTTAGTAAGTAGGACCTAATTTTATATAAAAACCACTTTTTAGCCTTATAACTGAAAGAAAAATGCTACATTTGCTGGAAAATAACTGAACTGCTATGCAAAAATATGCTGACTATATAAAGGAGATAGAAATAGATTCGCTGTGGGCTGGACAGAAGCACATACGTTGGGAGCTTAATAGACACGTAAATATATTAAGCGGAATTAATGGTGTGGGGAAGAGTACCATTCTGAATAAGGTGGTAAAAGGACTTGCACAAGGTGGCGAGTTTCCAAGCCACATGTTGAAAGGCGTTCATATAAAAGTATCGCCAGACGATGCAACATGGATTAGGTACGACATTATTCGTTCGTTCGATCGGCCGCTAATGAACATAGAAAGCATAAGCAAGGCAGACTTAAATCTTGTTACAGAACTTGATTGGCAATTGTTTCAGCTGCAGCGTAAGTATCTAGACTATCAGGTGAATGTTGGAAACCGCATAATAGAAACACTGCAAAGTGGTGCGCCTGACGCTGCAACCAAAGCACAAACATATTCGGCTCCGAAACTATTGTTCCAGAACATAATAGACGAACTGTTTGCTGAGACAGGTAAAAAAATAGTGCGTTCGGAGAATGAAATACGTTTCTCGCAAATGGGTTGTACGTTGTATCCTTACCAATTGTCGAGTGGCGAAAAACAAATGCTGGCTATATTGCTAACAGTTTTGGTGCAAGATAGTAGGTCGTATGCTTTGTTTATGGACGAACCAGAGGTGAGTATGCACATAGAGTGGCAGAAGAGATTGATAAGTTTAATATTAAGTTTAAACCCAAATGTGCAGATAATACTCACTACGCACAGTCCGGCGGTTATTATGGACGGTTGGTTAGACAAGGTAACCGAAGTGGACGAGATTACTGTGGGGTAAGAAAACAACGAAACTTAATGGGAAAACAGCTTAAAGACAATCTGTCGTCAGCCTATTTTGAAGCAGCAAACCGACTGCAAGGACGTAAGGCACGAAAAAGAATTGTGGCGTATGTAGAGGCATACGACGACATTTTCTTTTGGCGTACGGCTCTTAGCAGATTTGAAAACGAACACCGCTACTTTGAAGTTATGCTGCCATCGCGCCACACGCTTACCAAAGGAAAACGCTCGGTGCTGATGAATTTAATTTCAGGTAATGTGGGCGAAAGTATGATAGCTTGTGTAGATGCCGATTACGACTATCTGTTACAAGAAGCAACACCCACATCGCGCACAGTAAACCACAATCCGTACGTATTTCATACCTATGCATACGCCATAGAAAACCTGCAATGTTGTGCCGAAAGTCTGCACGATGTTGGTGTTGCCGTAACGCTGAACGATAAGCCTATATTCGATTTTGAAGAATATCTACGCCTTTACAGCGAAGCAATATTTCCATTGTTTGTTTGGAGTATATGGTTCTACAGGAATGGTATTTATGGAAAGTTCTGCATTACCGATTTTAATAGAGTTATAGAAATGGGTAATTTTAATTTCCACACTGTTTATCAGAACATAGAACGATTGCGCCACAAAGTAGCAGCAAAAATACGTCAGTTTCAACGAGAATATCCCTATGCAAAAGAAACCTATTTGGCTGTAAAACAAGATATAGAACAGCTTGGAGTAACACCCTCAACAACCTATTTGTATATTCAAGGGCACCATTTGTTCGACAACGTGGTTGTGCCAGCACTGAAGAAGGTTTGTAACAAGTTGATGGACGATAGGGAACAAGAAATACATCGCAATGCACGACACATAGTGCAACAGCGCAACGAGCTTTCGAGCTACAATAAAAGTATAGAGAGCATTGTGTCTATGCTACGACGTAATGTAAACTATGCTAATTGTGAACCTTATATACGGTTGCAAACCGATTTAGGACATTTCTTAGACAACGATAACACCGAATAATCTCATAGTTCTTATTTATACATTTGGTAGCATTCAGTCTGAAGAAGAACTGCTATAATATATGATGTGTACCATCTACAGCGTGTATAGTGTAGATTGATGAATGGACGATTACAGCATACTAAACCAATTAACCCAAATCAGCCATTAGACCACAATATGTATAGTTCTTATTACTCTGGTATTGTTTTCTAACATATTTTATTTTCTTATCGGCGTCTTGTCTGTCTTTGTAACTTAACGTAGCCCACTACGCCTGCGTTGCAAAGGCATACAATCTACTCGATAATAAAACAAATATGTTTAGACTCTAATGCCCTATTTGGGTTAAAACACCACTGCAGAAGAGCTGCTTTATATGCCAATTTGGTTTTAATTCTCTTTCCAGAACGAAGGAGTGAATAACACCAATACAGAGAAAAGTTCGAGACGACCAACAAGCATTAAGAACGAACTAATCCATTTAGCAAAGTCGGGCAGTTCGTTCCACGACATTGTAGGGCCAATCTCTAAACCTAACGTAGGACCAACGTTACCAAGACTACTAAGTGTAATTGTCATTGAGTTGGTAGAGTCGATGCCTGCCGCTATCATAGTGAAAGCACAAATAACCGCAAGAAATAAATACAAACCAATGAATGCCAAGAGAGTTACACGTTTACACATTTGCACATTGTATCCGTCTACTTTCATAGGCAGAACAGCATTAGGGTGGAGTATTTGACGAAACTCATTCTTAATAACCTTTACCAACATTACGCCACGTATACTCTTTATTCCACCACTTGTAGAACCCGACGAACCTCCAAAAAACATACAAGCAGCAAGAACAACCCATGTAACATGAGGCCATTTGGCTGCATCATCGCTAAAGAGTCCAGTTGTTGTAATAAACGACACTACCTGAAAAGCAGAGCTTCGGAAGGCATGTTCCACTTCGTAGTTACAACGGAAGATAAGCTCTAACATAATAAATAGGGTGAAGGCCGCAATCATTGCTGCATAAAACTTAAATTCGCTGTTCTTGAGCATTTCCTTTAGTTTGAAGCCCGCAACAGACGTGTAGAGCAAAGTGAAGTTTACGCCCGATAGGAAACAAAAGATAGTACAGACATACTCTTCGGCTGGCGAATGGAATGTAGCAATAGAACCACTTTCAGTGCTGAAACCACCAGTAGCAGTACTGGTCATAGCATAATTAAAAGCATCGAACCAGTTCATACCACATACCTTATAGCTTACAACGCAGGCAGCCGTAAGCACAAAATAAACCATCCATATCCATTTAGCCCCCATACTGAGACGTGGGTGAAGTTTGCTCTTTATAGGTCCTGTGGCTTCTGCTGCAAACACTTTTAGCGACCCGCCAACAAGCGAAGGTAAAATTGCAATGGTAAAGAAGACAATACCTAATCCGCCTATCCATTGTGTTAGCGATCGCCAGAATAGTAAGCCTTTAGGGAAATGTTCGGGGAAGTCTACTATGGAGGCACCTGTTGTGGTGAATCCCGACATAGTTTCAAAGAAAGCATTGGTGAAACTTGTGATATAACCGCTGATAAGAAATGGAAGAGTACCAAAGAGAGAGAATATAATCCACGTTACAGCCACCACAAAGTAAGCGTCTCTACGACTAATAGTGTTGTTGGCATGTCTGCCCATTAATCGGAATGCGCCTCCAGCCACAATTGTTATAAGTATAGACCAAATGAATGCTATTATATCTTTGTCTTGATATAATAACGACACACATAAACACACAGACATTAGCAACGCCTCTAAGCCTAAGAGCGCACCAATAATTTTTGCTATCGTCTTTAGATTAAGCATTGGTAAAAATTCTTCTTTTAAACTTTAGTTGAACAACTGTTCTACCTTCTTCATATTGGCATTGTAGCAGAAAACAACTACAATATCACCAGCCTCTATTTGCGTATTACCAGAAACTAACATACCAACATCATGGCGAACTAATCCTCCAATAGTCATTCCACTTGGGATATTTACATCTTTAATAGGTTTCTGCGTAATGCGAGATCCTTGAACAGGTATGAATTCGGCAACGTCGGCATCTACAGACATAAGGAAACGCACATTACTAACATTCGCATCGAGCAACATTTGATAGATGTAGCCAGCAGCAATAGCTCTTTTATTAATAATAGTGCCAATATCTAAGTTAGCAGCCATATCTACATAGTCGAAATTCTCTACAGCTGCAATCGTCTTTCTTACGCCTAAGTTTTTTGCTGCCATACAAGCTAAGATGTTTGTTTCGGCATTCGGTGTAAGTGCAACAAATGCTTGCGTGTGTCTAATGCCCTCTTCTATAAGTAGGTCGGTATCTCGTCCATCACCATTGATAACAAGTACAGATTCGTCGAATATTTCATTAAGATATTCACATCGGTCGAAGCTGTTTTCAATAATCTTAATATCCATATATTCAGGCATAATTTTTACAGAGCGCACGGCTGTGCGTCCACCACCCATTATCATAACATTTTTAACATCAACGTAGTGCTCTTTGCCTGTGAATTTGCGAACGTAGGGTATATATTCTTTCGTAGTCATAAAGTAGGCGAGGTCTTCTCGTTGTAGTGTCTCGTTTCCACCAGGAATAATGGTTTCGTTTCTACGTTTAATGGCAACAATGTGATATGGGTCGTTAGGTCCACTTATTTCTCTTAAGGGTTTATCTAAGATTGCACAAGTGTCGCGAAGTTTTATGCCTAACATAACCAACGCTCCACCACGAACGTCCCAGCGCTGACGAACCCACGACATTTTAAGGCCGTTTATGATATCTTTTGCTGCTAGAAGTTCAGGATAAATAAGACTATCAACGCCTAACTGCTTAAATAACTCTTGGTTTTTAGGTTCCAAATACTCTGGATTATCAATCTTAGCCACAGTCTTTTTTGCACCAAGGTGGTGTGCCATAGTACAAGCAGTAATGTTTGTTGTTTCTTTTGGGTCTACAGCAATAAAGAGATCAGCGTGTTTAACATCTGCCTCTTGTAGTATCTGTATACTTGTAGGCTTTCCTTGCAGTGTAAGAAGGTCGTAGTCTTGACCTATTTTGTTTAATCTCTCTTCCTGCTCGTCTATTAATATTATATTGTACTTATTGCGCGATAAGAATTGTGCTAAATAAGTCCCTATGGTATATGCTCCTGCTATAATAATTTTCATATTTTGTTTGTGTATGTTGCTAACAATCTTTTTTCTATTTCTTGCTTTATGCTGTATTTATCAAATCCACACAATTCACGAAGTTCGGCAACAGTTCCTTGTTCAATAAAGTGATCGGGCAAACCTAATCGCTGTACGTGTATGTTTTTGTTGTGTTCGTTCAGCCATTCTATAACTGTTGTTCCTAAGCCACCATTTATTACTCCGTCCTCTATGGTAATAATTTCAGAGAAGTTCTTTCCTACCTCTTCGAGTATATTCTCGTCTATTGGTTTTAAGAAACGCATATCGTAAAGGGCAATACGACCTGTATATTTGCCTTCTTGTTCTATTTCTTCGATGGCTTTTTGAGCGTCGTTTCCTATAGGACCAATGGTAAGAATAGCTATATTTTTCGTACAATCTTTATGTTCGTTACCTAAAGTCTTATCGTAGAGTTTGCGTCCTGTACCTACTTTGATCTCTTCTAAAGGGCAACGCCAATCAACTAACGAACCACAGCCACGTGGATATCTTATAACAAAGAAACCTTTTTGAGGCAACTGAGCTGTGTACATCAGCTGACGCAATTCGTGTTCGTTCATAGGAGATGCTATTGTGATGCCAGGTATAGGGCGTAGAAAAGCCATATCAAAAGCACCGTGATGTGTTGCACCATCTTCGCCAACAAGACCTGCACGGTCTAAACATAATACAACGGGAAGATTAAGAATGGCTGTATCGTGAATGATATTATCGTAAGCACGTTGCGAAAAGGCACTATATATATTGCAGAATGGTTGTAAACCATCTTTTGCCATACCTGCAGAAAATGTCATAGCGTGTCCTTCTGCAATACCCACGTCGAATGTGCGGTCTGCCATTTCTTTCATCATAATGCTCATAGAACACCCAGTTGGCATTGCTGGGGTAACACCAACAATGCGTGGATTTTTTCGGGCAAGTTCTAAAAGAGTATGTCCAAACACATCTTGAAACTTTGGTGGCTTATTGTTATTGTCTTGTACTAGACGTTTTCCTGTTTCGGGAATGAACTTACCTGGTGCATGCCAAACTGTTGCGCTCTTCTCTGCAGGTTCGTAACCTTTACCTTTTATAGTGTGCAAGTGTAACAATTTTGGACCCTTCATATCTTTAAGCTGGCGCAATAGTCTTACAACTTCTTTTACGTCGTTTCCATCGAATGGACCAAAGTAGCGTATGTTCATTCCCTCAAAGAGGTTTTGCTGTTGAGCAAGTGCCGACTTAATGGCATTATTCAAACGAATAATGCCTTTGCGACGCTTGTCGTTTAGTAATCCTTTAGAATGTAACCATTGCGACGCCTTAAAACGAAACTTATTGTAGGTTTCGTTTGTATCAAGGTTTAATAGGTATTGTTGCATTCCTCCAACTGCCCTGTCTATCGACATATCGTTGTCGTTTAGTATAATGAGTAGGTCGTTGGGCTGACTTGAGGCGTTGTTTAACCCTTCAAACGCTAACCCACCACTCATTGCTCCGTCGCCAATAATGGCAACTACGTGGCGTTCTGGGTGATTTGTCATCTTTGCAGCCACAGCCATTCCTAAGGCAGCTGAAATAGAATTAGAAGCGTGTCCACAAGTGAACGTGTCGTATTCGCTCTCTTTAGGAGATGGAAAAGGCATTAAGCCGTCTTTCTTTCTGTTTTTACAAAAGCTTTCACGCCTATTGGTTAATATCTTGTGTCCGTATGCTTGATGCCCCACATCCCATACAATTCTGTCTTCTGGTGTGTTGAAAACATAATGACATGCTACGGTTATCTCAATTGCGCCAAGGCTCGATGCAAGATGTCCAGGATTTACGGCTACTTCCTGAATAATATCTTTCCGAAGCTCATTGCATAAAACAGGTAACTCGTCTATGCTCAATTTTCTTAAATCGGCAGGCGAATTAATTTTGCTTAAAAGTTTGAAAGTATTCTCGTTCGACATTACTATTATGTAATAATGAGTGCAAAGTTACTTTAAATAGATTGAACAACAAAATAAATATAGGCTAATTTAGGCGACTTATAATGTGCTGTAACGCAATAGCCTTTCTTTAAAAAGTTTACCTTATATAACAAAAGCTTAAGAACTTTCTGTAAAAACTTAAGAGTTTTTATCACACTTCTATAATTGTTCGTTTTCTTGTTAAAATAGTCCTAACCTATACTACCTTCGTAGTAAAGATAGTCTATATGCTCAGCAGAAAAACGAAAACCGGCAAGAGACTAATTGCTATTTTAGGCTAATAAAAAGAGGAAACAGGGTGTTGTTGTTCTGTTTCCTCCTGAAAATTAATATCGAAAGAGTCTGTAAATAACAAATACTTTTTTGCTTTCTGTTAAGGTAAGTTTTAAAACTATATTTCTCTACCTATATTTAGAGAATGCACTTAATGCAGAAATCAATAGTGATTTGCGTTTACATCTTATTTTATCTACGTTCTAATTTTAAGAATATTGCAGAGTTGTTTGCCCTGCTGGTTATGAGTTTCTCATCAAGATACATACTGCCAAATTGAATAATTTGTATAGCTAGTCTATCTCTTCCTGATAACTGTGCAAGTGAATTTCTGTTGTTAATAAAGAAACCTGTCTTAAATGTTTGTGTCTTGCCCTTATAGTTTATATTAAGCGAAAGTGGAGTAGGGTTTACCAAAAGTGTTATGGGATCATTATCAATGAATGCTATGTAACATAATACATCGGTAGTTCCGAGACTTTCGATAGCGCTCTTTAAGTCTTTATCCTCTAATTGACCAGTGAGCACCTTTAATGGAAGATTCTTTATAATGAGCGTTGAGTCGGTATTAATGGTAACTGATACAGGCAGACTGTCTTTTTCAAGAATAGACATGTTATCGTTAAGTTTATTGAAAAACACCTTTCCCGTATAGTTTCCTTTCACACTGTTGAAAGCTGCTTTCACTTCGGCAGGAGTAAGTCCTTCCTTGTTGTTGTTGTTGTCAAGATTGCACGATGTAATGCCAAGTAATGCAATGCTACTAAATACTACTAGCATCAGTTTGTTCAATGTTTTCTTCATTTTCTTCTTTTTATTTTATTTAGTTATTCTCTAATCAGAGTTAAACAATACGCCCGTTAGCGTAAATAAACTAACAGATGCCACCTTCTTAAAAGCTGTGCATCTGTTTCTTTTATGCTTCTTGTAGTTTTCCTCTCTTAGTTCTTTTTTCCTAAGAAACGTAATAAATAGAGGAATAGATTAATAAAATCTAAATACAAATTTAACGATCCCAAGAGAGCCATCTTCTGTGCTGACTCGTTCGCATCGGGAGCACTCATTACCATTCTCTTAATTTTCTGTGCGTCCCAAGCAGTCAAACCAGTAAATATTAATACACCTACACCACTTATAATTAAATTAACCATTGGACTACGTAAGAAAATGTTTACTATTACGGCAATAATTAAGCCAATGAGCGCCATAAACAAGATGCCACCTATTTGGGTTAAATCTTTCTTAGTTGTGCTACCCACAATAGCCATTGCAGCGAATGTTCCAGCAGTAATAAAGAACGTTTGAGCAATAGAAGTTGCAGTATAAACTATGAAAATCCAAGCCATAGTAACACCATTCAATATGGAGAAAATAATAAACCACATTGTAGCCGATGTTAACGAAAGCTTCTCAATACGTGCAGAGAGATAGAAAACGATACCAAGCTCTGCCAAACTACAAATTAATAGTGGTGCCATACTGTTATAAAGCATCATTAACATAGCTGTAGATGTGCTTACACCGTATGCTACAACACCTGTTATGGTGAGAGCCATTGCCATCCATGTGTAGACTTTACGCATAAGTAAAGGCCATGAATGTGATACTTCTAAGTTATTGAAGCGATTGTTATTCGCTCTAGAAAAATTGTCGAACTCCATAGTTATCTTCTTTTATTAATTCTTTCTATTTCTTACAAGATATGTGCCAACTTAGCTAATAAGTGGCGAATACTAGTAATATTTTTGCAAATGTACTTTAAAGCTTTGATAAATGCAAATAAGTAATAGTTTTTTTTTATTTCTTTTAGTTTTTCGTCCTGAAGGTTTACTGTGGGTAGGTTTAGGTTTTCTGCTTACAGTGTTACCCGTATTTATA
>ERZ773066.514-NODE-514-length-21567-cov-3.952817_pt1 | contig 21567 bp, 19 predicted proteins | sample MGYA00580573_ERZ773066 | MGnify/ENA primary metagenome ERZ773066 (study PRJEB29015, sample SAMEA2738128) | human oral metagenome | biome: human oral; feature: human-associated habitat; material: saliva | place: China | collected 2203 ... | reverse complement strand
TGGGTACCTTGATTAGTTATGCAGGTGGTTTCGCTGGCGATGCCTACACCCGTTCGGTCCGGGTACGCAGGAAGACGGGTCGTCAATACTCTATCTTTAATGTCAACGAGTTTGATATGCGTAGCTTCCGAGTGGCCGATGAGGACTCCATCAGCGTTGACTCCGTCATTCCAAGGTATGAGAATATGGTCGAAATCAAGGGTGCTGTGTTCCGCCCGGGTATGTACGAGGTTGGAGGACGCATCAATAGCGTGCGTGGACTGATTGAGGCTGCAGACGGACTGACCGAGGTGGCCTTTGCGCCACACGCTGTCTTACACCGCAGAAAGGCCGACCGCACACTCGAGGTTATCTCCGTCGACGTAGATGGTATCCTCACCGGACGTGTTGCTGATATACCGTTACAAAACGAGGATGTACTGTTTATTCCTACTCGCACCGATGCACAAGAGCAGCGAACGATAACTATTCATGGCGAGGTGCTCTATCCGGGTATCTATCAATATGCTGATAATGAGTCGTTAGAAGACTTTATCTTGCAGGCAGGTGGCCTTAAACAGACTGCTTCCACAGTTAAGGTGGATGTGTCACGACGTATCACCAATCCGCAAGCACTTACCCCTGACTCTATCATCGCACGCACTTACTCCTTCTCATTGCGCGATGGCTTCGTCATTGATGGTGCTCCGGGCTTCGTACTTGAACCCTACGATGAGGTCTATGTACGCAAGAGTCCGGGTACGACCGACCAACAGAATGTGAGCATAGAAGGCGAGGTGGTGTTCGCAGGAAACTACACGCTGACCTCAAGAAAGATGCGCCTTAGCGACATCTATAAGGCTGCAGGCGGTGCAACAGAGCTTGGCTATATCAAAGGAGCACGCTTAGAGCGACGCCCTACCCCATCCGAACGCCTACGAATGGAGAGTGCTTATAAGATGCAATTAGACCAACAACGTAAGAACATGATGGACTTAGCCATCAGAACAAAGGATGCTGGTGTGCTTCAAGCGATACAAGATAACAACAAGAAGTTAGAGGAGAAATTCCAAGTACCTGATGTCTACCCTGTTGGTATAGAGTTAGATAAAGCGATTGCAGAGCCGGGAAGCGATGCAGATATCGTCCTTCGCGAAGGCGACCGCATTGTTATTCCACAATACAATGGTACGGTTAAAATCAATGGTGCCGTTATGTTCCCTAACTCTGTCGGCTATGTTGAGGGTAAGAGCGTTGCTTACTATATCGATCAAGCTGGTGGTTTTGCCAACGATGCCAAGAAGAGTAACACCTATATCCTATATATGAATGGTATGTTAGCAAAGGTTGGCCACAATGCCAAGGTACGTCCTGGCTGCGAGATCATTGTTCCTACAAAGATACAAAGTCGCATGAGCCTTGCTGAAACCCTCAGTGTCGGCTCCAGCGCAGCCAGCATTGCAGCCGTCATAGCTACGATAGCGAACTTGATAAAGTAAGAGGTGGAAGGGTATGGCAGTTGTTTAGCTGTCACAATAGGCACTGATAGAGAAACGGTAGACCAGTATAATACATACTGCTCTACCGTTTTTCATTAATCTGACAATAATACGCTAAAGAGATAGGTTGGCAAGAGAACAAATCCTCTCAAACCCCCTATCCTACACAGACAAAGAGGATGAAGATTTTTGTCAACCAATTTCTGTCAGCGTTATAAGGATAAGTAGTACGATACATCATACCTTATTAACACCGAGTAAAGGCTTCACACTATTGGTATTCATCATTCTCATGACTTGTCCGGAGGCTCCGGACAACATGTCCGAAGCGTTCGGACAACTTGTCCGAGGCCTCCGGACAATAAAAGAAAAGGGTAGTTTGCTTTGCTGTTAATAGTAGACACTATGACATACAAGCAATGAGTAGCTTGTAGAAAGCAAACCTATCAAAAAATATTGATGCTTTTGTAGATTATATCTTAACCCAAGACGCTGGTAAGGGGAACTGGCAGTCGTCCATATTCAACCACCGCTTAGGAGCAATAACAACCTTTGCGCTATTCTGATTGAGCCATGCGCCCCACCATGAGAAAGAAGAGTTTGCAATGATGTTATGCGCACAACACGACATTAACTGCATGTCTCGGTAGCTCTCTGTTCCTGTGTTCCATGTCACATAGACTACAGGAGCTTTCAGATACGGCTGAAGATGCGTCTGACACCATGCTATATCATTACTAAAGATACAAAACATGGAAGGCGTGACATACGTACACATCTTCTCAATCGCAGCCCGATAATAGTCGAGATCGCAGATACCTTGATAAAGTTGATTACCTATATAATCGCCTCGCCTCACGTGTATTGCAACGCTGTTCTTATCTAAATTCTTTAACAAAGATAGGTTCTCTGTGCGCTTAAATGCTGGGAAAGTAAAGGCTTTCAATACCTTCTCTCGACACGTAAGAAAGTATCTTTCATCCTGCCAATAGCCATCGAAATATCTGTCTCCTTCTCTTGTCAACACCGACTCATCATAGCGAAAGGTGGAACTCTCCAAGCACATTGTCTTACGACGAGGTAGAAGTCGTTTGCCAATACGCCACAAAAGATAGTTGGGGTAGTAATAGGCAATGCGCATGATAGCTGCCGCAGACGCCTTCTGTGCGGTCAATGAGAAGATACGCTCCAGTTCGAAACCATTATGTAGGTGATAGCCATTGAAGCAAGAAAGGTCGAGCGCCACCCGCTCCTTTGGGAATGACTCTTGCAGGGAGAGGTATAGAGCATACTGAAACATCTGATTGCCTAAGCCACCTAATATCTTTACTATCTTCATTTGCGGATTATTTTCTTTATTATACATTTCAGATTAGAGTGCATAACGACCTTATTGACCCACAAGCAACATCTTAACAGGAGACGATACTTATACTTTGAACTAAGAACAGAGATATCTTCTACCTCGGTTTGCTTGATATCTATCCGGTTAGTTATCTTATCGTCATGATCATTAAAAGAGTCAACATGAAGACTGTCTACGAACGTTCTGCGCCTTCCTTTTAGTAGACGATAATACCAATCAACATCAACAAGCCAGCGGAGTCGGCTGTCAAAGTAGGTTAGATACTCTCGTCTAAAAGCGACACAAGAGCAAGGACCGATGACATTACAAAGGAAAAGGAGCGAAGGAAAGCCCGTGAAGAGCCTCATCACAGCTTCTGAGAATACATTAGGCTTGAGTTCTCGACCATTGAAGACTTTTACACGAGTCACAACTACGTCGTATCCCCTTTGGAATTGCTCATTTAATGAAGTCAGATAACCATCCTCTTCGAAAGCCTCATCGTGATGTAACACAATAACAAACCTACCACTTGCTAACTGTAAGCCACTATTCCAATTATTAACAGCGCCTGCTGAGAGCACATGATGCTGATAAACAAGAGATGAATCATTGACCATTGACACGTAATCCGATATAGATGAATCTTCGGAATCATCTACTACTATAATCTCATAGTCCTTGAAGTCCTGCTTACATACAGAACTATACGCACTCTTGAAAAGGTCGAGATTATTATACGTCGGTATTATTATCGTGAATGTCTTCATTCAGTTCTCTTTTACAAGCGGTCTCATTAATCAGATACCAACTTAATAACAATAACGCAAAAGTATAGGTGTTATCGAAGCTTCCACCCCAGAATAGATCCAAGGTTAGACCGATAAACAATCCTAACTCTACTGAATAACGTCGGTATGCTTTATATCTTAATAATGTCTTGACAATACTTACGAGGAAAAATAACAAGACTATGACACCAAAGCTATAGCCAATAGTTAGGATACATGACTCGGTCACGCCATTGGCTATCAAATGAGAAGGTGTACTAAAGTCTTGGTTTTCATCCAAATGGATATTGAAGAAGCCATGTCCTATCCATGGGTCTTTGCCTATCTCCTTTATGAAATGGAACCAAATAAACGCCCGATAGAAGTTACTTAGATTAGAGAACATTGTGACAAGTGTTGCCATAAACACAACGATAATACTTGACACATACATCCCGACCATCATTATCTTATTTCTATACAAGCGTAGATAATACATCGTCGCAACGACTGCTCCGATGATAAGATAGCGATAAGAACCAGATAAGATAAGGTTGCCTACCATCGACGCAAGTCCTATGTAGAAGACAAGCTTATTCACTTTCTTCTGATTAAGCATATAACAAGCACTCACGAAGGTGACACTTCCCGAATATAAAGCATTTCCCTTAAAACCTGGGAAACGTGCAAGTGCCTCGCCAGGGCGCACTGGTGGCAGTTCAGTCCATGGTACATTCACTCCTACAAGGAACAAGAGATTAGTGCCAAAGTCAAGGATAAAGATGATAAAGACGAAGATGCGCAACGCTTCCAAGCACGATTTCTTATCCTTAACACCCATGAGAAGTATGCAAAGGAAATAGAACTGTCCCCAATAAGCTATATTCCAAGACTTCAGACCATTGCATAATGCGAAATAGATCCCGACACCCAAGGATAGACAAATAAACAGAAAGAAGATTGGAGTGTACCTTAGATTTCTTAAGAAGGTGGTGGGCGAGAGTATCATTAACAACGAAAGGGCAAATAACCCCATAGGAACAATACCCGTACCCAGTATCTGTGTAAGGAAAAGAAAGAGTGCAAACAACGTATAACGTACCTTCTCTGACATCACTTTACCTCCTTCCTAACAACAAAGAATGTGTAAACTAAGAACATGAAGAAGGATACGATATAGGAAACTAATACTGCCATAGACAGCCCATTAGCCCCACTACCTCTCTGACAAAGGATGTAGGTGCATCCTATCATCAATATTGCCCACACGACATTGATACCAAAACATTGCCACATCTTGCCTAAGCTATATACAGCCATCTCAAGAACGTTAGCTAAAGCAGAGAAGATTGTTGAGATAGCCAGTATCTGTAAGGGGGCTGAATTATTATAGGTCGTACCATACAGGCGCATGATAAAACCGCCAAAAAGCATTACGCCTATTGCCAATAACAATGCCGTAACTCCTACTATCAACATATTATACTTCAAAGTAGACACAAAGGAGGTCTTTTCCTTATGTAGACTGGACAGGATAGGAAGAACTATTTGACTAAAGGCGGTGGGGATGAACAAGATAATAACCTTCCATTGGTCGGCTGCTTCAAACACTGCAAGCTCTCGGAAGCCATCTGTCCTGACAAGTATGGACCGTATCAACCAGAAGGAAGGAGCAATAAGCAGGGAAGACAGTGCCGCTGGCAGACTGTAAGTGTACAAGATAGAGAAATCCTTCAGACGGAGGTTCTTTATGCTTAACTTCTTTATCTGTATAGCAGAGAAATTCTTATTAATGGAGAGATGGTTCATAACAAAAATCAAGATGAAACCCATCCCGAAACCAAGTACAGCTCCATTTACGCCAAAATAATAAGCACCAAGGATGGTCAAGAGCGACTCTAAGATACTGCCCAACAGTGTGTTAATAGCAATAGCCTTAAAGTTTTCGAAGCCCATCAAGGCTCCGTTCTGTACGCCATTGATGATAGAAAAGAACAACAACACCGCTCCTACTCTTACAGGTAATACAATACTTGCATGGTGAAGGATATTATTCGCAATGAACGGTGCACCTAACAGTATCAAGATTGCCGTTATGATAGCCATTAAAAGGCCAAAGCAGTTTGTTGCGGCATAGACAGCTGGAATCTTATCCGCCTGATTCTCCCTATATTCTGCTATATACTTCGTCGACGTAACACCTAAGCCTGCAGAGCCAAGGACGATGAACATATTAATAGTGGAGCGTACCATAGAGAACTCTCCGTATGCTTCTTTCTGCAAGATATGGGCACAGATGATACCTACGACTAAGGTAAGGAACTTCGCTAAAGCCGTCCCTGTAAACGACCATACCAGTCCCTTCCCCATTCTTCGTGATATAGAAGATGAGTTGATACGCGTTATTATATCCTTAACAGTTATCATCAATTATTCGCCCTTTGCTCCACCAAACAACAATGAGAAGTTACATACAACGAACGTAATCATCATACTGAGGAAAACAACAATGAAGACGAAGGCCATTCGCTTAGGTCCTGCAGGCTTAACAGGCACTGATGCGCTCTGAACAATGGTAAAGGAAGGGGTATGTTCCTGTAACTTTGCCTGTGCATTCTGTAGTTGTGTGCTCAGCGCACTATAAGCATTAAACTTCAACTGCATATCATTCTCTAAGTCATCACGCTGTGACTGAAGCTCTTGCAAGATAACATCTTGATTGGCATCAGAGAAGGAAGCATACTTCTGACGGGCGGCTTCATATTTCTTCTTTGCCTCTGCTACCAACTTTGTATAGTACTTCACGTCATTCTTCATCTTGTTGGTTTTATAGTTGGTGATGAAGTCCTGCAGTTTAGCTCGTACCGAATCAGCTATCGTAGCACTAATCAATGGGTCTTGATCTTCCACTGAAATCGTTATCAGACCAGTCTTGATATCAATGTCACATGCAATGTTTCCCTTTATCTTTGAGAATATTTCGTCTTGCTTCTTATTGAGCATAAAGGGGTTAACAGGCTCTGTTGCAGTGGCAAGACTGTCGCTATCACCAAACTTCTTCGCTATCCATCCGATTGCCTTACCGTATGGTGAATCTTTCTGATGACTGTAAAGATAATCATAGTAACTTGCCTTCACCGACCCATCTTTTGTCTCTACAGGAATCTGTAGTAGACTTTTTATAAACTCATTCGACTTCATCAAGTCTGGATAAAGACTGGGTTGCAAGGCATTACCAGATGCTACATCACCAAGATCTACGCCAAAGGAAGAGGCAATAGAGCTTAGTTTCCCCCCATTCTCAGTATTATCCATCTCTGGAGCGAGCGATATGTCGCACTTATAATAGCGTGGGACAGGTAGAATCACTAAGATAGAACCTATCAAAGCAACGACAAACACGATTACATAACGTAGCCAATCATGCTTGAGCTTCTTGAGAAAGGAACTGACTGCAACACTCTCCTTCTTATTGTCTTCCATTGAATCTATAATTTATTCTGTATTTATCTTTAACCATTAACTGTAACATCTAAATAGTAACGCATTGTTAGCTGTTTTATTGTGCTAACTCTTTGTGGATGTCATTGACGCCCCCCTTGTTTACTCAATAAGGCTGTCTTATGTCTTTCTTATCAGATTATATAGGCGCTGACGGATAGGTAAAGGCATTATGCGGGTGGTAAATCGGATAACAACACTTTGGCAGAATATATGAAAGGGGATGTACCCCATCTTCAGCATTCTTACCAATATGCGTACCTCATCACAAGCATAAGACCAGCCACCTCGCTTTGCCACGGTCTCTTCTGAATATCGGAACCACAACAAAGACTGCTGAATATTATGAAACTTACAGCCGTTCTTTAACATTCGCAACCAAAGGAAATAATCTTCAGGGAAATACTCTGTGAGATAGCCTCCTACTGCCTGCACTGCAGCCTTCCTATACATCACTGTCGGATGATTAACAGGACATCTATAACGAGCATACTTCTTTATATCTTCATACTGTTCAGGCACTTTCCTTATCGACCTGACTTGCGTCTTGTCATTGGTAAACTCGTCAACCCAAGAGCCTATCACGTCATAGTCTTCATGTGCCTTAAGCCACTTATACTCTGTTTCAAATCTATTAGACTTGCATATATCATCCGCATCCATACGGGCCACAATATCGTATTTACATAATTGTAACCCATCATTTAAGGTCTTTCCTAACCCACGATTCACGGGATACGCCACCACTCTTAACGCCGGATAGTTTGACTGATATAACTTTATAACCTCATACAACGCCTCTGTCAAGGGTCCATCCTCTAATAGAACAACCTCACCAGCCTCCACAGTCTGTGTAAAGATACTCTCTAAACTCTCACGAAGGAAAGCAGGATTATCTTTCTTATAAACGGCCATTAAAACTGATATGTCAATACGTTCCATCACATTGATATCTAAGATGTATTTTACAAAAAATACTTAAAAGAACCGTTCACAGCCTAAGCCTTACAACGACTCCATTAGTATTCTTTAGCTACAAATGTACAAAAAGAAAATAACAAATAACCATTCATGGTAAGAAGATTTCGTAAAAACAATTATTAGAAGAGATTTATTCTACTTTTTCCAATACTCAAATACAATATAATTACAAATATTGAGTTTTATTAAATATAAGATTATAAACGATATGTCGACATACACTTTAATCAGCTTCTTTGCTTTTGCCATGAGTGCGACCTGTGGTTTCATTATGATACCACAAATTCTCTCGTTTTGTAAAAAGAGGAAGTTATATGACACGCCAGATGCCAGAAAAATACACAAGAATGCTATTCCACGCTTAGGGGGCGTCTCTTTCATGCCGAGTATGCTGGTGGCTACCCTCGTGGCCCTGCTGACGTGGGTTTATACCAGTAAAGGGAGTAAGATTGGGATTAGCCCATGGAGCGTCTTCTTTGGCGTGGGTATCACCGTTATCTATATAACAGGCGTACTCGACGACATCTTTGGCGTGAGGGCTAAGCTGAAACTTCTTGTACAGATAGCGGTTGCCAGTCTGTTGCCGATGTCCTATCTTTACATCAATAACCTATATGGTTTCTTGGGCATCTATGAGATACCAACGTTCGTGGGGATGGTGATTACCGTTGGAGTACTGGTCTTTATCATGAATGCTATCAATCTGATTGATGGTATCGACGGCCTCTCTGCCAGCTTGACGCTCATTGCCTTGTCGGGGCTTTTCTATGTTTTCCATCGCGAACATATATGGGTTTACTGCATCCTCATCGCTGGCTTGATGGGAGTCTTGGTGCCTTTCCTCTATCATAACATCTGGGGAAAGCAGGAGAAGAACCAAAAGATATTCATGGGCGACTCTGGTAGCTTGACGCTTGGCTATATCCTTGGCGTACTACTGATTAAGTTCTGTATGTATAACCCTCATGTCATGCCTTATCAGAAGGGTGCTACACTCCTCTCCGTCACCTTACTTATCGTACCCACCTTTGATGTTTTCAGGGTTATCATCGTACGATTATTGCATCACAAGCCGATTTTCAGGGCAGATAAGAACCATATCCACCATAAGCTGATACGTGCAGGATTAACTCAGCATCAGACGTTGATTAGTGTTATTGCATTGTCCTTTCTTTTCATAATCATCAATCTCTCGCTTTTCAATCACCTCCTTGTGACGTGGATTATTGCGATAGATGTCGTTATCTACATCGCCTTCCATTACACACTCGACTCCTTTATCAGAAGAAGGGGAGCACTGCCGTTTACGGAGTAAATGCGGAGGATGGAAAGAAACGATGGTAATCAGAACAGGACGTTATTCTCTATACGCAGAAAGGTAGGCGCAGGCCTACCTTTTCTTATTTTATCGTCATGAGCGTTAAAAACCTCGTTTCTTTCGATTACTATCCGTCTGCTTACTCCTATGACTGCAACATCTTACGACATAACCGCTCTCCGCAGCCCGCATGTTAATCCTCCACACATTCTGTTTCGAGCCTTAACACAATAGGTATCAATCCTTAACACATTCTGTATCAAGCCTCAACGCATTATCCACCAGCTCTCCTCAGACAGAAAGAAGAGAACGGGGAAACGCTATGAGTATGGGTTACGAGCATCGCAGACTACTATTGCTTCGCCGATTATCTACCGTATTTAGCCATCGACTATCCCTTAGAATTTATCGAAGTAGAGCCTTACCGTACCGTCATTTATCACCAACTTACGCCTGTCAACCCTCTCAATACGGAACGTGGGAGTAAGACTCTTAATGCCATAACGACCCAATGTCGCTTCGTAAGCAGTCAAGGGATGGTCGCCATTCTCACGGTCGAAGAGGTAAGGAGACGACAGTCTCAGTTGGTCGTTATCAATGCGAAAACGATAGAGATAGCTATTGATCTGTCCTGTCTTATCCTCCATCTGTAAGAGTTTGGCCTGAAACGACCAGAAGACAACCTGTTCGCTCAAGTCTTCCGTGGCTCCTGTACTGAGCGTCTCGACACTGACTAAATGCCACATACCCTCTAATCTGCCTGCGTCATTATCGGTCTCTAACGAACAAGAGGAGCATAGCAGCATTAATAGAGGTAGGACGAAGGATAATATCTTTATTCTTTTCATGTTCTTTTTTCTTACTTTATTCATAATCAGCAGACTATCGTTTCCCCAAGAGACCACGCTTCGCAACGGTCAATTGCAGTCCGTAGTTATTCCCATGGAGGATTGACCCAAAGTCGGCCCCAACACCCATCCGCACGTCAGTGTTGCGCATCCATGCTGGCAGTCGTTGCCCTCGTAGCGTGTAAGTAGCCTCTCCCATCAGACTGACGTTGTATCGTCTCTTCGTGTAAGGCTGTTCGTAAGTGCCCAAACCCTCCTGCCATGTACCGAGGAAGCGCCACTTGAAGCACTCAGAAGGGTGGCCGCTCATTCCTACATGGAAGCCCACAAAGCGGTTGTCCTTAAAGTAGATGGTCCCATCCTCATTGTAGATAGGCGACCGATAGAGCGGGTTTCCCATCGCTTGGCCCCAATGTTGATAGCCTGGAAGGATATAATGGTTATAGTAGTTGTCCTTTCCTCCGATATGGTCGGCCACCGTTATGGTGTGATCATGGTATATCGGTCCACTCTGATACTTTGAGTAAAGATACTCAACGACGATATTGTTCAGCCAGTTATCGGGTTTATAACGATATTCAAAACCTAACATCCAGTCTTTGAAGTCGTAGAGCAGATAGCGACGCTGCTTCTTCTCCATCCACTCGCTGCCCTCTCCATAGCCGTCATAGTCGAGCTGAAGCATGGCTGAATGGTCTTCGAAGAACTTATCGGCATAGAGGGAAAAACCGCTCCAGTCGCCATCATAGTTCAGACGCATCACCCAACTGCCTAACTGGTCGCCCTGTACATTCTGATAGGTGGTCTCGCCATTGTCGGCTCCACCTGGCAGAAAGGCATGCCAATAGGCTCGCAGTCCTTTCCCATTCTCTATCTTCTGCATACCGCCATGCCCATCTGAGAGATAAGAGGTACCACCGAAAAGGCTCACCATCTCCAATCCCATTTCTAATGACCACGGACAGAACACCTCTTCATTACCTATCTTCAGATAGCCTGCCTTTGAATGATAGAGCACTCGGTCGGTATATTTCGACTGCTTAGCAGTGAAGTCGTGCTGCCAATTCTGGTCGGTTGTCATTCCGTAGGCGACATGTCCTTTTAGGTGCAACCAGCCATTCGCAAACGGTAGTGTCCAATAGTCTGCCAGTGCCAAACGCACCTGTGGGACCGGGCGAGCATTGATTCCCAACGTTTGCGAGCCCGAACTGAGTTCATTATTCTTAAGTTCCATCGGCTCTTCCTTCGCTCCAATGGTCAGCGTTCCGTGCCACCATCGTCCCTCGACGTAGGCTTGCTGAATAATAGCCTTACTCGTATAGTTAATAGGCAGTACAACGTCTAAGCCATAGCCTAAGCCGAATTTCCGCCCCTCATCCGTCGTCAAAGGTCGCTCTATACCGCCCCGCACATATCCGTTCGCCGTCTTCAGCGAACTCAGTCCGTATTTATTGGCATTGAGCCAGAGGGGTGTTCGCCCTTTGGCAAGGATCCCCTGCATCTCCACCTTATATTCTAAGCCCTTTAATGGCTGCAACCTTGACGTGTCACGACGTACGGGCTCTTGATACTGAGCCTGCATTGTCGATGCTATCAACACACCTATCAAGGTTGAAAGTAACTTCTTCATCATTATAAAAGTTAATATCAGCCACAAAGATAAGAAAAAAAAGACGATTAACCAACTTAATTCTCTGCAAGTGAATACACATTATTATATTATAGACAACACGCCCGCTGAATGTAAATAATTAGCTATTATCCCGTATGCCATTCTCTCGTGTATTCTGAATAATAATGTATTAGAATGATTTTAATAAAATACTGCACCGTAGATAATAAGCTTTCCGAACGTAAAAAGCAAAGCACTGCACCGTAGACAGTAAGTTTCAAGAGTGCAAATAACACAGTCCACAACAGCTCGCAGCGTTTTCTCTATTATCAAAGACGCCGTTGTCGCCGAATTATTATCATGAAAATAATTATTTATTATCATGAAAAAAAATATTTTTCTTCATGAAAAGAAATTCCAGAACGGCCCCTTCTGAATACTGCCGTTCAATGACCACACTATCCATTCGCCCTCCTTTAGCATCCAAAAAGCCACTTACAGGACCCGTAACCACGCTGTTTTACACCCCTTTTTATAGTCGAAAGCATATAAAAACACTGTTTTCTTGCTTTTTTATATTCGTTATGATATAATTTAAGGAAAAACTTGTACCTTTACATCCGAAGTAATATAATTAATATGGAACGAACTAAATTATCGATGGTTGTCAAGGCCTTGCGTAAAGAATATGGACTTACACAAGAAGACCTTGCCATGAAGTCTGGTGTAGGACTGTGCTTTGTTCGCAATTTAGAGCAAGGAAAACAAACGCTAAAGATGGATAAGGTAAACCAGCTCCTCGATTTGTTTAACTACGAACTTACGCCAACCAAGAAACAATGAAACAAGCAGAAATCTACCGAAAAGGCCTCTTTGCTGGTATTCTGACAGAAGATGACGGTGAATACCGATTCTGTTATGATGAGATGTATCTCGTTAGAGAAGATGCTCAACCTATTAGTCTGACATTGCCACTACAAACGGAACCGTTTGTAAGTCCCGTATTATTCCCTTTTTTTGACGGACTTATACCTGAAGGTTGGTTGCTTGACGTGGCACTTCGCAACACAGACATAAGTGTACTTGACCGCATGTCATTATTGTTGTTATGCTGTAAAGAGTGCATAGGTTCTGTTAGTGTCGTACCAAAACAATAATTAGGAGGTGATATGTAATGTGTAAATGCCTGTATTGCTACCAACGATTAGAAGAAGGTCAGAGAGACTTTCACCCCAATTGTGCACGTAAGTTCTTTGGCACAAAAGATGCACCTATATTAGAATATAAGCACGACGACCTCAATCAATTGGCTGAACAGGTTATCCGTGCGCAAACTTCTTTAACTGGTGTCCAGCCTAAACTGTCCTTAAACCTCAATAAACATGATGGTTGTAATCGTCTTACAATTGTGGGCCTATGGGGAGATTATATCTTTAAACCCCAGACAGAAGCCTACCCACAGCTACCCGAAAACGAAGACTTAACCATGCACCTTGCAGAAGCAGCAAAGATAAAGGTTGTGCCTCACAGCCTGATTCGACTGTCTGACGGCAAGCTGGGGTATATAACCAAGCGTATTGACCGAACAAAAAATGGGGAGAAGATAGATATGGAGGATATGTGTCAATTGACATTACACCCTACAGAATATAAGTATAAAAGCTCGTATGAACAGATAGCAAGGACTATAACGAAATATAGTAGCACACCCAAGCTCGACTTAACGAACTACATGCAGTTATTGCTTTACTGCTTTGTTACAGGTAACAATGATATGCACCTAAAGAACTTCTCCCTTTACCGTCCCGAGAAGGATTATCTGTTGGCTCCAGCATACGACCTTCTCAATACTACGATAGTAAATCCTAAGGACAAAGAAGAATTAGCGCTGCCTCTTTCTGGGCGAAAAACAAAACTGCGTGTGGCTGATTTCTTAAATACAGCAAGGACAATAGGACTCGAAGAAAGTGTGGTCTTACGCCTCATAAACGGTCTTCAAAAAGCTCTCCCTAAATGGCAAGTCCTCATACAGAGCTCTTTTCTTGACGAAAATATGAAGAAAGCATATCAAGAACTTATCATGTCACGACTGAGTCGTTTGCAAGAATAACATTTGCAACAACTTAGAAGTTAGTTAGAAATGACACTTTACTTGCAAAAACTTTTATAAAGTGACTCCATTAAAACTAACCTCCCTTTCATTGCCGACATCTTTCATAGGCAAACAGCTAACTTGTTTACATACGATTAAACGGGGTATCGAAAGATGACGGCAGCTTTATATTAAAACTAAACACTATAATAAGGTGGAGAAATAACACCTTTCTATCACACTAAACACATGTTTAGGGAAAATCCCCCACCATGTAGGGGAAATCCTTTTCATAGTCTTTTTTTTATTTGTTCCTTTGCATCATGAAAGTTAGGGGACGCTTCTCGGAGCACTCTAAGACTTGAATAAGAACTTAATAAAGGTAACGATTATGAGAAAGATAGTACTAACCCTCATCGTATCGTTCATAGTCAGCATTGCAACAACAAGTGCAATGAGTTATGAGCAGGCTCGAATACAAGCACTCTTTCTAACGGATAAGATGGCTTACGAGCTAAATCTGACAGAGGCACAATATGAGGCTGCCTACGAGATAAACCTCGACTACCTCATGAGTGTTAATACTGTTGACGACCTCTACGGCATTTACTGGTCGCATCGCAACGTCGACTTGAGCTATATACTCTATGATTGGCAATATCGGGCATTCATCGATGCACCTTATTTCTACCGTCCTTTGAGATGGGACGGAGGCTACTGGAGATTCGGAGTCTACGCTCGCTATCCAAGACGTGACTACTACTATTTCGGACGACCAGCGTTCTATAACGTTTACAATGGCGCACATAGCTGGCGTATGAACGGCGGACAAAGCTGGTATAACGGTAGAGAAATCTTCTACGGACGTGATAGTCGATTCGGAATGAGGGACAACTACTTACGTGGCGACTACTATAGAGGAGGTAACTACTACTATAATAATGGACCAACGTACCAGAACGACCGTCCAAGAAGTTTCGGTAATCAACAGCGATGGAACTTTGATGGCCCTCGAAACAACGAGTACTATGCCCCACGAGGGAGTTCGACACGTACGACGGTGACACAACCTAACTACGGTAACAGATTCGGCGGGAACAGAAGCTTTGGTGGTGCAACAAGAAGCGCTGAGCCAAGTCGATCATTCAGTGCACCAAGCAACAGCTTTGGTGGCGGAAGTCCTTCCTTCGGTGGAAGCCGTTCAAATGGCGGAAACATATCAAATGGAGGTAGTTCTTTCGGTGGACATAGATAAAGATAAAAATAAATAGACATTGATTTAATCAGGTTTAAATACTAAGCACTAAGATAAAAGGTTTAAGGTTAGACGTTTTAAGGTATTAAGATTGTAAAGCAGTTAGCAAACCAATGAGTATAGACTGCATTCAGACCAAATTAGAGATGTAACAAAAAAGAGAGTTATTTAAATGAAGAAGAAGAGGAGTTTCACGTGATGTGAAGCTCCTTTTCGCTTTTTGGATATTAGCCCTATCAGCCCTATAAGGCCCATCAGCCCTATAAGATTATTAGCCTCATCAGCCTTATAAGGCCCATCAGCCCTATAAGATTATTAGCCTTATCAGCCTTATAAGGCCCATCAGCCCTATAAGATTATTAGCCTTATCAGCCCTATAAGGCCCATCAGCCCTATAAGATTATTAGCCTTATCAGCCCAATAAGGCCCATTAGCCCAATAAGACTAATTAGGCTAATAAGCCTTATAATTCAATCATCCTCACCTCAGCATTGCCCATTGGCCTCAACTCATTCATCGACTTGTCATAATAAACGCTTTGGATAGCTTTATTGATGATACCATGTCCCACGGCAACCACCTTCTTTCCTGCATATTCCTGCCCTACCCATGCAAGGAACTCCTTAGCACGAGCCTTCAAGGCATCCAAGCTCTCGATGTCATCGGGCCATTGAGAGGGGTCATTGAGATTAGCCAACTCGGGAATATACTTGCCTGTAAACGACCCCCAATCACGCTCTCGCAACAGCGGAGTAGTCGCAACTGCCTGCCCATGCGGTGCCGCTATCAGTTCACAAGTATGGATACTTCGCCGTAAGTCGCTTGACACAAAAGCATCAATCGGCTCATCCTTCAATTGCTCTGCAAGCTCTTTCGCCTGTTGAACACCCTTCTCATTCAGCTCGCCAGGCGTCTGACCTTGCATAATATGATTGGCATTATCTACCGTCTCACCATGTCTAACAAGATACAATATCGTCATAACATCTTCATTCTTACTGCAAAAATAATAAAAAGTCAGGTAGTTAACCCTTGAAATAGGGATTATTTTGTATTTTTGTAACCATGAAAGTACTTCAAATCTCAGCCGTAAGGGCTATTATCGTATTAGTGACTGGCTTCCTCCTCGTCAAGTATCGCGAAGATACTATGACTTGGATGACCATCACCGTGGGTGTGCTCTTCCTCATCTCAGGACTCGTTGCATGTATGGTCTACTACTTTGAAAAGGAGAAAGTGGCCAAGAAGACTGCCAAGGCTGCACTCCAAGAGGGTCAGCAAGAGGAAGAAGACCTCAAGTCACCCTCCTTCCCTATTGCGGGCGTGGGTAGTATCGTCTTGGGTATTATCCTTGCTGTCATGCCCAACACATTCACTACTTGGATGGTGTATATCCTCTCTGCACTGCTTATCCTTGGTGCTGTCAACCAGTTTATGAACCTTGCTCGCTCGCGCCAGTATGCCCGTGTCCCCGTGTACATGTGGATCTTCCCTACTATCAGTATGGTTGTTGCCATCTTACTAATCAGTAGACCGATAGAAACTGACGCTCTCTTCTTTACATTAAAGGTTATTGGATGGGCCTTTATGTACTATGGCGTCTTAGAGTTCGTACTGATTATCCGCATGTATCTTGTCCGCAAAGCCTACGATAAGGCTGAGGCTGCAAAGGTTGTGACAGGCGACAAGATGGTTACTGACGGCATAGAGGATGCTGAGGTAGTTGAGGAATAACCCATGTACTACTGCCGCTACTCATCACCCCTCGGCAATCTGTTGATTGCTGGGGTGGAGGATGCTGTCGTCTATTGCCTCTGGGAAGATACAATTGACGAACGAATGATGGCTACATGGGAGGAGGATAAGTCGCAGAAAAGCACTATCCTAACAGAGACCTGCCGCCAACTTACAGAATACTTTGCTGGTACTCGCAAGGTGTTCCGTCTTCCCTTGCGCCTAAACGGTACTCCCTTTCAGCGTCTTACATGGCTGGGGCTACAACAGATCCCCTACGGTGAGACCCTCTCTTACGCTGATTTAGCAAGACGAACAGGCCGTCCCAAGGCCGCACGTGCCATTGGCAATGCCAATCACCACAATCCTTTAATGCTCATCATCCCCTGCCATAGGGTCATTGCAAGTAACGGAGAGATAGGTGGTTACGCTGGTGGAACGGCCCGAAAAGCCTGGTTATTAGAAAAAGAAAAGCAGAACAAGTAGTCACCCCTTATCTGTCAAGAAATTTATTAGCGCATACTTCTCCCATAACCCCTAATCTTCAATAAACTTTTAGCAGCTTAGTAAGACAATTACAATTAGGTGTCTTCCTAAGTGTTTACTATTGCCTTCATTAGCAACTCACGTTTTTTCAGCAAGTACCATTCCCTTTCAACCCATAACCCTGTGACACTTGCAACCCAAACATACCCTTCCCATCTTCTTTATCCAACAATCTTTTGGCTCTACATCAGACTTAACAGCTTCTTTGATAACGGCTTCTCTTCGTAGCTTCAACATCCTCATGCACGTTACTCTCACTGGCGCTACACTAAAAAAAAGTTAAATAAATAATACGAAAGAGTATTGATTACAATATTCTTTATAATTTTGCAACAATTATAAATATCATAGGTAAAAAGATTGAATAGCATTGAGTAACGACGTGTTGGGTCTTATCACATAAGGAATAAGGCGATAAACACATGACCACTACTTTCTGTCTTATTTTTTTCAAAGCCCACATCTCTGTGGGTCAAGATTATTTTATCAAAAAATGAGAACAATAAAAACGAAAAAACAAAACTATCTTAAACCGACTGTATCGGTATGTAATGTCATGGAGGAAAGCTATATCTTGGCCACAAGCCCTAATGTACAACCTGGAGGAGGTAAGGGTGGTACCGTCACTGTAGAGCCTCTTATCCCTGTTGTTGGCAATGATAATGATGAGTTAGAAGGATAATTATATAAGGAAAAAGATAAAAAGTAAATAATAATGAAGAATATTTTTCTCTATCATGCACTCTCTGCTTTGTTCGTTGGCGGTATGACCTTGTCAGCTGTCTCTTGTGCGGACGATGACTTAGGAGAGAACACCAACAATGGTGACAAGGGTGCTGTTGTTCAATTTAACGTAGGTGATGCACAGGAAGAAGCACTTACTCGTGGAGGAGCAATGACACGTGGAGCTATCACCCAAGGCTTAACTAACAAAGACCTTGACGGTCAGAAGTTAGAGATACAAGGCAATGAGAACCTCAACTTATGCTTAATTGAAACGACAGTGGAGGGTGTCAACCCTGTGAAACAGGAACCAGGCACACGTGCAAATATCATTACTACACAAAACCTCAGCGACTTCTCATCTACAGGAGTTCGTGGTACTGCAGCAAATGCGATTAATAAAGGATGGTTCGAAGAGCAGAAGACAAAGAAAGATGGAACTCTCTATACTCCTATCTCTTGGTCATGGCTGCAGCCATACGGCCGCTTCTACGCCGTCTACCCTGAGAGTAAGAACAATAGCAATGGTATCACGTTTACCAAACCAAATGGAACAGCAGCGCCAAGCATTGTGTTTACTGTAAATGAAGACGTAAGGAAACAAGTAGACCTGATGACTGCTTGCTCTGGTAACGTACAGTATGCCACACGTTTCCAGGCTCCAAGAACCGACCTTAAGTTCCGTCATGCGTTGACAGCCATACGTTTTGCGGTGGGACAAAACCTCTCATTCGACAAGACTATCAAGGATATTACACTCAAGAACGTATTACTGAAGAGTAAATACATACTCCCTAACGATCTCAATGGAGCTGGTGCTGCATGGGATTATAACGGGTACACAGAACGAGGCAACGTAACACTTAGTGACGTGAACTATAAAACCAACGAGAATGCTAACAGTATTGTAAGAGATATAAGCAGGTATAGTAATTCTAACATAACCGACCCTACAAAGTTGGAGGACAACTACACCTTCTATATGATACCACAAGACCTTGACAATAAGGTTACTGCTGAGGTGGAATTTACTGATGGCAGTAAGATTACTGTACCTCTCAAAGGCTCTTGGAAGGCAGGTACAACACGTACATATAAGCTGAGTCAGAAAAACTCTTCATGGGTATATACATTCAACGGAACAAGTCCATCTGCTGTTGCCTACGACAAAACGCAAGCTACTTATAAAATTGAAAGCTACCGCCAGGCACCTGATGGCACCAAGCAGGATGTTGCATGGAAGGTTATTGGATATAGTGTAGACAACGGAACGACATGGACAACTACCAAACCATCATGGTTGAAGAGCCTTAGCAAGGAGCAGAGCAATGGTGGAACAGCTGCTGAGCAGCTTACAGCTACCTTGGGTACTGACATAGTAGACTTCCTTGCACTGCGCAACAAGGAACTTCAAGATGCAACTCCATTGGGTACATCAGCTGCACCTTATAACCTCTCTAACAATACTGGCGCTGCAGCTGTACAGAACACAGCTAACTGCTATGTCATTTCTGCACCAGGATATTATATGATTCCATTGGTATATGGTAATGCTATTAAGAATGGTCAGACCAACAGCAGGGCATACATAAGTTCCGCACCAGCTACTCCCCTCTATTTTGGAAGTCCTGCTAACTGGACAGATGTAGTTCTCCATAATTTCGTAGATCATCAGAGTGCCAAGATTACAAACCCATGGATTGAAAAGACAAATGGCGGAGCTTACAATGGTATCGATGGTGCAGAGGTTACTTGGTCAGACGAGAACAACCTTGTAGAACTTGCTAATAGCCCTATTTATCATGATGCAAGTGGAAACGCATTCGTCAAGTTTGAGGTTAAAAAGGACAATCTTAAGAGCGGCAATGCGGTTATCTCTGTAAAGAAGGGAAATACTATTCTATGGTCATGGCATCTGTGGTTTGCACCAAAGAACGCACTTGATAAGATAACAGTTACCAACAATACCGGAAAGAAATACGACTTCACAAGAGAGACCTTAGGTTGGAAACCAACCGCATGGATTGGTACCTCTTACTCTACTCCACGTACTGTTAAGGTGAAAGTAGAGCAGGTTGTTGGCAATAATGGCAACAAGCAGAATGCAATAATTACCATTACGCAGAATGCAGGACTTACAAAGAGAAGCGGAATAACAACATACTACCAGTGGGGACGCAACAATGCTTTCCCTGGTACAGATGCTACACTCCCACAGGGAAGTATTGTCAAGGGTAATGACCAGATTCACATGAACAATAAGATTAACTACCCAAATTATTTCTTCACGACCAACATACTCGCTAATGGAACCATTGCGCAAGAAGATGGCTTGACAAAGTTCCATTATTTCTACAATCTCTGGTCAATGAATAATAACCTACGTGGTGACAAAAATGCTCCAAACACCATTGAAGTTGTTAAGACTATTTACGATCCATGTCCAGTAGGTTTCAACGTTCCGACCAATGGAGCCTTCTCTGGATTCACTACTAATGGGAAAAATGAAGGCCCAATGAATGTAGATGGAACCAACGTTAAGGCTACCTATGACTTAAATTCAGGACATGTCTTTTGGACGAATAGTAGCAAGACTGAAACTATTTATTTCCCTGCATCAGGCTTTAGAGATGCAAAAGACGACAAGATAAACGAAGCAAATAACTTTGGTGATTATTGGTCTGCTGACCCACAAGACTACAACAACGGTTGTGTTATGGGCTTTAGCTATGACAAGGTCTATCCTCTTTTCGTAAACATTCGCACCTTCGGCTTTGCTGTTCGCCCTGTTGCAGAGAAATAACACGAAGGCAACATTGTAAGTAGTGTAACGCTGTACTTACTATAGTTTACTTGAATAAGCTGTATCAAATTAGGTTGAACCCTATTTTGATGCAGCTTTTTTCGTACTCTCTACTTCACAGACAATAAAGGTAAGGGAAGAGATATTAGCTCTTAACCGTTACGAAAAGTCTTTACATAAGCTCTTATTATATTCGTTCTTGGAGAAGGAACATGAGAGTATATGAAGGTAATAATAACCGTCAGTAAATCAAAAGGTTATGAAACAAAATAAAGAAAGGCCTCTTCAAGCATCAAGAAGGGCGTCTTCTTGACCCTTAAAGGGCATCTTCTCGAATGTTGAAGGGCATCTTCTTGCTACAAGTTGGGCCTTTCCTCTAAAAGAGAGGAGAATGATTAGCGAAATATCCTGACAATTTCTAAAGACACAATCAGCATTCTTTTTCTCACAGAAATGTATTCTATTTCTCAAGAAGTGCATTCTTTTCTCACAGAGGGTACGTTCTATTTCTCACAGAAGAACACAGATGAACAGAACACACAAAGCTTCACAGAGACATTA
>ERZ773066.511-NODE-511-length-21609-cov-3.163496_pt1 | contig 21609 bp, 29 predicted proteins | sample MGYA00580573_ERZ773066 | MGnify/ENA primary metagenome ERZ773066 (study PRJEB29015, sample SAMEA2738128) | human oral metagenome | biome: human oral; feature: human-associated habitat; material: saliva | place: China | collected 2203 ... | reverse complement strand
GAAATCTGGATTAAGCTCGAAGCTTTGGAAAGATGCGAAGGTCTCCATCAAGCCGGACGGTGTCGCGCATATTTATTATGGCGGACAGGAGTGCAGTGACGGCCAGGACCACGGTCACATCATAATTGACGAATATGGTCAGAAAATTTATGATCGAAAGCCGTCGGAAGTGAACGGAAACTATACTCTGGCTAAGGCATGATTTTGTAACTCATTGTGTATCTTTTCAACTAACACTGGGATGAACTTCCCAGTGTTTTTTATTGGTAAGTTTCATGCGCTCAAACTTGTCGTAGTCGTGTGAATCAAGCCTGCCTTTATGTTCGAGTATGAAACTTTTTATAAAAGTACTTAAGTTAATTTGTTGAAATTAATAATTTGGAGTATAATAAGGTTAGATAACTCGAGAAGGATAAAAGCTGGGTTCCCGAATGGGAGTAAGCTGAAAAGCGAGAATTCCTTTGCTCCTGGGGTTATCTATCAGGATAATTAGCGTTTTTCTCGAATTTTTGTCATGATCCCGGAAGGATCTTTTTTAATTTGATCAATTATAAAGTCAACTAGCTTTGACGAATATGAATAGCTCGTCGTTTTTCCGTCGATTTTGTATGCATAAGTGTATTTTTCGTTGCTCTTTAAGTCATAAAACTTGATTATTGATGTTAGGCATGCGCTGTTGAAATCATGTTTTACCTCGACGTCACTTTTATTTGTGTAAGAAAAAGGTATCTTTTCGGTTTTAATTCTGTTGTTAACTGCTATTACGACATTTTTGAAAGAATAATTGTGTGTATTGCTTGGATCTTTCATTTCTTTAACTATCTTAACTTTAGAGTCGGAATCTCCAGCGATTGCCACGGTAAGATCAGCAGTCTTTTTGTCTTTAGTAATGTAAATGTCTTGATGTATTGATATGGAAAATTTAGGACTATTTTCAGACTGTTCAAGTATAGCAAGATCGTTTCGTCGTTCGATGAGTTTTCTAGAGAGTTCTGGGGAATATTTTGCAGATATATAATCATCTGTAAAATCACCGATGTTAATTGATAGTGTTAGGAAATTATCTGGAATATTACAGGCGACATCTATGTCATGAAACTCCAACATCTTATTTCTAAAATTTAAAACGCACGCTTGAAAAAGTGGAGCATAAATTACTCCATATTCTTCGGTAATAAAATGTGTACTAGTGTTCCTTAGTTCTATAATTTTTTCTAGATTTTTTCTTAGGGGGTCTTTGTTGTTAGTGAAAACCTTTTTGATTGCTTCAGACAGGCTTATTGTTCTGTCAGGATTATTAGGGTAGTATATCTCTTTCTTTTCGGACGTCTTAAGAATTCTGGCCTTGAGCATCAGTTCCCATGCATTACATATGAAGAAGGTAAAGCCCTCAACTCGATATTTTAAGGTAGGCTTATTAAAAACCTCTAAAGCCATTACAAAAGCCTCATTACTCTTCGTCACTAGCTGATTAATAAGGTTAGTTTTTTCTTTGGCTACCATGTGACTATTATATCATGTTACGTAATGTTATTGTCATATGTCAAACAGCTCATGCTTATACTATTGACATTGTTCGCACGGCATTAGAATAGGATAATCGCGACTTGTTTATGTTTTACCGCAAAAAGTATACGGTTATGATAGAATAAGAGCAGAAAGGATATATATCATGCGATCATTAGAAAGAAGCCACAGGAATACAGATTTGGACCAGGTTGACCCTGAGCATACTAAGCGTCTAGCGGCGGAAATTTCTTGGGATGATTTAAGAAAGGTACCGTTTAGGGATAATCTGCAACAATCGTTAGGAAACGCCATAGACTCTGTGAAGAGCTTGAATGAATTAATCGATAGCTTACCAACTGACGACGAAACTATTCAGTCTAATGGAGTAGAAGAAGCTAGACGGCGAGTTCAAGATGTTTTTCAAGGAATGGATAGTGTTGGCTCATTTGGCAAAAATGCTCGTAGTGGAAATATGCCTTCAACTAATGAAGAATCTGACAAAAAAATACGAGAGGCCAATAAAGATGATTCTTCCTCTCAAAGCTTATCAGATATAAGTAATACGTTTTAGCTCTTAACTATTTCCACTTCTGATACCATCTCCAGATAGTACTTCTATGTATTCCAAAACGATCCGCTATTAGCTCTACTGACTTGGCTCTACCTATTTTTATTGGTAATACTTATTGCCTTTTTGTTGCAAAGGTCCTGGACCTTAACGTTTTTATTGCAAAAATGCTTATTTTATGGTATAATATGTATGTTGACTAGGCATTTTTGCCATGGATGTACATTTACACTTTGAAAGGTTGGTACGAGATGAACAGAACCTACGAATTACTGAGACAGGAACACCAATTGTATTTGCGCGCTATTGAGGCTTTGACTTGCTATAAGCAGGCGTACAAGGATTTTGAGCGAGTGTCAAAGATTAATCGCGTGATGTCTTTGTGGAGTCTGACAGCTCAGGAGTATATGGATAAGAAGTACTATGAGCGGCAATGGGCCTATATGAGGCGCGATGACGAACAGAAACGTCTTGATTTGTTTCGATTTGCGAGTGACCTTTGTATTAAGGAACTTCGTGAAGAGGCAAGGAAGCGGAATGATGAGATCGATTTTTGCTTCCAGGAGTCTGACAGATTACATCGTGGATACGATTGTCGGATGAATGAGAAAGTGAAAATGAAGATTAAGTCTGAAAGAAAAATGCTTTCGATTTTTAAAGACGCGTCTTACACTCCTGGGTTTGGATCTCTGTCGGATATATCTGACGTAGAGCTTCCTGTGGAAAAAGACGTGTCGGAGAAATCATCTAAAAAGCCAGTCGAGCCGTACTTACTCTATTCAATCAGCGCGTATATTTCCGCAGATTATAGGAATAGAGCCGTTGAATCAAAGAAGTACTATTCGACGCTCCATGCTTGGGTAGCTAAGGTGCTTGCTCCGATAAGTACTCGTGTCCCTTGTAATCATTTTTTGAAAGCAAGGACTATTTTTAGTCGAGCGGATAAGCGGGCAAGAAGAGTATTAAAAAAGTATTATCAATACAAGAGTCGTGTGTATGAAGCATTTGTGAAGCTTTTTACTCTGTATTTGCAGTATAAGGCCGTCAGGCAGGAGCTTGATTGTTTGTCGACGACCCAAGAATACTTGTCTGCAGCACAACAACATTTGCGGTTATATTTTTGAAAGGGGGCAATTATGAAGCGAAGATGGGAAGTTTGTCAGCAGGACGAGAAGAAGGCATTTACGGCCAAGCAGGCAGCTTATGTAAAATACGTGGAAGCGCGGGATCTGGTTAATCAGAAAGATGCCGAGCTGAAGAAAATTAAACAGGATATTCAGCGCCTCAATTACGACGTTAAAGTCGCAAAGGCCGGAGATAAAATCGAGGTTGATGGTATCTGGGATGAGACTCAGCGTAAACGCGATAAAATGTATTCCGAGATTCATGACATGCTGAAGAAGCGTAAAAATATCGAGGAAAAGATCAAAAAGAATCAGAAGAAAGAGCATGAGAAGCGCAAGCGTGGCAGAATCTCCCAGGCAGATGAATATGCTGTTGAAGTACAGAAATTGGAGATTAGTCGTGATGAATTGACGGTACTGATTGATCCAAAAATAGCAGAGCGCAATCAGTTATTCGTTGATACAAAGAAACAGACTGTAGATGGTGGTCCGACGCTGAAGAAAGCAATTGCCGCATTAGAGGCAGCAAAGGCACAGGCGGCAGAATTGAGTCTGGAGCTTAAGGGGCTTCGAGAGAAGCGTGATGCGTTTCACGATGAATTCGAGAGACTGCAGAAAGTTTATGAAGAGATCAAGCACCGATATACCTGGCCAACCTAAAAAAGTAAAAGCCGACATTACTGTCGGCTTTTTTAATGGAGATGATGAGTTTGAATTAAAAGTAGATAGAACTTTTAAATTCAGGCTCGAGATAGAAACCAGGCTCAGGATTAAGTGTGCTGAGTTTTCTGTAGGCGGCAATCATGGAGCGGAAGCGTTCGGACACTGAGTTGGAATAGACGTAATATAATTTCCCGTCTTTTGTCTCAACTTCGAGTAGATTATCGAAGTAGCTACCACAACTGCTGCGCGTAATGAAGCGAATCTTGGTGACCACTTCCTTTGAGGTGTGTGGCACTTCAGAAGTGTTATGCTCGCTTCTGGTAAACCATCCGAGGTAACAATCGCCGTTTATGGTGATTGTATTTCTCTCGTCGTTATACCAGAGGTCCGCAAAGCGCTGAGCAATTCTCTTTCGGTTGTTGACCTTATCATTCTGACCTTTATCCAGAAACAGCAGGCACCAACGTTTTTTCGTGTTGGCCTCTCTGATCTGTTCGGCTCTCCCCAAATTTTTGAAATCCTTCATTTTCCCCCCTCCTTGGGTGTGGTTGGTCCATCTTAGATATAGACTGGTCTCTGATGTCTACTGGAAAGATAATAGTACCTTTCTTTGTTAAGCTCGCTGTAAGTCAGGGTGTCTTCAATCATCTGTCGCATACCAGCAGTGCACTGATTCTTGCTGATGTAGTATTCATCACCCTGGCTGTCAATAAGACAAAAGAGATCCGCTTCGACTTTTCCGCGCTCGTTGTGTTTGACGCGTTTGATCAGCTTCAATGGTGCAGAGGTATGTTCAGTTTTGTTAAAACCAATAATTGAGGTGGGGATCGAAATGCCGTTAACGACACATCTACCACTGATGGGTATACCGTTTTTCTGCAGCTCAAGCTTTTCCTGATTTTTCCGTTTATTCTTCTCGTCTTTCCAAAAGTCAGCGACTTTTAGCATGACTTCAAGACGAGTCCCGGGATGCTCTCGCTCTGTTTTGTTAAAAAAGAGTAGAGTCCATCTTTCGAGACGGATTTTGCGGCAACGCCGAACCTTTTGTGTAGTGCTTTCCATGGTTCCCCCTCCTTGGGTGCTGAAAAAGAGATACCCCCAGCAAGCGCTGGGGGCTTGATTCACAAGTACTGATCGGCGTTCGGGCTGTTTTTGATTTCGCTCGGAAGGTAGTAATGCTTCTTAGCGTTGAGTTTGCGCTCTTTGGCGTCTGAAATCAACCTGAACATATCCGGCAAGTAGTTGTCCCTGTGGACATAAAACTTGTCGCCGGACGAATCGGTGAGGCAGAAGAGATCCGCTTCGGGCATTCCGAACTCGTTCTTTTCAACGCGCTCAATGGTCTTTAAGTCGGCGGAGGTATTTATCCCACCGACTTGCATGGAAGTAAGTCTTTCCTCGCATCCGAGAATAGAACGGGGTACGGCCCTACCATAGAGACGGCATTTCCCCTTAATGCTCATCTTCTTCGGTTTTTTCTTGTCGTACCAGAAGCCAGCAATTTCTCGCATGACATCCAAACGGGTGCCAGGGTGCTTACGCTCGTTCTTGGCATAGAACAGAAGGATCCATCCCTCAAGACGATTTTTGCGACAATACTGGACTCTCTGTGTGGTACTTTCCATGATTCCCCCTCCTTGGGTGTGGAAGCTTGGCTTCCGTGGTTGAAAACCCTAGTTGAAAACTCCTACAAGTTACACTGAAAAATAAACTAATCATCTCCTTTCAAGGTGCATTTTGTCTACAAGGAAACAAGACTGGTCTATTATACCATAAAAACTAATGTTGTCAAAAGAAAACCCCGACGAGTGCCGGGGTGAGAATAGCTAGATACGTTCAACCATCTGATAGATTTCGTCGGCATGCTCATCGGAGTAGAAGAAAAATTCGGAGCCGTTGGTGGTGGTGGCGCGATAGAGGCGGTGCTGCGGCGAGATGATCTCGGGCTGACACTGTAGTTTTTCTCTGAGTTCTTTATCAACACGATCAATGAAACGGATCTCCTCGGTGGAAATTTCTTTCCCATCTAAAGCTTCGTTGCCCTTATAAATGATGCCTTTGAGGACACATTTACCAGGGACACGCAGGCGATTGCTGGATTTTTGGCTCAGAAAAGAGTCGAACGAATCAGCAATAATCTCGCGGTTGAGATTGCCATGCTTGTTCAGGCAACAGAAACCCCAGTTTTTCAACATATTGCACTGTCTCATTTGACTCCTCCTTTGTAGACTGGTTAATTGGCGGCTGAAATCACGAATTGCATCTGAAGTCTCGAATGGCATCTGAAAGCACGAAGGTATTTACGATCTTAGAGATGAACTTGAAGGTACTGATGAACTTGAAGGTCTAGCTAACCTTGTAAGGTACACGCTTTGCGCACGAGTAATTACTCTTCCCTGATTATGGCATAAACAGTATAGAAAAGCAATCGGTGGTGGGTTACTTGGATTTTAGAATGCAAAAGCCCCGGCTGGCTGCCGGGGACTTTTTGAAAGGTAGGTCATGGATCAAGTCATGTCGATTCCTTTACCGCCAATAAGGTTGAAAACGGGTCGATAGACTTTATACTCACGTCCTCTCAGTTCGGTTTGCTTGCGGGTCGCTATGCTGCTTGAGTAGAGAAACATTCTTTTCGAATATTTTTTTACTTTCTGCCTCCCGTCATCCGACCAGCACTGAAAGTGAAAATAGTATATTTTACCAGAGCCGGTATGGATGCGTACGAGATCACTGCTGTAAGGGCGTAAAATCTTTTCAAATTTTACAATGTCGTCCAGGGTAATTTCCTTAGCATCCTTTCTTCTCTCATCGGACATGATGAGCTTGCCGGTGAAGTAGAAGGGGGCGGTCATCTCGACGCTACCTTCTTCATCACTGTCGTCAAAGAAAGCGACAAAGGTCTTGAGAGTCTCTTCAAAGTGCTCTGCGTCTTCCCCAGGAGCAGGAATGATATTCCAGCCCTCGATTCTGGGTAAAAAGGTTGGCTCTTTGCTTCCCCCAAGATATGTGGGCTTACCTGCTCGGTTTCTCGGTGTAAATTCCTTACTCATGTTTGTTCCTCTCCTTTGTGGAAAAATGAAATTGAACAGTTACGTTCGTGAAACCGAAACCTCCTTTCTTGGTAATGTGCACGCAAAAGAATTTGTTATGTTGCCGATATGTCGAGCACAAAACTTATAGTTTTGCGAGTGGTTGAGTGAAACTCAATATATTATTTATACCATAAATGGAATAAAAAGTCAATGAAAAAGCCCCCGACAGGCGGAGGCTTTGGTGTGCGATAAGAATTGGTTATTTTAGGTGTCCGAGAAATTCCTGTTTTGCAGATAGGTGTTTTTTGACTTCATCGGAGATATGCGTAGCGAAAACCCTAGTGGTGTTCAGTTTAGTAAAACCAGCTGATTTAAAGGCATTTATCTTATCAGGGTTGTTGGTTGCAATATTTAGTGGCATAGAAGTCTCGACGCCTAGAACCTTTAGACAACCAACAGCCCCATGGTATGTGCGGCGATCAATATTGTCTAGTCCTGACACGGTTTTTGCACTTTCAACCGTATTTAAATTATTATAATACTGTTCATCGAGGGTCTTTAGTTTAAAATCAATGCCCATACCGCGACCATCTTGACTTGGTATATGAATTATGAAGCCAACTCCATTTTCTAATGCAGTATTTATTGTGATTAATAATTGTTCATGACAATCACAGGTGCGGTCACCAAAAACCATGCCGGTAAGACAGCCAGAATCAATGCGAACAACTATATCTTTATCGGAAGTTATTTCTTGTAAGGACGGCATTTTACTATCATTAAGGGGTCCTATGTAGAGGACATAGTAGTCACGCCATTCATCATTTACTTGAATATGGTATAGACGCCCAGTCTTGGTTTTATCCTCATCTGATAATTCAAGGATTCCTGCTGATACTATATTATAGGTTAGTGGCAAATTATTTTGAGTAATTGGAGTTTCGATATATTTAATGGTCATATTGGATCTAATTTTAATATAAAAAAGCCGTTTCTTCAACGGCTTATATTGTTTACTTATCTATCTACTAGGTTAACATAGATAGTAAATTAATTGCACTCTCAGAGACAGCTGCGAAATCTTTTTTCCCATTAATTATGGTTCTTGTTATGCCCGGATCGACAAGTCGAAAGGCAAGCCTTGGCCGGATATCTTTTTTATAAACCATAGATATGGCGAAAACGGTTCTACATGATGGACAACCTAAATTTCCGGTATAATGTACATCTATCTCCTGTGATAACCTATTACCATCAAGGTCGGATATTCTGTCTGCATATAGCCGATACAGATTTCCGCTACCATCTTTTTGATATAGGCACAACAGTTTGCCACAGCACTTACATTTTATAGCCATCCATTGTGCTGTTCCGCCGCGTTTTTTATAGCTAGAGTCTAGTCTAAACTTTGGTATTTTTCCCATTCATATTTTCTCCTGTTTTTTTGACGTGTTTAGAAAAATTTAGCAAATGTTTTTAGAAAAAGATTCAATTAGTTGCATTAGAACGTCTTCATCCGACTCGTCTGTCTCCTCCGTGATAAATTCGATGGATCTTGCTAGATCGATATTACTAAGAATCCTTACAGTATCCTTATGTTTTTGATAAAAGCTAGCAATGAAGCTTAGTTCAGTGAATGCGGAGGCTGTCCTATTTTTCATCTCGCTTGGCGAAATAAAACCAATTTTTAGCCGCGCTTCCATTCGTGCTCTCCAGACTTCGTATGGAACTACTAGAAAAATAACCCGAACTTCATAATCTGAGATGATTTGGCTATCGGTAATAAGATTGACTAAATCATTCTGTCCAAAATGGCCAACAAGCATATTGGTGTTGGATCGCTGAAATTCAGTTCTCAACGTTCCATAATGCCTTCCATGTACAGTATTGTACGTGGCATACTGGTTATTAATGATATATTGCTGATGCTGCTTCTCACTAATGAAATAGTAGTCTATAGCTTCTTTTTCTCCGTTGCGCGGTTTACGTGTTGTGCAGTTGATAATCCGTTGTGCATTCTTCGATCTCAAGAGTTCTTGGATTATAGTATCCTTACCAGTTGCTGCAATTCCATTTAGGGCAATGAGTCTCATGTGCTCCTCCTATTAATGTGCGTTGTTCTATGACAAGTTATTTAAATTTTATCATAATTTAATTAAATATACAGTTATAGTGTTTTAATATAAAGCTATCATTTTAGGTTAATGAAAAAGCCCCCGGCAGGCGGAGGCTTTGAAGATTGGAGTATGGGTTACAGGTATCCTTTGTGTTTCATGCTGGGATGTAGTTAATGGTCTGTTCTGGTCTCGACTTATCCAAACATTGTAATATCGCTAAGTTCGCGCCCTGTTCTATCGGTGCAGTCCTTGGCGTAAATGCGGTACTGCTTACCGTCTCTGGTGGTAATGAGTAGCGGATGAGACCAATTGTAGTTACCATTAACATCTTTGATACGGGTAATCGAAGCAATATTGTCGGTCAAAATAGGAAATCCTTGGATGTGACCGCTGTAGCCATAGATAGTGCCGGCGATCTCAAGTTCTCCGCTCGTGATAATCCGATAGGTGTTCTCGGAAATCTGTTCATGAATCGGATCTTTTGTATCTTGGTTGAAAATTACCTCTTCAACTTCGGATTTGCTCCAAATGTCATGAAAGGCTTTAGCTACCTTCTGGCGGTTTCCCTCGCCATATATCTCCGGGAAAATCAGCTCCCAATTCTGAATTAACGGTTGATGCGTTCTGACGTTACTAATAAACATGTTCCCTCCAAGTTTGATAGGTGTTCTAGAAATGCGAATCTATTCAGTATAAAGATCGACCCTCTAGATTTAGTCCAACAGGTTGCCAGTGAGGTTCTACCTCTATCCTCCTTTCCTCATAAGGTGCAAAAACTCTATATTTATAACATATATGCTTTAAAAAGTCAAAGATACCGTTAAGGTTCAGGACCTTAACGAATCTATTGTATTTTTCGGAATCGTGTGATATAATTAAGGCATATTCCGACGCAGGGATGCACCGAACGGAGAGATACCTAAGGCGAACCTGCTTTTTTGATTTACTTTACTTCTTGAAAGCAAGCTTCTTCTTCATTGCGGGATCGTCGAGGTATGAACGATAAATGTCTGGCGTCCTTAAACGGTAAAGTGAAGATAAAGTGTGCTTATTCGGAACTAGTAGCTTCTCAAACTTTTCTTTCTTAATGAGATAATCTACCATTCGCCAATAGTCGCCGTCGCCGGAAACTAATACGACCTTGTCAAATTTTTCGCGCTCAACCAATTTCTTCATAACCGCAAAGACAATATCGGTGTCTACATTGCCTTTCTTATGACTGAGGGAACTTTCTGCATGTTCGCGAAACACTACGATGTAGCCATATTTTTGAAGCGCATCATACAAATCTTGGTTTTTCGGATCGTATGCTCCGATAAAGTAGTACGCTTCGTTAACTTTGTATTTCTCTAATAAAAACACCCTGAATCGTTTCAGGTCAACTGTCCAGGACGGCCTCGCGTTCATGGTGCTGATTTTCAGATTCTGCCCGTCAATAAAAGCTTGATTGTTCATAGGTTAATTATGTCACATTTTTCGCTTTTTCGCTTCACTCCCGTTAAGGTCCAGGACCTTAGCGACGATATTGACATAAACAGAATTATATATTATAATAAAAGGTGCTATTTGTTTCAGATGTTGAATATTGATGCAAAAGGGTACCTTAGAAAGGGGGAGCTGTGATGAATAGTTTTCGTAAGGATATGGCGCCGAGAAAGAAGAGAAGTTCTGGCGGTAGCCTGGGGCAGAAGCTTTTGATTGAAGGCACTGCTAATCTGAAAAACTTTGTTTATACTTGGAACCGGAGACATAATGAACTGAAGTTTGCTTTGATTGACGATACAATGATTGGTCGGCCGGTACAGATTGAAGTGCGGTTCTCGCGCTCTAAGTTTATGGATCTGTGTGACGCAGTGAACTTTGAGAGATTTCGTGAGTATATTGAGATACATTCACATCGGACTTTGTTTGTAACGGATGATGAGCGTTTGTTTGAGAATGGCATTATCGAAATCAAAGTGGCAACACTCGCAAGTAACTACCGTAATGATACGGTGTATGGAATTTTGGACTGGATTAGTTCGAAATTCTTCACAATAGAACACGAAGAAACAAAGGAGGAATAATGGAAGCTACAGATTTCACAGTTTTAATGGAGTTGATGACCTTGACAGAGCTGGTTGATTTATCTGACCTGGAAGGGCTTGTCGAACTCATGGCTGGAAACAGCCAAACCACGGGACAGGTAGCCTAAAGGTAACTTGTCGCTAGGCTCGTCGAAAGACGGGCCTTATTTTGTGTGATATAATGCGACTAAATACAGTTGGAGGAAGTTTAGTGGGAAATAAGAATAAGTTGACGCATTATGAGCGAATGGAGAAAACGCTCGAGAGCTTGACGCCAAGGCCGGAGACGTTTAATTCGGTGTATAAGCCTGAAGAAATTCGCGCGGACCTTAGGATGGTGAAAGCTGAGAAAAGTACGCCGGATTTTCGTAAGGGCGAGGAGCGGAGTGATGCGAAAATTTTAGAGGTGACTTTCACCTCAATGGTGGAGACGGGTGACTGGTTCTCAGAGGCTGATCGATTTGCTGAGGATGAAAAATATGAGGCCTTAAGAACTCTTCCAACTTCAGAGGTAGATGATATGTTTAATCATATCGATGTAATTGGGATGATCCAGAATGAGAAGACCGGGGGCGAAGTGGTGCCTTTTGCGGTGGATTTGACTTATAACATAATTCGGGAGAAGTTGCAGAAGAAATTTTCTTGGGCGCATGAATATGGGAACAGTGCGAGTCGTGACAATCCGGCGATATCGGAATTTGGCGTGCCGGAAGTGAGGCGTCGTGCGAATGGTGAAGAATATGTGCGAATTTATCCGACACCTTCAATACAAAAAGACGGTTTGAAGATTCCGGGTTTTGCTTCAGCGAAATATTTTGAGGATATGAATGATTCTTGGCATCCGATTCATAAGAAGGGGCGGATTCCTGTGATGCCACGTTTTGTGATTGGGTATTCGACTGATCTTGCAGACGTGCTGGCAAAGGGGAGTCCAGCGACTGAGATTAAGGAAAAATATGGAGAGCAGGAATATTTGAGGCGCCGAAGAGATTATTTGATGGCGGAAAAGCGAGCGAAATGGTGTACGTTGATGGAATGTGCAGAACAGGCGAAGCAGATTGCGGCGATGGTGGACCGTTTACCCGAATCGATGACGGAAAATATGAACAAAGAAGAGCTGGCGGAGGCGAAGAAGCAGATTGCGGCGATGAAAGAGTATTTTTCGGGGGCACTGGAGATGGCGGAAAAAGAAGCGGAGAATAATGAGCATGAACGAGAGGCGAGGCTATATGCTCAGGGGGATAAAGTAAAAAAGATTATTTCGGCCGAGAGCGAAGTGGCTTATAGTAAGTGGTCCTAGCTTTGACATTGCGGACTCTAGTTTTTGCAGTCGTGACTCCTGATTTTTGATGTCGTGATTTCTGTCTTTGACAGGGCGAGGTATTTATTGTATAATAGTAGATACTAGTCTAATAGTGGGCTGGCATTGCCTCGATTTTGGGGTGTTCTTTAGGAAGGAGATACGTATGAGTACCAAGAAACTGCAGGGATCAAGCGTAACGAATTTTACGCTTGAGGATTTCAGTGTACGCGGCGGCTATAATATTGTTATAGGGCCTAACATCAATAAGTTGTTTGCGGCGTGTAAGTTTGCGCAGAGTGATGATGTTAGAAAGGCGGCAGTAAGATTTGAGGTGCTTCAGAGTGAAAAGGTCAATAAACCGGGCATCAATTTGAGGCTCGGAGCAGTACCGACTCGCAGATGGAAAATACTGGGGCTTCAGAATACTGTTGGAAAACCGCATTTATTCCATGTGTCTGGTGTATGTGAAGTGGATTTAAAATATCGCGACCATAAGGACAAGAAATGGAAGTATGAGGTCAAAGACTTTCATGCACAGTATAATGTTGAGGAACATACTGGTGTGATTGTATTCTTTGACCGCAGTTCTTCAGGAGGGGATGGATCGAGACAGATGACGTTTTGCGATCTTTCGCAGGATACTTACGATTAACCTTAAAATAAGGCACCCTTGCGGGTGCCTTTTGCTTTAGTTCTTCATCTTGCGGGTGGGGTTACTCAAGGCGTCTTTCATGCGCTGATTGAGGCTGGTATTTCGTACCAAACCTCGAAACTCTGTGGGAAAAGTAAATTCAATATCACTTTCATGATACTGAATCATAGATCTGAGAGCGTCTTTTTTTCGTTTTAAGACCTCGATTTCTGCAAGATCATACTGACGATGTTCCATGTGCAGAATGTCTTCGTATGAAATGGCAGCTTCAGTACTTGTTATGGTGGGTTGAGAGATACTGGGACCATGAGAGCGATTAGTGTATTCAGCTTGTGTCTGATATTCATACTCTGCGTCGGCAAGTTCTGCCAATTTAACTTCGATAGACTTATTGATTTTCTTGAGATCACGTTTGAGTCTGTCGATATGCTCGACGATGTATTCCTCATAGTCATAAATCCACTTGTGGGAATTGATCCATTCGATACTTGCGGAGTCTCTGTAGGTAATGCGGAAGTCATAATCGCTGCAGAGTTCACTTTCGAGGATGAGTCTGTTGGTCTCGTCGTTTAGGGTTTCTCTGATGAAGCTTTCGTATCCTTGGTTTTCGATCTCATCAAGCTCGATTGCCTTGGGGCTGCCAGGCTTGATTTTTGGACTCCGGATTATGTCCGGATGTTCAAGCAAGTAACGAACGTCGCATTTCTGCAGGTACAGCGTTTCTTTGTTTCGCAGTGTGTCTTTGACAAGAATCTTCATGGTTCCCCCTCCTTTGGGATGCAACTGGTGTGTAAGGTGCGTGTGCAACATGACAATATGTTGCTATGCGGGATATTATAACAGGTTCTTTGAAAATAACAAATAGGTTCTCTAAACTAACGTTTTTAGGTGTTGCACTTTGGGAGCTTGATTAGCGTTTGATAAAAAATAGAACAGACTCCTTTTCGGAGTCTGTTCCCTTTCAACGAATAAGTTTTTGATGTAGTAAAAGAATAGGTTTTACTACATCTGATAGATTGTTATGATGGGGGCTCATAATTATCTATCTGACTGGATTGTACAACGGATTTTTAAAAATGTAAAACATGAGCATGATAGATTTTTAAAGAATCTGGAAATTTTGAATTTTACAGAGGTGAAGTTTGGAGAAAAATGGAAAAATGTTGGTGTGATATAATGAAAATATGAATGAAAATGATGAGACGCGTGAGGAGATTTTGCAGGATAGCGGTGAGGAAACCTTACAGGATAGCAGGGAGGAGGCGCCAGCTCCTCAGCCGACAAACTATTTGATGACCGGGATAATCACCTGTGTGGCGGTGGCGGCGACGGTTTTGATTCGCTATGCGAAATATAAAGCACGCACTAAGGGCATGTAGCGATTTTTTTAAAAAACTATTCCAAATATTTTGAAACGTGATATAGTTTAGCTACTTAAAGGTTATAGATATAAGTACCCGTATCTGTTGGGGAAAAAGCTAGAATTCCTTGAGTGAAAAGGAGAGTCTATGGCTCTTCTTTTTTGGTTTTTGGTTGGGGGGGATTTTAAGCGCGTTTATATTTTTCAGGTCTAGAATGATTCGTCCTGAAAATTAATTCTAGGACATAAACACCGAGTTTTTCCCTGTCTTTTGGATAGATTTTTTGGAGAGTGTGGAGGGCGGTGCCGTAGGTCATGCCAGGTAGAACTTTTTCTACACTTTCAGTGTCTAGCATTTCTGCGATAGTTTGATAGATCCTGACGTCTTTTACGTCAAACTCATTAAAACCATAATTTTCAAACGTAATAATGTCGCCTTTTTGGGCTTTCTTGATTTGTGGATAGCCAACGCGAATCTCGAGTGTCTTTTTGCCGCTCTTTAGCTGATCAAAATAAATTCTTTTGATTCTCCAGATGTGTTTTCTTTGCCATAAAATCCTTTTTATTATTAAATCATAAAATTATTATTAGTCAATTTTAGCGTTAAGGTCCAGGACCTTAATATTTTAGATAATAGTCGTTTTTTAATAGCCGCTGTTTTTGCTTATGTTTGACATTAGACATTTTATACAATATAATAAGCAGCGACTTGGCGGAAGAATCTTTTCGCCAGGTTGCAGGAAGCGTCTTGACGCATTCGTCTTTGCTAGAATTGCCGCTGAAAAGCGTAGTCCAGGAAGAGTATAAGTCACTTATGTTTTTACGTATGGGCTTGAAAGACTTAGCTTGGGCCGTGTGAATTCGGACGGCAAAACAGTTAGGCTAGTCAACCTCCCCCTCCAAGTTGGTTGCATCACTAGCTACGCTACGGAACCCCCACTCCTAGAGCAAAACTGTCGAAAATCTCCAGAACACACTTGAGTATTACGTTGCCTCACCACCAACAATCTTCATCTCAAAGCACCTTCAAAGAGCAAAGACGAAATTCCTGCTGCCCCGACAACTGTCGGGGCTTTTTCATGCTTTTGTATTAATGATTTTGAAAGAGTTATTGTTTGTTGGATTCCGTTTGTGGGTATTGTTTGTGGGTATTGTTTGTGGGGCGGCCTAGTTTTGAGTTTTTATTTTTTGGCAGTGACGCGATAGTAGGCGTGAATGTTTTTACCATCAAAAGTCAGGTCCATGAGGAAGCCCGTGACGCTATTTATCGTGACATCTTCGGCGAGGACGGTTTTGAGAACTCTGAGAAGGAGTGGATGGGTGTAATAGAGGCGGGAGATTTTGGCGAGGCGCTTTAAGTTTGGCATGATATTTTCTGTGAGGTCGGTGACTTCAATATCTTTGGCGCCTGCTTCTTCGAGATATTTTTTAAAATCACCAATGTACTGGTCGAGATCGGTGACGCGCATACCGGCCAGAGTTATGCTGGAAATTCTTTTTTCAAAATCGGACATTTCGGATCTCGGCTTTGGTTCAAAAACGTCAAACGTGATAAAAGTGCCGCCTGGCTTAAGCTTTTTCATAATTTCACTGACGACGAGCTGTTTATTCTGACTATAGCAGATAGTTTCGACGCCAAAAATTACGTCAAAAGAATTATCTTCGAGATTTTTGAGATTGTGATAATCGCCTTCGATGAGAGTAACGTTTTCTGGGACTTTATTTTTGAGAAAGTTACGGTTTGGAATGTCGAGTGCAGTGAATGAGACATCTGGGAAAAGCTCGGCAAGGTGTCGAGTATTGCTGAGCTGGCCGGCACCAACTTCGAGAACTTTGTTGCCACTTTTGATGAATTTTGCAACATATTCAGCTTGTCTTTTGAAGTCGACTCGATTAAAGGTATGGTCGCTGGAAATAGCCATGTGGATATTGCCACCACCGCCAGAGTGGACGTGATTATAGAAAAAATCGGACTTTCTGTAGTATTTTGCGATGTCCTGCTGTTTGGTGCCGTGCGCGAGGAGGGCGTCGAGATCGTAATATTTTTTGATAATGGAGAGGCGCTGGTTGAGTTTGGCTTCCTGATCGAGTTCTGGTTTATTCATATGGTTATTATAATAGATAAGCGTGATAATTTATAGTCAGTTTATTGAGTTGAGATAGTTTAACGTGAAAGTTGATTTTTGACATAAATATGTTAGAATATATAAGTTAACTCAATAGCGGGTTGATATGGTAAGCCAAAATACGTATGTATTTGGCTAGATCTTTTGAAAGGAGTATTCGTATGAATACCAACAGCAAGAACGAAACCATGGATCGTCTGTATTTGATTTTTAACGGTCCGAGCAGAGACACCTTGTTTGATGCGTGTAAGTACGCATATGACAAGAATGCGGTGATCCCGATCTTCTTCGGAGTTGCCGAGGAGTATACGGCGCCACTGAATGATCCTGGCTGTGCTTATACTGCACTCGAAATGAGTATAACTAAGATCTGCGGGATTTCGCATGAAGACGGTTCGGGCGTGAGTTTTAATATTCGTGGTTACTGCATGGTTAAATTTTCGAACGGCCGAAACGGGATGAAGGCTTGCTCGTTTAAAGCGTATTATAACGCGAGGACGCGCGATGGCCATATTTCGTTTCAGCTGTAATACTCCTAAACCCAGACGAAAGTCTGGGTTTTTTATTGTTTTGATGAAGGTCTTATTTTTGATCATAAAAATGTTGGGATTAGAATGTTGTGATTGGATCTGGTCTGTGACGGTTTTTGTAGATTTGAAGAAAAAACACCCCTCTTTTGAGGGGTGCTGAGCGAATTTCGAGCTTATTAGATTCTTCGAATCATTAAGCTTTCCTGGTGCTATGTCTTTTGTGGATGCTCAGATTTTCGCGTTGCCGTGATCAGGTTCACGGTACCAGATGATGTTTGAGGTGGTAGCAACCGGGAGCGTGAGATTCTGCTTCCTGAGATCCTGATAGGTCCAGACATACCACTCAGCCGGCGTATTGTTGTCGCCTTCAGTGGCGTCGACAAGCCAGACGAGCTGGCCAAATTCTCCTTCGCCAGGCATAATGCCGATGTAATGAGTGCCGTCACTGTCGTCTGCCATTTCCGGCCATTCATACTCAGATAATTCCTGCCAGCCATTGAATTCAAGGACTTCGTTCCAGTGCTTGGCATCAAAGTTGTGCTCTCCAGGCTTGCGTTCGCCGGGAACAGGGAGTTTCGGCCAACCACCGCAATGCTTCTTCATCATCCAGGCGATATAGCTGGCGCTGTGACGAATGACGAAGTTGCATGAATCGGTGACGAGTGTGTAGGAATCGCCATCGGATTCCGGCCAGTCTGCAAAATCAGAGTTCGCGTACGGATAGTTCGCGGCGTCGGTCTCCATGATGAGACGGTAGGTGTCGCGGCAGATTTTCCGGACGATGCGGTTTTTCTGCCAGGCAGAACAAGACTGTTTTGCGAAGAAATTCGCTAGGTTAATCTTTAAAGTGCTCATAAACCCCTCCTTATGTTGTGGGAAAATACCCGATGTTGATATTATACAATGAAATGTGGGAGTTGTCAAAGAGTAGGTGGAGGTACTGGGGGAATGCGAAAGATTCATGTAACAGATAGCGATGCTGGATTGAAAAAATCAAGTGGAGCCGTCACTTGGGAAGAACAGGGACTAGCGGAGGAGAGATACAAGCTAAAAGGTTTTATTGTCTCACATTTAATTTGTGTGCCGTGTTAAAATATGGTAAACGGTATTTAATGGGGATGTGGAGAAAATCTTATGAACGACGTATTTGAGAAAATTGACCTTGATTCCGTAGACTGGAAAAGTAGTCGAAAATTCTTCGAATCATTGGGTGAAGCACTAGATAAGCTAGATGATAAAGATGAGTCTTATAACTTTACTTGGGTCGGTAAGCGCAAGAGTATTGTTGAGGCTGGCGCGCCAATTAATAAGATTCTCCACCCAGATGTGGAAGCTTCAAAAGATTTTGACAAGACAAAGAATATGCTAATCGTTGGAGATAACCTTGACGCACTGAAACTCCTCCAAGAATCCTATCTCGGTAAAATAAAAATGATTTATATTGATCCTCCGTATAATACTGGCAATGATTTTGTATATCATGACAACTTTATAATTAAGAAAGATTGTTACCAAGATTCCACTAAGGATGAAAGTGGAACAGTTTTGGTATCAGAGGATAAATTCGCTGAAAATTCAAAAGCAAATGGGAGATTTCACTCTGACTGGCTTTCTATGATATATCCGCGTCTCAAATTAGCCAGAAATCTATTGACGGATGATGGTGTAATATTTATTTCTATTGACGATAATGAACAGGCAAATCTCAAAAAATTATGTGACGAAGTATTTGGTGAAGATAATTTTGTAGCTGATTTGATATGGCAGAATAAATACACGATTGCAAATGATAAGGTTAATGGTCTTACTACTCAAACCGAGCACATTTTGTGTTATGCGAAAACTGAGGCTGATAAAGTAGTATTCACAAAGGCACCATTGCGTAAAGAATATATTGAAGCTAACTATTCGAATCCAGACAATGATCCAAATGGCCCATACATGACAGTCCAGATGTTTAAGTTTAAAAACCCTTATAGCTTTGACGTAACATCACCGACCGGAAAATTATGGAATAAACCATGGAACTTTACCCCAGAGTCTTTTAAGGCACTAGATGATGTAGGTGCTGTTTATTGGGGATCTGACGGTAATTCTTTACCTAGAAAGAAAGTATATCTAAAGAATTCTAAGGGTGTAGGTAGGAGAAACTTACTTCTTGGCGAAGAAGTTGGCTATACTGCAGATAGTAGCAAAGATTTACGTGCTTTATTTGATGACGGTAATATATTTGAATACACGAAGCCATCCTCTCTGATTAAATTCTTAATAAATATGATACCTGGGAATGACGGTTTGATATTAGATTTCTTTGCAGGATCAGGAACGACTGGCCAGGCGACTATCGAAAAGAACATTGAAGACGACGGCAAGAGACAATTCATTTTAGTTCAAATGGATTCCGAATTGGATAATACGAAAACAGCAAAAAAATCTGGCCTTGAAACAGTTGCAGATATCACAAAAGAACGCCTACGTCGTGCTGGAGAAAAAATTAGGTCTGAACATCCAGATGCGGACATTGACACAGGCTTCCGCGTATTCCGCGTGGATGGTAGTAATGAAAATGAAGACATTAGAAAACCTCTCAATCAGATTGGTCAATCTGATCTTTTCAGTGCCATTGATAATATCAAAAAGGACCGCACGCCGCTCGATTTATTATTCGGCGTAATCTATGCTTCTGCTCTACCATTTGACCTCAAGCTTGAAACGCGTAAAATTGGCGATAATACAGTGTATCTTTATGGCTATCTCGATGATGGTACTGGTCTTGTCGCCTGTTTCGATGACAATATTTCAGAAGAAACATTTAAAGAAATCGCAAAACTTAAAGCATTGACTGCTGTGTTTAAAGATTCGTCATTTACTAACTCTGCCGCAAAGATTAATCTTTCTGAACATTTCCGTATTATTTGTCCTGATACGAAAGTCAAGGTAATCTAATGAACAGTGATAAAAATAGTGAGATCATATTTTATGAGGGGGAAGATAAAAGTCTTCGTATCAAAGCATTCATTAAAGATGAAACGGTCTGGCTAAACCAAACGCAGCTAGCTGAGTTGTTCCAGACAACCAAGCAACTTATCAGTTATCATTTGAAGAATATTTTCGATGAGAAAGAGCTTGCAAAAGACGCAACTGTCAAAAAATTTTTGACAGTTCAAAATGAAGGAGAGCGAGAGGTGTCGAGAAATATCGAGTTTTATAACCTCGATGTAATTATATCTCTCGGCTACCGTATCAACTCGAAAATTGCTACCGCTTTTCGTCAATGGGCGACTTTAAGGCTCAAGGAATATATCATTAAAGGTTTTACCTTAGACGATGAGCGTCTCAAACAAAACGGTGGCCGCTATTTCAAAGAGCTCTTGCAGAGAGTTCGCGACATCAGAAGCAGTGAACGTAACCTCTGGCAGCAAGTAACCGATATTTATGCTACTTCAATTGACTATGACAAAAATTCTGAAACAACAAAGAAATTCTTTGCCGCGGTTCAAAACAAAATGCACTATGCCGTCCATAAACAAACCGCCGCTGAAGTTATTTATAATCGCGTCAATAGCGAAAAACCAATGATCGGTATGACCAATTTTAAAGGCGATTATATTACAAAAGCAGATACACATATTGCAAAGAATTATCTTAAGGAAGATGAACTAAACATCCTAAACTTGCTCGTCAGTCGTTTCCTTGACTATGCCGAACTTCAAGCGGTCTCCGAAAAAGTTATGACGATGAACGACTGGAAAGAGCGACTAGATATGGAGCTAAAGTCTGTTGGTCGCGAAATTCTACCAGACAACGGCAAAATTTCTCACGAAGAGGCAATCAAAAAAGCCGATACTGAATATGATAAGTATCGACAAAGAGAATTTGAGAATTACGAAAGCGATTTTGACCGTGCAGTAGAGGAATTAGCAAAAGAAGCGAAGCGTATAAGAGAAAACAAAGATGAAGCTAAGATTTAAACATCAAGAAGCCGGTCGATATATGATGACCGAAAAGAAAGGACTAAAATGGGCAAAATAGAAGTTTCACCTGTAAATAACGAAAAAAGATCAGAGTCTTCTGGCGGAAATTATGATATTTGGCGAAAGGCAATGGACAAAGTTCATGGCGACGCTGGGGTTAAACCCCCAACCATAAATCGACCATATATTAGAAAAGAAACTATAAATACTGTTGCCGAGCGTGATAGTGACGATAGTATAAGGATGGAAGAAATGCCAGCAGGTAAATCTAAGGAACAGATTGAGCGCGAAAAAGCTGGTCGAATAAAAATTGATAACGAAATGCAAGCCAGAATGAAAGCTTATTGGGCCGAAAAGCGAGCGAGCGAACAGAAGCAGCGCGAAGAACAAGAGCGAGTTCAGGATGAACGAGCGGAAGCTGAAGCTGAACGTCAAAGGATTTTGTTAGAGCAACGAGAGAGAGTTAAAAACTCTTATCGTCAAAATATCGAAAATATCTCCGAAGAAGAGCAAGAAGATGAGATGGAAATGGGAATGTAAATAATCGGAAAAGTAAACGTTTATCCCCTCAGCTCCTGAATGATG
>ERZ773066.509-NODE-509-length-21644-cov-5.139515_pt1 | contig 21644 bp, 21 predicted proteins | sample MGYA00580573_ERZ773066 | MGnify/ENA primary metagenome ERZ773066 (study PRJEB29015, sample SAMEA2738128) | human oral metagenome | biome: human oral; feature: human-associated habitat; material: saliva | place: China | collected 2203 ... | reverse complement strand
TTTTTTAAATATCGCTGTTTTCTGTGTGCTGACGGTTGTATTTAGTTTTATCTTTTTAGCAACGAAAATGAATACCTTCTTTGCGTTTGCCTTAGCTATTGGTTCTAGCTTTGCTAGTATCCAAGGATTTAGAATTTACTACAATAAAAAGAAAAAATAAAAATCAGGTTCTCCTGATTTTTATTTTAGTCGAATTTTTTAATTTGAATATTGAAATTTGAAGACAAAACCTAACTCCAATTGATCAGGTAATTTCCATAAAAAAAAATGAGGCCTACTGAGCCTCATTTTTTTATGCTTCTTTTGTTTCTTCTTCAGCTGCTTCTTCAGGATCTTTTTCATCCAAGTCTAGCACAATGTCTTCTGATTCTGTTTGTTTACGAATAGATTGAACCAACTCATTGCCACTAAGATTTTCTTTTTGAATCTTATCTTTAAATGAATGATAAACTTCTTGTGACTTTTCAACCACATCTTGTGTCTTTTCTTTAACAGATTCCAAAACAGTTCCTGTTGTAATTTCTCCAGAACCAACTTTTTCTTTGGTTTGTTGAATCACTTCAACTGCTTGTTTTGAAACATCTTTAGCAGTTTGTTTAACCGATTCATGCACTTCTTGAGGATCTTCTTGATAGTCTTTTACAAAGCGCACAACTTTTTTTGTGACTTTCTTACCTTGCTCTGTTGACAAATAGTAGGCTGTTGAAGCACCTGAAATCACACCAATTAATAAACTAGATAAACGTCCCATATTTTTCCTCGATTCTATTTAAATAATTTTGAAGCCATCCGAATAGCTTTTAGGCCCATAGAGGCTTTTACAGTTTTCCCACCAGCTGATACAGCTTTGACACTCAATTGACGCGCTTGGTCATTTAAATCTGAGACAGACTCTGAAAGATCTGCTACAGCTGTAAACAAGGGGTCGATCGTTGCCACTTTTTGATTCAAATCATCCGTTAAAACATTGACTTTTGCCAAAAGATCATTGGTCTGATGCAAGGTGACATTGACATCTGATGTTAAGACTTGGATGGTCTTTTGCGTCTCATCTACGACTTTTCCAATCTTTGAGAGGAAGAAAATCAGGTAAATGACTAAGGCTACTAAGGCAAGGCCTAAGAGGCCGTATGCAATTTCAATAAACATATGTTACTCCTTTTCTTCTACATAATAAGGGGCTTTTTTGCGCTGTTGATAAATTATAATAACGAGTCCAACTAGAATTAGAATCATCGATAACCATTGAGAAACTCGGAGACCTGCGAACATCAAGCTGTCCGTCCGCATTCCTTCGATAATCATTCGCCCAAAACCATACCAAATGAGGTAAAAGGCTGTGATTTCACCTTGCCTCAAAAAATGAGGTTTTCTGCGAAGGAGCAAGATCAAGACACAGCCGAGTAAATTCCAGCTGGATTCGTATAGGAAAGTTGGCTGACGGTAACTACCATCTATATACATTTGGTCTCGAATAAAAGAGGGCAGGTAGTTGAGGTTCTTAACAGTAGCTCCATAAGCTTCCTGGTTAAAGAAGTTTCCCCAACGACCAATACTCTGTGCAATCATGACGCTTGGAGCCGCAATATCTAAAAAATCAATTGGCTCAATGAAGCGTCTGCGAGAAAATAGATACAAGACCAAGGCCCCAGTTAAGAGACCGCCATAGATCGCGATCCCTCCATTCCAGACTGCAAAGATCTCATCAAGATGCCGACTATAATAGGCCCATTCGAAGATAACGTAATAGAGCCTAGCTCCGACAATCGCTAGTGGAAAAGCAATCAGGATGAAATCAATGATATCATCGGGATTAATTTTTTTTCGAGGTGCCTCTTTCATGGAAAGATAAACGGCTAGAATCAAGCCAGAGACAATACAGATCGCATACCAGCGAATACTGATCGGACCTAATTGAAGTGCTACTGGATTCATTCCTTCACCTCATTTTGACTGATCAAGTGGGACAAACGTTCTTCAAAGGTTTTAGTGGCATCGTAGCCCATTTGTTTTGCCCGAACATTCATGGCTGCTGCTTCAATCACGACCGAAATATTTCGACCTGTCTTCACTGGAATGCGAATACGAGGAATGGTTACGCCACCGATTTCCAACTCTTCTGCATTGTTACCAAGACGATCATAAACTTGATCCTTGGCATAATTTTCCAGGTAGATGGCGATTTGAACTTGTGAAGAATCCTTCACAGCGCTCGCACCATATAGACTCATGACATCGATAATCCCGACACCTCGAATCTCTATTAAATGGCGTAAGATCTCAGCTGGTTCTCCCCAAAGGGTCACCTCATCTCTTGCATAGATATCGACTCGGTCATCTGCTACGAGACGATGACCTCGCTTGACAAGTTCCAAACCTGTCTCACTTTTCCCGATCCCGCTATCTCCTTGGATCAAGACCCCCATCCCATAAATATCCATCAGAACACCATGGACACTGGTACGTTCTGCCAAACGGCTATCCAAATAACTGGATAACTCCCCAGACAAACGACTCGTCGCAACATTGCTCTTTAAAATTGCTAGCTGCTTCTCTTCAGCAGCCCGTAACATTTCTTCTGGAATTTCTAAATTCCGCGCTACAATGATGACTGGTGTCTCTGGCTGGAACATCTTGCGCAAGACCTGATGACGGTTGTGAGAGCTCATCTTCACCAAGTAGGACCATTCTTTCATTCCTACAAGCTGAATCCGCTCAGGTGTATAATAGTCGAAATAACCCGTCATCTCAAGACCGGGACGTGAAATATCCGCAGTCGTAATTTCCTTGTTTAAGAGGTTATCATCCCCATAAACAACTGAAAGACGAAGCTTTTCTAGTATATCGCGAACAGTAACTGCCATATCATTCTCCCTTTTCAAATTCTCCTTCTATTATAGCAGATTTTCTCTTCAGACGAGAGACTGAAGTATCATTTGAAAGATCCATTTTCAACCACTTTTTAATAAATAAAAAGAGGCCTAGACAAAGGTCCCCGGCCTCTATGAAATGATAAAATACTCTAGTCTTCAGTCTTGCAAGAACTCTTTGATCATAGATTTAAGTCCCGTAGAAACCGCATAGACCACTGCATTTGAAGGGAATGCGATCAAACCGAGCAAAAAGGCAGGAGGTCCTCCCCCAAACAAGGACAAAACCAGGTACAAAATCGGCAGAAAAAAAATCGAAAACCGATAAATTTGTGGCTCTCTTGCCCTTTCTGTTGGCAGAAACAAGAGGTAGAAGAGACTATTCCAAATGCCCAGTGGAAAAAGGGCCATTCCGATAAAAACTGTTCCAACTCCTTCTCCAAAAACAGGATTTAAAATGAAAAACTGTCCTATAAAACTGAAGAAGAGATACAGAATAAAAGCAAGATAATAGAACTTCTGCTTCACCCGAATCTCCTTTTAGAAAAACGGACTATCATTCTGATCATGGATGGGTTCGGCCTCTTTTCTTCGACGAGGTCGAGGGCCATCGTCAAATATTTCCTGCTCATCCTCTTCCTTATAAGGTAAGGTCGTATCTAAGAGCAAGTAGATAATCACACCGATAAAGGCATGTGAGACCGTAAAGAGAATAAACAAGAAGCGAAGCAGAGTTACACTCAGACCAAATTTATCAGCTAGGCCAGCTAGCACACCTGAAACCAGGCGGTGGCGTTTTAATTTGTAAAATGATGATGTCATTTAATTTTCCTCTTTCTAGTTAGACCTATTGTAACAGAGTCTAACTGGAAAGAGATCCGCCTAAAGACCGATTCTTACTCCTATCTCATTTCAAGGAATTGCAGGCGACCACGACAGCGACCACAAGCATATTTCTTCAGATCGATTTTTCGCTTTCGCCTATAGTCTTGGCCACAATGAGAACAGCGGTAGAGATAACTGCGCTTAACACGTCCTGCCTTCTCTGGAAGAGGTGGCGCGAAACGAAGTCCATCCACTTGCTCAAGGAGCTGTTTAAAGGCTGGATCTTTGTGGCGATAGCCTTTCCCTTGATCGTAAAGATGGTAATGGCAGAGCTCATGACGGACGATTTTCCGAAAGGTCTCTAATCCGAAAGCCTGGTAAATCTTTGGGTTAAAATCAAGATGCCGATCCTTAGGAAAGAAACGGCCTCCAGTGGTTTGCAGACGCGAATTCCACTCTGCTCGATGGCGGAATTCCCTGCCAAAATCTTCCAGAGATACCTGGCGTACATAGTTAGTCAGATTCATTTGGAGCTACCAAGCTGAGGTTGACTTTTTCACGTTCCACGTCTATTTTCTTCACCCAGACCGTCACTAAATCTCCTACAGAGACAACTTGGCTTGGATGCTTGATAAATTGCTTGCTCATATGGGAGATGTGAATCAAGCCATCCTCGTGAATGCCAATATCGACAAAGGCTCCGAAATCAACCACATTGCGCACAACCCCTTCTAATTTTTGGCCAATGTGCAGATCTTTAATATCCAAGACATCCTGTCGGAGCACTGGTGCATCAAAAGAATCCCGTAAATCACGACCTGGTTTTAAGAGATCAGCAATGATATCTTTCAGAGTTTCCGGCCCCAGTTCTAGCTGGGTCGACATTTCCTCTATATTGACAGCTTTTAATTTTTCTTGAGCAGATTCGTCGAGTTCGGTAATCCCAAGGAGTTGAAAAAGTTTTTCAACCTCCTGGTAACTTTCGGGGTGGACGCCAGTATTGTCCAAGATGTTTTTACTTTCAGGGATGCGCAAGAATCCTGCAGCCTGCTCGAATGCCTTGGCCCCGAGGCGAGGGACTTTTTTAATCTGTGCCCGTGAGAGGATCATCCCTTCTTCTTCCCGGTATTTGACGATATTTTCAGAGATGGTTTTATTCAGTCCGGCTACATGCGCTAAGAGAGACGGACTAGCTGTATTGATATTGACGCCAACTTGGTTGACCACGGTATCCACGACAAAATCCAAACTTTCTGTCAATTTTTTCTGATTGACATCGTGCTGGTATTGACCGACACCGATCGATTTGGCATCGATTTTCACCAATTCTGCCAAGGGGTCTTGCAGGCGACGGGCAATGGAGATGGCCGATCGTTTTTCAACGGTTAGCTCTGGGAACTCATGACGGGCCAACTCACTTGCCGAATAAACAGACGCTCCACTTTCATTGACAATGACATAGCGGACCCCTGGATGGTCATGAAGCACTTCAGCGACAAAGGCCTCGCTTTCACGGCTGGCGGTTCCATTTCCGATTGCAATAATCTCTACGTCAAACTCCTTGATCAATGAGGACAACTCTTTCTTAGCCTGCTCGATCTGAGCTGGTTTTGCAGGGGCAACTGGATAGATAACCTGGGTGGCAAGCATTTTGCCTGTCTCATCGACAACCGCTAATTTAGCACCGGTTCGGAAAGCAGGATCAAATCCAAGGACCACGCGCCCCTTTAACGGAGGAATGAGCAATAGATTCCGTAGATTTTCAGAGAACAATTGAATAGCCCCATCTTCTGCCACTTCTGTCAATTCTGTCCGAATCCGACGTTCGATCGCAGGTACAATTTTTTTCTTGACTGCTTGCTGAATCACCTCATCGACATAAACATTTTTGGTTTTAAAACGAGCTTCAAAGATGCGAATGAGGCGATCCAGATGATGCTCAAATCCGACTTTAAGAACGCCCAATTTTTCCCCACGATTGAGAGCCAGGGTCCGGTAGCCTTGCATACTCTTGATCTTCTCAGAAAAATCATAGTAGATTTCAAAGGTTCTCTTAGGATCTAAGCTTTCATCCTTCAAGGTTGACGTCATGAGGGAATGACCATGAATTTCTTGGTAGGTGAGGGCCCGCAATTGGGTATCCTCTGAAATAGCCTCTACCAGAATATCTACTGCACCAGTTAAAGCAGCGGTTTCTGTTGGGAAGGTCTCACAGGTAAATTTCTGTGCCTCTACTTCCAAGTTTGGACTATTTTGTAGGATGAGACGTGCCAAGGGGAAAAGTCCTGCTTCTCGGGCAATCGTCGCCTTAGTCCGTCGTTTTTCCTTATAGGGTAGATAAAGCTCTTCGACATCCGCTAATTTTTCAGCAGCTTCAATAGCCTGCTTGAGCCCCTCTGTCAGTTTGCCTTGTTCCTCAATCTTAGCAAGGACGGTTTCCTTTCGTTCAGCTAGAGACGTTAAGGATTTGTCCCGATCAATAATAGCCTTGATCGCTACTTCATCTAAATTTCCCGTCATATCTTTTCGATAGCGAGCAATGAAGGGAATGGTTGAGCCTTCTGCGGTCAGGCTCAATACGGTATCGATTTGTTTTAAGCTAACACCCAATTCTTGGGCTATTTTTTCATATTTATCCATAGCTTCTATTATAGCATATTTTACCGTAGCCAAGGCTTCTAGCCCCCTATTTGATAGGGTTTTGTAGAAGTTTCCTCCTTGTCTTTTATGCTCTATTTCCCCCTTGATCTTTCCTTTTTGTTATAATGATAGAAAAGAAAAAAGGAGACCCTAAAATGGCTATTAAATTTTCTAAGACAGATGATCTTGATAAAATGTTTGAAAACTTTGCAAGTTTTCCAGATCTAGAAAAAACAGTTGAATTCCCCGAAGAAAAAAAGAAAGCAGAAACGGCTGCTAAAGATGCAAAGAAGGCTAAATAATGGCATTTTTTCAACATCTTCCCTCTAGCGTCTTGCAGGCTGGGGCTATTTTTCTTTCGATTATTATTGAAGCCCTGCCCTTTGTCCTAATCGGAAGCATCATTTCAGGGATGATTGAGGTCTATATCACCCCAGAGAGGGTCTACCGTTTTCTTCCCAAAAATAAATTTGGGCGTATTTTCTTTGGAACCTTTGTCGGCTTTATCTTTCCTTCCTGTGAATGTGGAATTGTTCCCATTATCAATCGTTTTCTAGAAAAGAAAGTCCCAAGTTATACTGCTGTTCCCTTTCTGGTGACAGCGCCTGTCATCAATCCCATCGTACTCTTTGCGACCTACTCAGCCTTTGGGAATTCTGTTAAGATGGCCCTCTATCGCGCCCTGGGTTCCCTTCTTGTTGCAGCGGTATTAGGGATCTTCCTTGGCTTTATTCAGACAGATTCGATCCAAAAAGAACATCGCAAGCCTGTGCATGAACATGATTTTGGTGGCTTGAGCAAAGGCCAAAAGCTCTTTCAAGTCTTGGTGCAGGCGATTGATGAATTCTTTGATACGGGACGTTACCTGGTATTTGGTTGCCTCTTTGCTAGCCTTGTCCAAGTCTATGTCCCAACACGGATCCTCACTTCGATCAGTGCGACACCGATTATTGCTATTCTCCTTCTCATGGTCTTGTCCTTTCTCCTTTCACTTTGTAGCGAGGCGGACGCCTTTGTTGGATCCTCTCTTCTGACGAGTTTTGGAGTAGCGCCTGTTCTTGCCTTTCTGGTGATTGGACCCATGCTTGATGTCAAAAATCTCCTCATGATGAAAAATTATCTCAAGACCCGTTTTATCTGGCAATTTATCGGAATTGTTAGTGGAGTTGTGCTCCTTTATGCTTGGTTTGTGGGGGTAGTGCTATGATTCGTTTCTTGATATTAGCTGGCTATTTTGAGCTCACCATGTACCTGCAATTATCTGGTAAGCTCAATCAATACATCAACTTACACTATTCTTACTTGGCTTATATTTCCATGTTCTTGTCCTTCGTTTTAGCTCTTGTGCAGCTGATTATCTGGGTCAAACAGATGAAGATTCACAGTCATCTCTCCGGCTTCTGGGCAAAAGTAGCGAGTATTTTCTTGCTCTGTATTCCTTTGTTTGTCGGCTTATTTTTCCCAACAGTGACGCTGGATTCTCAAACTGTCTCTGCCAAAGGCTATCACTTCCCAGTGGCAGCAGGTTCTTCCAAGGAAATCCAGCAGGACGAAGGCACAACAACCCAATATCTCAAACCGGATACCAGTAGCTATTTCACTAAGTCCGCCTATGAGTCAGAAATGAAGCATGCGGCAAAAAAATATGCTGATAAAAAAGTGATTCAGGTGACCACTGAAAATTATATGGAAGTCATGGAAGTCATTTATGATTATCCAGACCAATTTGCGGGAAAGACCATCGAGTTGACCGGTTTTGTATACAATGACCCTAATAACAAAGACAGTCAATTCCTCTTTCGCTTTGGGATCATCCACTGTATCGCAGACTCGGGTGTCTACGGTCTTTTAACAACCGGTGCTCCTCAACATTTTGACAACAATACCTGGATCCATGCAAAAGGAACCTTGTCCATTGAATACCACAAACAGCTCAAGCAAAGCTTGCCTGTCCTCCACATTAGCGATTGCCAGACCATTACAAAACCGGCCAACCCTTATGTCTACCGTGTATTCTGATGGAGCTTCCGTTGTAGATCCAAACACCTTGTAACAGTTCAAGCTAGAACCTACATTGGTTCTAGCTTTTTCGATGCTATCTACTCAAATCCCATCGGAAAATGTTCGGAACAACGATTCCATCAAAGAAATCTTGCTGATTTTATGGTAAAATATGGTTAATTAAATAGAAAATAGGTACTTAAATGTCTTCAAAAGTTATTGTAACCATTTTCGGAGCTAGCGGGGATTTGGCCAAGCGCAAACTCTACCCATCCCTTTTTAGACTCTATAAATCAGGAAATCTATCTGAACACTTTGCAGTGATCGGAACAGCCCGTAGACCCTGGAGCAAAGAATATTTTGAATCAGTCGTGGTAGAATCCATCACAGACCTCGCAGATAGCCCTCAACAAGCCCAAGAATTCGCTAGCCATTTCTACTACCAAAGTCATGATGTCAATGATACCGAACATTACATCGCTCTGCGCGAATTGCAAAGCACTCTGGATGAAAAATACCAAACGGAACACAACAAGGTCTTCTTCTTATCCATGGCCCCTCAATTTTTTGGAACTATTGCCAAACACCTGAAATCAGAAGGGATTGTCGATGGACAAGGTTTTGAGCGCCTGATTGTTGAAAAACCTTTTGGTACAGACCTAGAAACGGCTAGTCAACTCAACAAGGAATTGGAAGAAACCTTCGATGAAGAACAAATCTTCCGGATCGACCATTACCTTGGAAAAGAAATGATCCAAAATATCTTTGCCATCCGTTTTGGCAATCTCATTTTTGACAACCTCTGGAACCGAGACTTTATTGACAATATCCAAATCACCTTTGCAGAACGCTTGGGTGTTGAAGAACGCGGTGCCTACTATGATCACTCAGGTGCTCTTCGGGATATGGTGCAAAACCATACTCTTCAGCTTTTGTCTTTACTTGCCATGGATAAACCAGCTACCTTTACCAAGGACGCGATTCGAGCTGAAAAGATCAAAGTTTTTGAGCAATTGCACAACCCAACAGATGATGAGTTAAAGAAATTCTTTATCCGTGGTCAATACCATTCAGGGACCATCGAAGGGAAAAAAGATATCTCTTATCGCAGTGAGCCCAATGTCGACCCTGAATCTACTACGGAGACCTATGCTTCTGGGGCATTCTTTGTTGATAGCGATCGCTTCCGTGGAGTTCCTTTCTTCTTCCGTACTGGAAAACGCTTGACGCAAAAAGGAACCATGGTCAATGTGGTCTTCAAGCAAACCGACTCCATCTTTGGACATGGCTTGCAACCAAATGTCTTGACCATTTATATCCAACCAAATGAAGGCTTCTCATTGAGCATCAACGGAAAAGAGGTCGGAGAAAAATTCAGTATCGCACCGATTTCCTTTGACTACGAGACAGATGCGACCGCAACTGGAGCTTCCCCAGAGCCGTATGAAAAATTAATTTTCGACGTGTTGAACAATGACTCAACCAATTACAGCCACTGGCACGAAGTTCGTGCTTCATGGCAATTGATTGACCGGATCGAAAAACTATGGGCTGAAAATGGAGCACCGCTCTATGAGTACAAGTCAGGATCCATGGGACCAACTGCATCCGATGATCTCCTTGCATACTACGGAGCAGAGTGGGTTTGGAAACCTGAACCTAAGAATTAAAGCAAGCCACCTTCGGGTGGTTTTTTGATAGCGCAAGGAAACAAAAAAGACAAATTGTCCTTCTAACAATTTGTCTTTTTCTATTCGACTTTAAATCAAGCCTTCCAAGAGACCTCTCATGAAGTTTTCTGAATGGAATTGTCCGATGTCATCGATCTTTTCTCCAAATCCAATCAACTTCACCGGAATGTCCAATTCTTCACGGATCGCAAGAACAACCCCACCTCGAGCCGTTCCATCGATCTTGGTCAATACAATCCCTGTCACAGGCGTAATTTTTGAAAACTCTTTGGCTTGCACCAAGGCATTTTGACCGGTTGAAGCATCAAGGGCCAGCAAGGTTTCATGCGGAGCATCAGGTACCACACGCTTGATAATCCGTCCGATTTTTTCAAGCTCGGCCATGAGGTTGTCCTTGTTTTGCAGACGACCAGCCGTATCAATCATCAGAACATCGATATTTTCAGCGATCGCACGCTCCATTCCATCGAAGACAACACTAGCAGGATCTGATTTTTCAGGACCTGTCACAACTGGAACATCTACTCGGCGCCCCCATTCTGCCAGTTGAGCCACTGCTCCTGCACGGAAGGTATCTGCTGCAACTAACATGACTTTCTTGCCTTCTTGTTTGTATCGGTGGGCTAACTTCCCGATAGAGGTTGTTTTACCAACTCCATTGACCCCGACAAAGAGCATAACCGTGAGGCCATCTTGAAAACGAATGGCTTCATTAAATTGGCCATCCTTTTCATACAAGTCTACCAATTTTTCGATAATCACGCGCTTGAGAGCATCTGGTTTTTTGGCATTTTCCAAACGTGCTTCATAGCGCAACTCTTCGGTTAAATTAGAGGCAACTTGAACCCCAACGTCACTCATGATCAAGAGTTCTTCCAATTCTTCAAAGAATTCTTCATCGACTGAACGGAAATTCGCAAAGAAGGCATTGAGACGTGCTCCAAATCCTGTCCGTGTCTTTTTCAAGCTACGATCATATTTTTCCTGAATGGTTTCTTGCTGATGTGAGATCTCGTCTTGAATTGGCTCCTCTGCCTCTTCAACAGTCCTTTCTTCAACAGCTGACACTGCTTGTCCTTCAGGAAAGCTGGACTCGGCTTCCGCTACTTCTGAAGTTTCCTCCACTTCAGCGATCGCTTCTGATGCTTCCGGTTCTTGAATCTTCTCTTCTGTCGTGCTCACTTCTACTGGCTCAGCGTCAGGTGATGGTGACTCTTCTTCCAGTTTTATAACATCAATCTCATCTGCTTCTTCAACGGTTTCAGTTTCTTCCGCTTCAATTTTCACTTCTTCAAGAGGCTCTGTTTCCGCTTCATCAGCTACAGGTGAAGCTTCTTCAGGAGTTTCTTCTGTTTGAGCAGGTTCAAAGTCAACCGGAGACTCCTCTCCTGATTCTTGAGCTTCAGGAGTCTCTGAAGTCCCTATTTCTTCAACAAGAGGTTCCTCTGTAGGCTCTTCTTGAGCAACGGTTGAAACAGGTTGATGAGTGGCTGCAATTCGCGCTTTAAGCTCTTGGTAGTAAGCCTCCATATCAGCGATTTTTTGCTCTTCCTTGTCATTTGAGACAGCCGTCGTCGGCTCCTCTTTGACAACTTCTTCAACCTCATTACTTTCCGTCACTTCTTCAGTAGACGGAAGCACTTTTTCAGTTTCTTCTTTCTTTCCAAATAATCGATTAAATAATCCCATTTATTCACTCTCCTTTAGCACATAATTTTCAATTGCCCATGCGACAGCATCTTGGTCATTGGTCACGGGTGCAACAAGCGCCGCCACCTCTTTCACTGCCGGGACCGCATTGCCCATCGCAACCCCTAGTCCAGCCCACTGGATCATAGACAGGTCATTGGCTTCATCTCCACAGGCCATGATTTGATCAGATGTAAGACCCAAAATAGCTGCCAATGCCTCTAAACCTGTTGCCTTGTGAACATTTTTGGGGCACCATTCCAGCAACATTTCTCGAGATTTAAAAATTTCATAGTCTTGAAATAAGTCCGGCCTGATCTGCTTGATCGCTGCATCTAAAAAGTCTTGATCAACGGCTGTCACACACTTGTTGTAGGATATCGTGGATGGCACGTCTTTAAAATCTGTCTCAACAAAGTTTAGGTAGGGATTGTAAAGGGAATAGAGAGATTTTCGATCTGCATGAATCTCATAAACCGTTCCCTCACTAATAGCATCCAGCGGAAGGCCGAGACGAGCTGTTTCATCATGGATGGTTGCGACATCTTCTGGTGCCAAGACCACTTTTGAAAGAATCTCTCCATTATTTCGCTGCACCAAGCCACCGTTAAATGTAATCGTATACTCTTCTTTGAGGCCTGCTGTTCCCAATTCTTCCAAAAGAAAATCCATGGCTTTCAAGGGCCGACCAGTGGTTAGAACCACTTTGACACCTTGGGCCTGTGCAGCAGCGAGAGCTGCTCTATTGCGAGGAGAGATCTTTTTTTCAGAATTGAGAAGGGTCCCATCTAAATCCAGTGCAATCAAGGAAATCTCACTCATACAATTTCCTCCATGTAGCGCAAGACAGAGCCCGTCGCATGGTGGCCGATGACTGTTTCAGCAATCGCTAAGATTTCAGGACGTGCATTTTCTGGCGCTACAGGATGGCCCACGACCCGCATCATATGAAGGTCATTTAGGTTATCTCCAAAAGCCATTACCTGATCCATCGAGATCCCTAGTTTATCCGCTAAGGCGGTAATCGCCACTCCTTTATCGACATAATCGAGGACAATATCAATCGATTCAAAACCTGTCGTCATTGCTTTGACGCCTGGGATATTCTCAGTGACCCATTGCTCTCCTTCAAGAACAAGAGTTGCATCGAAGTTGGTGGTCAATTTGAAGATTTCATCTTGAATATCCACTAGGCTTTTCACTTTTTGAATGTTTTCATTGTAGTGCTGACTTAAGGCCAGATAGTCGGGATCTACTGTTTCTAAGACATAGCTTCCCTTTTTCCCTGTCAAAAGCAGTTTATTGGGATCTGCATAAGGGGAAGATTTTAGAGCTTCAAAAACGCCTAAATAAAAGTCTTTGGCCATAGTCGCTTCATAGAGATCTTCTCCATGAAATTCCACCACGCTGCCATTTTCAGCAATGAAAATCATTTGGTCTTCAAATCCTTTAAAGAGGGATTTGAGAGAAAGAAGGGCACGGCCACTCGCGGCAGCAAAATAGATCCCTTTTTCTTTGCAACTTGCTAACACCTTGCGCAATCGTTCTTGATCGTACTGATGTTGGTCATTTAGAAAGGTTCCATCCATGTCCGTAGCAATCAATTTTATGTCTTTATTCTTCATTTTCTAAGTCTTTCAATTTTACTGAGACGATTTTAGAAACCCCAGATTCCTGCATGGTCACACCATAGATAGAATCAGCTGCTGACATGGTTCCCTTCCGGTGCGTCACGACAATAAATTGGCTTTCCTTATCAAAACGGTTGAGGTAGTCTCCAAAACGCTTGACATTTGCTTCATCAAGGGCAGCCTCTACCTCATCCAGAATAACAAATGGAATGGTCTTGACACGAATAATCGAGAACAAGAGAGCCAAGGCAGACAAGGCTTTTTCTCCACCACTCATGAGGTTTAAGGATTGGATCTTTTTACCAGGCGGCTGCACAGAAATCTCAACACCAGCTGTCAGAAGGTCTGGCTCTGTCAGAATCAAATCAGCAGACCCCCCACCAAACATTTGACGGAAAGTGACTTTAAAGGATTCACGAATGGCTTCAAAGGTTGATTTAAAGCGTTCCTTGACTTCATCATTCATGTCATTGATGGTAGATAGCAACATGTTTTTCGCAGCCAAGACATCCTCTCGCTGACTAGAAAGGAAATCAAAGCGCCCTTTCACCTCATCGTACTGCTCAATCGCATCCACATTGACAGGACCCAGCGCCTTAATGTCTTTTTCGATGCTCTTGAGCTGATTTTCAGCTACTGCAAGGTTTTCAACAGGTTTTGCCTGCTCTTTGGCTTGGTCAAAGCTTTGCATGAATTCATCGGTAATTTGCGTTAAGAGCTTGTTCAAGCGATCCGCATGCTTTTCACGTGTCGCTTCAGCCTTAGCTTGTTGGCGAATCCACTCTTCGTTATTCTTGCGCACTTGTTCCATCTGTTCTGCTACATCTTCGGCCTGGCCTTCTAAATCATCCAGTTCAAAGCGTTTTCGAATGATCCCTTGTTCCAAGTCCGTTTTCTTGGCTTGCGCCTGTGTCAATTGGTTGGATAGCTGCTCCACATCTACTGTCTGAACTTGGGCTTGGCCTTGTTCAATCAGCAATTGCAACTGATGCTCTTCTACTTCCAACTGGGCGATCGCTTCTTCCAATCGTCTGGCATCTGTTTGCTCATAGCTTTGTCGGCTCTTATATTCAGTTTGTTGCAGTCGCAGTTCTGCTAATTGCTCTTGCAGCTTTTGTACTGTTTGTTGTAGGACATCCTTGTCCGACTTCATGGTTTCAATGTCACGATTCAGTTTTTCTTTTTGAAGCTCAATCGCTGCCAATTGCTCAACCAATGATTCCAGCTCTTCTTGGAGAGATTTTGTCACATCTGTTGCCAATTCTGACTTCAAGGCTTCTAAGAGTTCCTGAATTTCTTGAACTTGTTCTTGGCTTTGTTGGTAAGCCAATTGGGCCCGCTGTTGCTCTAAACGCGCTTGCTCGCCTTGGCTTTGAATGGAAGCCAGGTATTCTTGCGTCTGCTTAAGTAGATTATCTTTGGTCTCTACCTCCTGCTCAGCTTCTCTTAAACGTGCGTCCAAAGTCTCCATTTCCTGCTTCAGACTATCTAACTCTGGTTTGACAAAGACCGTATTTTGGGAACGATTGGCACCACCGGCGTATGAACCTCCAGTACGCAATTCGGTCCCATCCAGGGTCACGATCCGAACTTGATAATGGACTTTACGAGCCGCCTCACGCGCATGCTCTGTCGTGTCAAAGATGGCCGTTACTCCAAGCAAATTTTGGAAAATCTGTTCAAAACGATTGTCATAGGTCACCAAGTCACTAGCAATTCCAAGAAATCCTGTACTGGTTTGAATCAACTCCAAATTCCGCGGAGAGAGTTGACGGGCTTTGATCGTCGTTAGTGGAAGGAAGGTTGCCCGTCCTAAGCGATTGCGTTTCAAGAAATCAATCGCTCGTGTTGCGGCCTTTTCATCCTCGACAATGATCTGTTGGCTGCTAGCTCCCAGAGCAATTTCAAGCGCTGTCTGGTAGTCTTTTGAAAAACTCAAATTCTCACTAACAGCCCCACAGATGCCTCCTAGACGATCTGCTTCTTGCAAGACACTCTTGACGCCTGCATAGAAATTACTATGGTTCTTCTGAATGGCTTCCAAACTATTGATTCGTGCCCGTTTGTTTTTGCTCTCATCCATCAAATCAAACATGGCAGCTTGAGCCTCTTGGTAGGCAGCTTTGGCCTGCTCCACTTTTACTAGCTGATCTTGGTATTCTGCTAGTAGGCCTTTGACACTTGCTCGTGCCTGATCCAACTCTTCCAATTGTCGGACTTCTTTTTCCTTAGCGGCTTCAAAATTTGTTTGTGCCTTGGTCAAGTCCTCTTGACGATGGCTAGATTCTTGCAGGAGTGCTTGGATCCGACTCTCAATCGCTGTCCGCTCATTAGATTTTTCAGCCTCTGTCTGCAAGAGAGCAACATACTGCTCGCGTAGATGCTCAATGACTTGTTCCGGATCTTCTTCATAGTTGGCTAATTCTTTTTCCAACTCTTCTTGTTGCTGACGGTTCTCTGTCAGCTTTTGTTGAAGCGCTATTAGCGTCTCTTGTTTTTGAGCCAGCTCTTTTTTCGCTTCTTCCAGACGGGCCAAGACAGCATCCAGCCGCTCTAAATTTTCTTTGCGACTATGGGCTGCTTGGCTTGATTGCAGCTTAGCCACTTCAATTTGCTTTTCCAAATCGCTGATCAAACGAGTAACCTCAAGCAAACTGGCCTGATCTTCAGCCAAGCTCGCATCCAACTGATGGCGGGCTTTCTTGATGCGTACATTATCTTCTTCTAAGACCTGACGACGTTGGTAATAAGAGGCCAACTGTTCTTGAATGGCTTTTTCTTCTTGATCTGCCTTTTCATAAAGGTCCTTTGTTAGATCGACTTGAGCGACCAAAACGTCCAGTAAGAGAACCTGCCGTTCTTGGTCTAATTCCAAGAAACGACGAGCGACCGTTGCTTGCTTTTCAAGAGGTTGGATTTGTCCTTCTAATTCATAGAGGATATCCTCCAGACGGTCCAAATTTTCCTGGGTTTGATTAAGCTTGGTCTCCGTTTCCTTGCGCCGCGTCTTAAATTTCAAGACACCGGCAGCTTCTTCAAAGATAGCCCGGCGTTCTTCCGGTTTGGAGTTAAAGATTTCCTCTACCCGACCTTGGGAGATAATAGAGAAAGAATCCCGTCCCAATCCCGTATCCATGAACAAATCATGCACATCTCTGAGACGTACTTTCTTACCATCGATCTTGTACTCACTATCTCCCGAGCGATAAATATGGCGTTCGACGCGAATTTCTTTCCCCGCTTGTTGGATAAAACCATCCTGGTTATCTAAGACAACTGTTACACAAGCATAATTCAGCGGTTTACGCGATTCTGTCCCTGCAAAGATCACATCTGGCATCTTGCCCCCACGTAGACTCTTGACACTGGATTCACCCAGAGCCCAGCGCAAACTCTCTGTGATATTTGATTTTCCAGATCCATTAGGCCCTACAACGGCAGTGACCCCCTTGTCAAATACGACCTTGGTCTTATCCGCAAAGGATTTGAATCCTTGGATTTCAATCTCTTTTAGATACATGAGCCATCATTCCTCGTTTCAACTGCATTGCGAGCTGCTTCCTGCTCCGCTAATTTCTTGGAGCGACCCTGACCGTGACCTAGGACTTTGCCGTTCACCAACACTTCCACTTCAAACTCTTTCGCATGAGCAGGACCGTACTCGCTGACCACTTGGTACTGGATCTCCACATCCCCATGAACCTGCAACAGTTCTTGCAAACGAGTCTTATAGTCAATGACTTGAGAAAATTGACCCGTTTCAACTTTGGGAATCATAACCTGATAGATGAAGCGTTTGACCGCTTCCACACCTTGATCTAAGAGCAAGGCACCTAAAAAGGCTTCAAATAAATCGCCAAGAATCGTATCGCGGTCCCGACCGCCTGATTTTTCTTCGCCTTTGCCTAGTTTGATATAACGATCAAATTGGCAATCCCGAGAAAAGCCTGCGAGACTTTCTTCACGGACAATCATTGAACGGAATTTGGATAAATCTCCCTCCGGTCTGTTCGGGTGTTCCTTATACAAATATTCGGAAATAACTAATTGAAGAACAGCGTCTCCTAAAAATTCCAAACGTTCGTTATGTGAAATTTTTAAGAGGCGGTGCTCATTGGCATAAGAGGTGTGCGTAAAAGCTGTATCTAATAAACTGCTATCTGAAAAAACGATCTGAAACCGTTCCGACAACAGGGCTTGTAATTTCTCCATAGGAAGCCTACTTTCTAATAAATTCATACTCTTAAGTATACCAAAAAAGAAGTACAAACGCACTTCTTTTCCTAGTTCTAAGGCCTGATTTCTCTAATTTTAATCAGGATCATCTTCTGTTGATTTTTCCAGCTTATTGGGGATCACTTTTAAGAGATAAAAAGTAATAAAAATCGTCAAAGCTCCTAAAGCAAACTTCACCCAAATAATGGGTGCCAGATAGATTGAAATGGCCATCAAAATGTAGATCTGAAGAAGGATCCATTTCTTCCGTTCTTTGGCAATCGATTTGGTTTCCCGATAATCTGCCACATAGGTCTGATAAAGCTTGGTTTGGTAGAGCCAAGTTTCAAAGCGTTTGGAACTTTTGGCAAAGCAAGCCATAGACAACAATAAAAAGGGAGTCGTTGGTAAAATTGGTAACGGAATCCCAATAATTCCTAAACCCAAAGAAACAAAACCAACCGTAAGATAAACAAGACGCATTTACTTCTCCTTTACACAATACATTTTTTGAACCTTTTCAGTATAACAAAAAGAAAAAGCCCTACATCTATATTTAAACTAACAAGGTAACAGTTACTTTTCTCTATCTTATATCTTCGTCAAAGGGGTTGCGGTGTCTGGGGATGTATCCAGCACCTCAAAATCATGGCCAACAGCTAGATCTGCTCGAGCCAGTCGATTCTCCATGGTCATATGGGCCAATTCTTTGATATTGTTCTCTTTTGACAAATGCCCCAGATAAATCTTCTTGGTGCGATTTCCCAAGGTCCGGATCATGGCATCTGCCCCATCTTCGTTAGAAAGGTGGCCTAAATCAGACAAAATCCGCTGCTTGAGGTGCCAGGCATACGAACCTGCTCGAAGGATCTCTACATCGTGGTTGGACTCAATCAGATAGCCATCCGCATCCGCGACAATTCCTGCCAAGCGATCACTCACATAGCCCGTATCCGTCAGCATGACAAAGCTCTTGCCATCCTTCATAAAGCGATAAAATTGAGGGGCTGCTGCATCGTGACTGACCCCAAAACTTTCGATATCGATATCACCAAATGTCTTGGTTTTGCCCATCTCAAAGATATGTTTTTGAGCATCATCGACCTTGCCTAGATACTTGGTGCCTTCCATAGCCTTCCAAGTAGCTTCATTAGCATACAGATCCATCCCATATTTCCGCGCTAAAACACCAACACCGTGGATATGGTCTGAGTGTTCGTGCGTAATCAAAATGGCATCTAAGTCTTCTGGTTTGCGATCAATTTCAGCCAATAGCCCCGTAATCTTTTTCCCTGAAAGTCCTGCATCAATGAGCAGTTTTTTCTTTGGTGTCTCAAGGTAGAAAGAATTTCCACTAGAGCCTGAAGCTAAAATACTATACTTAAATCCCTTTTCTATCATTGACTCCTTATTCTTCCTCTTCTGTATCCCAGTCGTCTTTAATCGCATCTTTGTCGTACGGCAAGACAATGGTAAAGGTAGATCCCTTACCATATTCACTCTTGGCCCAAATAAAGCCCTTGTGTTGCTTAACGATCTCTTTAGCAATGGCTAAGCCCAGACCAGTCCCACCTTGGGCCCGGCTACGCGCCTTGTCCACTCGGTAAAAGCGATCAAAAATCCGTGGCAGGTCTTTCTTGGGAATCCCCAAGCCCTCATCTGAGATGGAGATAATCAACTGGGCATCTGTTGTTTTCATCCCTACCTTGATTTTCCCACCATCGGGTGAATATTTGATAGCATTGTTCAAGATATTGTCAATCACTTGGGTCATTTTATCCGTATCAATTTCAACCCAGATCGGGGTGATGGGATATTCACGGATAAGTTCATACTTTTTGGAATCTTCTTGCGATTGACTCTTGATCTTATCAAACCGGTTTAAAATAAAGGTGATAAAGGCCGTAAAGTTGGTCAATTCAATCTCCAACTGACTAGTTTCATTGTCAATTCGAGAAAGACTCAAAAGATCCGTGACCATGCGCATCATGCGGTTGGTTTCATTAAGTGAAACCTTGACAAAATCTGGTGCTACTGGCTCTGACAAAGCGCCATCGTCTAGGGCTTCCAGATAGGATTTCACACTGGTCAAAGGTGTCCGTAATTCATGACTCACATTGGAGACAAAGAGGCGACGTTCCCGCTCTTCCTTGTCCTGCTCTGTCGTATCGTGCAAGACAGCTACCAGACCAGAGATAAAACCTGACTCGCGACGAATCAAGGCAAAGCGCACACGAAGACTTAAGTATTCCCCATTTTCATCCTGGGAATCGATGGTCAACTCTGGTACTTCTGTAATCAAACTTCGCAGATCATACTCATCTCCAAGCGAAAGCAAATCTAGAATACTAGTATTGAGCACCTCGTCTGGATTAACATTCAACTGCTTGGCTGCCATTTCATTGACCATGATGATCTGACCGCGTCTATTGGTCGCAAGCACCCCATCTGTCATGTAAGAAAGGATACTGGTCAAACGCTTGGTTTCTTGCTCCAAGTTTTCATGCGTCAGGCGAATAACTTCAGACAGATCATTGATACTATTGGTCATATCCGTCAGTTCTGGACTTCCTTGCATGTCGACCACTTCAGAATAATCCCCTGCAATCAGATCCTTAATTTTAGCGTTCAATTGTCTTAGCTTGATATTGTCCCTACGGTTTTCCAGCAAAAGCAAGGCAACCACAATGATAAACCCAATCGTAATCAGAACAAAGACAAGGTTCGACGACATGACAAATTGTTTTAGTTGATCAATCATTATTTCTCATATAGTATCCGACACCACGGCGGGTCAAGATATATTCTGGACGCCCCGGTGTGTCCTCGATTTTTTCACGCAAACGACGAACCGTCACGTCCACCGTCCGAACATCACCAAAGTAATCATAGCCCCACACCGTCTCAAGAAGGTGCTCACGGGTCATCACTTGACCGACATGGGTCGCAAGGTGATAGAGCAACTCAAACTCACGATGGGTTAAGTCTAATTCTTTGTTGCCTTTTCGAACCAAGAAAGCGTCTGGAAGAATGTGAAGATCGCCAATTACAATTTCTGTATCTGCATCTTTTTCAAACTGAGGATCAGCCGCAAACTCCGAACGACGCAACAAGGCTTTCACGCGCGCTTGTAATTCCCGATTAGAGAAAGGTTTGGTCACATAGTCATCCGCACCGATTTCAAGCCCGATGACCTTATCAAATTCCGTATCCTTAGCGGATAGGACAATGATAGGAACATTGCTGGTCTTACGAATCGTCCGCGCTACTTCCAAGCCATCAATCTCTGGCAACATCAAATCTAGAATAATAACATCTGGATTTTCAGCTGAAAAGACTTCTAAAGCTTCCCGCCCATCAAAGGCCGTCAAGACTTCATAGCCTTCTTTTGCCATGTTAAATTTGATAATATCTGAAATTGGTTTTTCATCATCAACTACTAATATTTTTTTCATCTTACATACCTGTTTCTAATGCTACTTTTCCTTATCAATCTCTATTTTCATATTATATCAAACTTATGAAGAAATGTGGAGTCTCAATTGCTGGACTTTCAAATAAAAGCATGAAAAAAAGACTGAGATCTTAACACCTCAATCTTTTCTTTTTTCATTATTTTTCAACTCGTGATTTGTTGGCAATGTCTGTAAGAATTAATTCTACAAATGCATCCACTGACATGGTTTCTGTTTCTTTTTGGCCGTAACGACGCACGTTTACAGCCTTGTCTTCCATTTCCTTGTCCCCAACGATCAATTGGTAAGGAATCTTTTGTGTTTGAGAAGCACGGATCTTGAACTGCATTTTTTCATTGCGTTCATCCACATCGGCACGAACCCCACGGTCACGAAGTTTCTTCGCTACTTCCCATGCATAATCCACGTGTTTTTCGTTAGATACTGGGATGAGAGTTACTTGGTGTGGTGCCAGCCATGTTGGGAAGGCACCCTTGTAGTTCTCAATCAAGATAGCTGTGAAGCGTTCCATAGTTGAGATAACCCCACGGTGAATCATAACTGGACGGTGCTCTTCACCATCAGCTCCGATGTATTTAAGGTCGAAGCGTTCTGGAAGCAAGAAGT
>ERZ773066.507-NODE-507-length-21745-cov-6.275795_pt1 | contig 21745 bp, 24 predicted proteins | sample MGYA00580573_ERZ773066 | MGnify/ENA primary metagenome ERZ773066 (study PRJEB29015, sample SAMEA2738128) | human oral metagenome | biome: human oral; feature: human-associated habitat; material: saliva | place: China | collected 2203 ... | reverse complement strand
TATATGTAGATAATATATTAAAAATAAGTATAATTAAATAATACGTTGATTCTCAAAAAAAATAAGACATAGGGGTTTAAATGAAGAAGGGTGTTAAGTTTAGAATATATCCAAATAAAGAGCAAAGAAATTTAATAAATCAAACGCTTGGATGTTGTAGGCTTGTGTATAACATGGGCCTTGATATGCGTAATAAGGCTTTTGAGAATGGCGAAAAAGTTAATTATTCTAAAACGTGTGCAATGCTGACTGAGATTAAAAGAAGTTATGAGTTTTCGTTTCTTAGAGATGTAGATGCTGTAGCGTTACAGCAGTCGCTTCGAGATCTTGATCAGGGTTTTGTTAACTTCTTTCAGAAGCGTGCAAGACATCCTCGATTTAAAAGCAAGCATAACAACCATCAGTCCTATAGGACAATGAACCAAAGAAACAATGTCCGTATCGTGGGGAATTATATAAGGATTCCTAAGCTCGGATATGTAAAAATCAGGCAATCTATGGAAGTAGAACATATTAACAATGTCACGATTGAAAGGACTCCCACGGGTAAGTATTTTGTAGTTCTCAATGTTGATTTTGAACCAGAGTTAAAACCGAATAATGGCAGTTCTATTGGTATTGATGTTGGTATTAAAGAGTTTTATTCTGACAGCAATGGCAATGTTGTTTCAAATCCGAAGTTTCTTGAAAAGTCATCAAGGAAGCTTCGCCGTGAGCAACGTAGATTATCACGCAAAAAGAAAAACTCTAATAATCGCAACAAACAACGTATCAGAGTTGCCAAAGTTCACGAGAAGATTACAAACCAAAGAAATGATTTTTTACAAAAAATATCTTCTATGCTAATTAGCGAAAACCAAGTAATTTGCATAGAAGATTTGAAAATAAAAAATATGGTGCGTAATCACAAACTGGCAAGATGCATAAGCTCTGTGTCGTGGGGTAGGTTCTTCAACATGCTAGAGTACAAAGCTAATTGGTATGGCAACAATATAATTAAAGTGCCGACAATGTACCCAAGCAGCCAGACTTGTTCATGCTGTGGATATAAAAACCCATTAGTTAAAAATCTGGCTGTGCGTAAATGGGAGTGTCCTAATTGTCATACAAAACATGATAGAGACACCAACGCCAGTATAAATATTTTAAACAAAGGGCTGTCCATAGCCTAAACAAATAGTACCGTAGGGCATACGGGAATTTACGCTTGTGGAAACCATGTAAGACTAAAGCTCTTGTAGCAATGCAGTGGTCGTTGAAGCAAGAATCCCTATTTGGGGAGTGTCAATTTAAGAAGCCAACATACTTATCTTGTAGACCTCTATTTTCTATATTTTGAACCGTATCAAGTGCAACTCCGACCATAATGAGTATTGATGTTCCACCAAAGCCCATATTCAGGTTTGTAAACTGAGAAACAATAGTCGGTAGTGTAGCAACCGCTGCTAGGAACAATGCACTTGGGAGACAGAGCCTATTCATAATACCTCTAAGGTAAGACTCTGTTTCCTTTCCCTGCCTAATCCCTGGAATCATACCTCCAGCATTTGCGAGATTCTTTGACACTTCATCTGGCTTGAAGATTACCGCAGTATAGAAATATGTAAATGCGATAATCAGTACAATATTTAGCAGTCCGTAAACATATACTCCCACACTTCCAGACGGAGATAGATATTTACTCAGAAATACCGAAACAGCCGCATTTGGCTTAAAGTATGTAAGTGTTAATGGGAACTGTATAAGTGATAGCGAAAAGATGATTGGGATAACTCCCGCAGCATTAAGCTTCATAGGTATATGCGTTGTCTGACCACCATAAGTCTTTCTTCCGACCACCCTCTTTGCATACTGCACTGGGATCTTTCTGACTCCCTGCTGCACATAGTTGATTCCTGCAACAAGGAGAACTACTGCAATCACTATAGCAATCACAGCTACAAACGATAGTTCTCCCTCTTTCATCTTTGATGCAATGCTCTGTACACCAGATGGAAGCCTTTCTACAATGCCCGCAAAAATAAGCAGCGACATTCCGTTACCAACGCCAAACTCGTTGATCTGTTCTCCAAGCCACATAAGGAAGGCAGTACCAGCGGTCAATAGCATTACTATCATTATCATGCTGATTGCCGATTGATCCACAATGGCTCTCTTGAACATTCCGAAGGATAGCCCGATAGCCTGAATTAATGCAAGCACTACAGCAAGGTATCTAGTGATAGATGCCATCTTCTTTCTTCCTGTATCACCCTCTTTTGATAAGTTTTCAAAATAAGGAAATGCAATCGTAAGTAGCTGAACAATAATGCTTGCCGTAATATATGGCGTAATACCAAGAGCCAAAACAGTAAAGTTTTTAAACGCTCCACCAGTGAACAGATTAAATAGTTCAAATACTCCCATATTCCCATTCGAGAACATTTGTGTTAGCACTGTTTTATTTATGCTTGGCACAGGCAGATTAGATCCTACTGCAAACAAGAGCAGCATGCAAACAGTAAACAGTATTCTTTTTCTTACTTCTTTATTTACCATACATGCCTCCCTTATCTAACCAATGCCTTTAAGCCATATAGTAGCCCAGAATCTACAAGGAAAAATCCAAGTGCAAATACCGAACAAGTAATAACAACAATAGCCGTATCTTTAACGATTTTCTTTCTATCAGGAAAAACCGTCTTTCTTACTTCATCTTTTACTTCTTTTAAATACATTATGCACCCCTTACTAGAATAAATACGATAAGTATGATTGCCAAGACTGATGATCCGATCGTAATCTTATTAAGCATATCATCATATCCATGACTCTTCTTTTTACCAAACAGTTGCTCCGCACCCCCAGAAATAACGCCAGACAGTCCATCTGATTTACTTTCTTGAAGCAATACACTAATTATTAAAACTGCGGAAACCAGAATTAATATAATTTTTATAATCATATGTTTCATTTCTCCTATATATTATATCATATTCAGACACATTCCCCAATATGTTTTGTAAAGAAAAGCCCCCATTTAGGAGGCTTGTTTACAAGCTTGATTTACAAAGCTCTCAAACCATGCGAGAATTAGTCCTCAATCTGCTTCTTACGCTTCTTTGTAGCTACTAGAGCTGCTCCTGCACCGAAGAGACCTAGTGCTGCAAGACCAAGATCATTTTCGTCACCAGTCTTTACAACCTTGCCATGTCTCTTATTGCCACGCTTAGCCTTCTGCTTTTCAGCCTTAACGAATGAATCGTAATCAGCCTTAGCTACTGTGTAATCAGCAAGAGCCTCTGCATAGCGAGCCTTAGCATTGTCGTAATCAGCCTTAGCCTTATCGAGTTCTGCCTTAGCTACTTCAAGAGCCTTCGCAGTTTCAGCCTCATGAGCCTTCGCATCAGCAAGTGCCTTTTCAAGTTCTACAAGCTCTGGGAAGTTGTCCTTATAGGTAGATGGATCATCACGCTTAACCAGCTTAGCCTTTGCAAGCATATCCTCTGCCTTAGCAACATTAGCAACAGCCTCATCATGAGCCTTAGTCTTTGCTTCAACATCTGCCTTAGCTGCATCAAGATTTGTAGTTGCTTCATTGAAAGCTACAGTCTTGTTTTCCAGCGTTTCTCTTGCAGTAAAGAGTTCAGCGAACTTCTGCATATCCTCAGATAGCTTATCTTCTGCTGTCTTAACTTTGTCAGTCTTATCAGCGAGATCTGCTACTGCTGTATCATATGCTGTCTGTTTGTTATCTCTCTCTGCTGTCTTTGCTGCAACATCTTTCTGAGCCTCAATATCTGCCTTACCAGCCTCAATACCAGCCTCTAGTGCTGTCTTTGCTCTTTCAATAGCTGCGTTGAGATTTGTAGTTGCCTCATCAACCTTTTCCTGAGCCTTAGCTGCCTCAGCGTTCATTTCCTTGAGTTCAGTCTTTGCTGTCTCAAGAGTCTCTGTAGTAGCATCTACATTAGCCTGAGCAGTTTCAACCTCTCTGGTTGCGTTATCAAGCTCTGTTCTTGCATTATTCATAGCCTGTTCTGCATCAGCAACCATTGTAGCAACAGTTGGATTTGCTGCTTCGTAATCATCAACAGCTTTCTGAGCAGCGCTTTCTACTGTGATTATAGCATTTAGCTTAGCAGTAGCCTCATCAAGAGCCTTGTCCGCCTCTGTACGCTTCTGGTTTAGAGTTTCAATCTCCTGCTCCTTATCGGAAACAGCCTTGTTTGCGTTAGCAAGCTGATTATCAGCATTAGTCTTAGCTTCCTCCTTGCTTGCAAGATCTGCCTTTGCATCTCTCAGCTCTGGTGTCTCATTATTAACGAGGTCGTTTAGCTTAGCCTGTGCATCAGCAACGGCTTTCTGTTTAGCTGCGACAAAATCGTTAAGCTGTGATCTAAACTCGTCAGTAGTCATACCCTCTCTATAAAGATTGTCATTTCTGGAGAAGTTGATTGTGTGACCACCAAGTTCTGACGTAGAAGCGCCAATAACGCTATCAGGACCACCAGCAGCTCTGATAATCTGATAATGTCCTACCTCACCGAAGTTTCTGTTACCAGCATCATATTCAGCCTTCTCATCTTCATACCAAGCCTTAACCGCAGACTCAATCGTAGGGAATCCAAATGCCTGACACTCAGAAACAGCATCTGGACCATCAAGATTATCGTCCTTTGACCTTACAAGAGAGTGAGCGTCCATATTCATGCAAAGCGCATTTGAAATCATGGAGTAAAGCATCATATCAGCATTAACCTTGGCTGGGGTCTTAGAACCCTTTGGCTGATCGTTTCTAGCAATTCTCTCATTAACCTGATCGATCATATCCATAGCCCTAAGTAGTGCCTCTGGTGAGGATAGATCCTCAATTCTATACTGCCACCAAGTTTTTACGCTGCCATCTGGATTCTTGTATGTGTTATCATCTTCATCTGTATATGGCTTATCTCCACGAAGCCTAAAGTAGTCTTTGATATTTTCATCAGTCGTGTTCTTTAGTGCCTGATTCCACTGCGCAATAGTTTTATACTTTGCTAGAGAATCAAGGAACTCGCCACCAGCTTTGTTTAGAGCAACCTTTGCGGCCTCAAGTTCTGTCTTTGCATCAGTAACGGACTTGTCATACTTAGCCTGAGCTGTCTTTACAGCCTCATTTGCATTATCAAGTTCTGCCTTTGCAGTATTAACTGCGGCAGTCTTAGTCTCAACGTCATTCTTTAGAGTCTTTAGCTCATCTTCTGCTGTTCTTACTGCGTTATTCGCATCAGTAAGCCCCTGAACCTTATTTGCCCTATTAGTATCGGCACTTGCTCTATCCTGCCTAGCCTGTTCTAGTGCAATCTTTAAGTTCTGGTACTCCTGTACGCTTGCAAGAGCTGAGTTATATTTAGCCTCTGCGTTTGCATATGCACCCTGCTTGGTTGTCTGCACACTTTGCTTATCTGCAAGAACGCCCTTAGCTGTGTTTAGATTAGCCTCTGCTGTCTGCACCTTTGTTACGGCTGCCTGATATTCTGGCGAACCATCAGTAAGTGCTGCCAGCTTAGCCTTTGCATCATTTAGCTCGTTCTGCTTGGCAGTAACATTAGCTTTAGCTGCCTCAACTTCGGTCTTAGCTGCCTCTACAGCTGCCGCCGTATTAGCCCTAACGCCTGTTGCAGCCTCTAGGTCTGCCTTAGCCTTGTTAAGATTTGCAGTAGCCTCATTTAGCTTCTGATTTGAAGCCTCCTGTTCTGCCTTAGCTCCTTCTACGGCAGTCTTGTCCTGCTCGATAGTAGCATCAGCATTTGGATGTTTAGCCTCAGCTTCCTTTAGTGCTGCCTCAGCATCTTTCTTCTCCTTGATTGCGTTGTCAAGAGCTGTCTGCTTTTCGGCCTGTGTCTTAACAGCCTCATCAAGAGACGTCTTTGCACTAACCTCATTAGCCTTGCTCTCTTCAAGCTTTCCAGCGTACTTATTTACAACGCCAGAGAATCCGCTTTCAGCATCAGCATCTGCCTTTGTAAGAGCCGTCTTTGCGTTTTCGTGATCAGCAACAGCTTTTGTGTGTGCAGAATCAGCTGCATTATACTTCTTCTCTGCCTCATTCTTCTTACCCTGCTCGTAGTCACGATTTGCAGTAGCTACATCAAGAGCTTCCTTTGCCTGAGCCTTTGTTTCTGGCTTAACGTGAGCCTTCTCCTGTGTCTGCTGTTCTGCCTGTATTCCTGTGTCAGCAAATACCTGACCTCCCATACCAGCAACAGATCCTGCGATTAGCATAGTGCCTACCGCACCCTTCTTTATTTTTTCTTTGTTCATAAAATTTTATCCTCTCTTTCTTTATGTAAACAAATAGTTGGTTCAAATTCCTTCTAAACACATTATAACATACCCATGCGTGATAACCAACACCTTTTTGAAACATTTTTGGAATATTTTTGAAACAAGTGTTCAAGTCTGTAAACAATTATATCATATTCATTCCCTTATTTGAAGATTATTACACAAATGTATTTACAACATATTCGAAAGAAACAGAAAAGGCACGCTCGAAAGCATGCCCCAAATCCTTATCATATAGTTAACTTCAAAATCAAAACTTTAAAATCGGACTATATACAGTTATGATTTTACTTGAAATACTGGCTTTCCGCAAGACCTTCACTAAAAGTTTTTAAATCCATTTTTTAAGAAACTCTTAGAACTTCTCCAAAGCATTTTTAAAAATCCCGTTACCGATACATCATTACTGTTTCCAGCATCAACCTTTTTAACTTCTTGATCATTTACTGGCACTAGCTTGCAGACAACAACAGCTCTTGCATTTTGAAATTCATAAGAACAAGTGCTAAGTATTACATACTTATCAGAAATACTCATCTGCGAATCTGTATATATTTGACTGCTGCTCTTTACATGCTCAATGAACTCTTGTTTTTCTGCTCCTTCAAGATGCATTGATTGGTATATCTTATCATCTGCGGGAACAGTATTAGCGGCAACCACATCAAGTCTATATTTCTTACTTGGCGTGTAAATATAGAAACTTTTGTGCTTGTCATAAACGTCTTGATTTCTCCAATCAGCAAGCGTTCCAAACATTGAGCCGTCTTTCATATGATGGCCATAGATAATAGTAACAAAGTCGGAGAATGGTTCATTATCCTTATCAAAGAACAGCGTTCCTGAAATGCCATATTTGCCGTCATACGATCTATGTAGATATTTGTCATTATCTTTAGCTTTAGCTACAGCATAATCAATCCTCGTATCTTTACCATAGAGCCATGCAGAAATTTCTGGATTTACTTTCTGGAGAGCGTTAAAGTCAACAGTCTTTTTATCTCTTCCAGCAACCTTACTTACACCTACTGATTGCTTATATGATTGCCAGTATTCATTAAAGCTTTTGACAATATTAAATCCTGAAAATAGAATAACTCCGATTAACACCAGAGTTATTACTTTACTTAATATTTTTTTCATTACCGCATAAATCTCCTTATGACGCTATAAGCCTTGAACGTAAGACCAAACATAGCACTAAAAAGACCAAGCCTAAATAGCGAATCTACATATAGTGACATTGCCGATTGAGCGTTCATGCCACCGATAGAAAAACTGCCAAGCGGATGAGATATATCTGTCGGCATACCAGCAGACAATGACAACGCACCCTTATTATTAATAATATTAGTAATTACTGGCATTAGTGGCTGAATAAGCCAATTCCAGCAAAGCATTGCTTCAAACCCCAGAAGGGCTATAAAAGCATATTTAACAATTTTCTGTTTATTCATCATGAAGCCACCTCCAGAACCCGACATAGGGCTACCTAACTCTTCTCTTTCCTCAATTCGTCTCATCTCTTGATCAAACTGATCTCTATTATGCATAGCAAAGTCCTCCGTAACTATTCTCTGCGTTATACCAATCACTAAACTCATTTTTCATATCCATTAGCCTAATCTTTTTATCTGGCCTAGTTAGCGCAGCCTTATATGACTCTGAATTAGTGATAATTCTTCTCAAGTGACTTTCGTCATATTTAGCAAGAGCCTCAATAGTTTCATTTATTGTCATCATCTGCCACTTAGTAAAACTACTCTGGATTGGCGTTAAGACTTTCATGAGTTCTTGTGGGCTTGGAAGCTCTTTTATGACCCTTCTCCTATCATATCCAAAGAAGCCAGATATACGTTCCGTTTTAACCGAACCGCCCTCCGCATACATATCATCAGGAAACAGCTTAACACCATTAAGAATTAGCGAAGCTCCCTGCGCAAAATAAGTAATCAACTCTATCTTTCCCACAGTTATTTTATCAAGAAACCCTGCGTTATATAGATGTTTATCAGCAGTTTGTGCAATAAATAGTGCAACATCTAACGACTTAATCTGGCCATCACCTGGTAATTCATCCATCAGTGTTGACTCTTTTACAGTTGGCATTACTGACATTTTTACTTCTTCTCCTTTCTATACAGCTTTACAGCCTTAACGATATACACAAGGCCAAGCACAATTGCTAATAGTGCAAACATGATATAGCTTCGTCTGAGAGACGATACAAGGCAAAATACACCCGTTAGTACAAATAGCACAGACGGCTTAATTGCAAGCTTAAAACACTCTTCTTTTTTAAGACCCCTACTATCCATATCTGCGTTTAAAATGGTCCATATTCCAGCTATCAACATACCTAGAAAATAGACACAGCCTACAGTTATGGCCACCCGATCCGTTTTCCCAATCATAGACATAACTGTTTGCAGGATCATCGTGTTTGTAAACGCAACAACTCCGAATACAACCCCTAAAACACCAACTACAATACTAGACTTTTTCATATTTCTTTTTCTCCTTTCAACGCCTTAACTGTAATTACTTTACCCTCTGATGTGCTTTCCCAAGCTTTATCACCAGATAATCTCATAGCTATTGTCTTTGATGTGGCATTAGTAAATTCTTCTAGCACCTCATCAATAACAACCCTATGTTTTTGATTTAACTTCTTTTTAAATTCTGAAAGCTCGCTTTGTTCAATATATCCTTGATTGGTAAAAGCAGCGTCAAGAACAGCCGAACAGGGGAATAACCCCTTCTTTAGGAATGTCTCTTTGAACAGCGGCTCACCCTCTTTTTCTATATATCGTTCTTGAACGAAATATAAAACTGAATTAAGCATCTGTCTCGACATCCTCTTATTATCTCTTCGTGAAACAACGTACTCTCCTACATTAAGTATTGAAACCGTCATATTATCATAACTCCTTAAATTTGTATTTCTTAATGTAATTATTAAGCTCACTTCTAGGCATCTCCATTAGTACCCCATCTTGTGAATTACTATCTATATGACTATTTAGATTATTCGCAGACCTTCTTGCAAGCTTCTTTGGATCTTTAGGCTCTAAATAGGTATACATGTAAACGAAATTATCAACGGGAATGAGAACGGTCGTTACTGTAAGATCTGCATTAAATAAATCATATCCATCAATAAGGAATTTATATTCATCTGGTGAGAGCGTAGCCTCAATAACATTATTAGGCGGTACTGAACCATCTGTGATTGAGCCATCAACTTCACCCTCGTAATTCATAACAGCAATTCTTACATCATGGAAATCCTCATTAGATGATGATTGCGAGTCAAACACCGTCCTGAATTTCGCATTCTTATATTCCGTTTGGAGATAATACACCTTTTTGTATTTACCCGATATAGGCTTTATATCTCCAAGACTACTCATAGCATATCTGTTATTCATAAGGACGCCGAAAATTACAGCAATAATTGATACTGCTGTAATAATGAATATCATTTTCCGTTTTTCTCGTTTTCGTTTTCTCATACTTACACCCATTTAATCCTAAAGATATTATATCATATCGTAGCACCAATTCAAATAGGTTGTTTCAGCCTCTACGGTTTTCGCAGATGAATAATTTACAGTACGGCAAATCCTTTAAATCTTGAAATACTTGTCTGCGAAAACAATTAAACAAAATACTCATATGCGAAAATTTAAGGGTAGCAGAAAAGGCCCTCTTTCGAGAGCCAAATCTGATCCACGTTATTAGCATACGATATTGGAAAGGTAGCTATATTATCACAAGCCATATCAATATACCTAAACACTGTAAAAAACCCGCTATGGCTAAATTTTGCAGGATTTCGGGCATAATAAAAGCCCTCTAGTGAGGGCTAACTATTAGAAGATTAGGTCATCTTCCCCAGTTTCTTTATTTATCTTACGTTTCTTCACCATATAGATAGCACCGCCACCAATCATAGCAATAAGTACGATAAGACCAAACATAATCAGTTTATTAGCAAGTAGATATGCAAATGGGCTATCTGATACTGTTACATCTGTAAGCACCTTGCTTGCCTCATTGCCCGCCTTGTCTGTAGCTGTAATCTCGACCTTCTGATTAATACCCTTAGTTAGCTTAACGTAAGTTCCGTTCTCATCCTTGTGTGAATCAAGAACTTCACCATTTGCTCTAACCTCAGTAACAGACTTTGAGATTGTATCTCTTGAATTAACGTATAGCTTCATAGAGTTTTTCTTATAGATGTGATTGGACTCTACTCCTGAGTAAGAAATTATTGGAGCAGTCTTATCAACAGCAAACCAAATGTCTCCATCTTTAGCCTTCTTTGACTCTGATGTATTACCTTCTGCATCACGAGTAACAAGATTAACTCTATAAACACCCTCTTTTTCGAAGTTCTCCTTTGGAACTGTATACAGCGTAGTATATCCCGTCTTTGATACAGTTACACCATTTGCCTCGGTAGTCTGATCGTCTAGGGTTACTTCTGCCTTATACTCATTAATTCCACCAACATTCATTTCCTCTATAACAACATCCTTGTTAACAGATTTCTGATATTTCTTGCTTGGCGACTCCTTGATCACAAAGAGAGAACCAAATCTATTAACTGTAAACGTCTTAGAAAGAGTTGCCGAATTTCCTGCTTTATCTGTAACAGTCGCTTTTACAGTATATACACCGTCATAAGCCTTCTTTTTAGGCATGCCTTGGTATTTCCTACTGCCGCCCTGCTCTGTAAAGCTATCTGAGAATGATGGCTCTTTTGAAGAGTCTCCAAAAGACTTAATAATTCCGATATTCTTGTTGGCCATATAGTCCTCTTTTACAACAACTTCTGGAGCGGCTGCATCAGCAGAACCATTATTGGTTTTCACATTAATAGTGATAACAGGCTTTTCTTTATCTACAGTAAAGGTAATGCTCTTGGTTTTCGATTTATTTCCAGCTTCATCTACCGCTGAAACAGTAATGTGATACGTTCCCGTTTCTGTAGCATTAAGCGTATTAGTGCTATTAACAGCATTGCTCTTAAACGAGAACGGAACACTATACTTCTGCCCTTTTCTTTCTCTATATGCTGTTACGCTAACTTTATTTGTGTCGTAATAACGCTCATTTACCGATATAGACACGCCCTTATTGGTATTGTAATACTTACCCTCAGAAACGCCAGACAGATCAACAGTTGGTGCTGTGCTATCTTTTACGAATGAAACAGAAGCCTTCTCGCCCACATTGCCAGCTCTATCAATAGACCAAGCCTTAACTGTATAATCTCCATCTACAGTATATCCATTAAAAGCATCTCCCTTGCCTTCTTTGATAGTCTTACCATCCGCAATCACTTCATAATGGATTTCAGCTTCTTCGTTTGCAGAGAACTTTGCCATATCTGGCTTCTGATAATGTCTCTTTGCTGTTAGGCCACTGATAGTAGTTACTGGTGGAGTCTTATCAATAGTGAAATGCAGACTCTTTACGGTCTCGTTACCAGACTTATCTACTGCCTTAACAGATACATCATACTCACCCTCTTTGGTGATTGTCTGCTCAAGTCCACTTACCACCGATCCGTTGATAGTCATTTCCTTAGTAGAAATGTTAGCATCTTCAACTGAGGCTTTAATATTTACGTCTTTATTGTAAAATTTGCCGTCCTCCACGCCATTAATATCTACTTTTGGCGCTACGTTATCTTTGTGAATAGATAGAGACTTAACTTCTACGTTTCCTGCCTTATCTGTAGCTTTTACAGTAATATTCCAAAGTTCATCAACTACATCTCCAGATGGTTCATCCTTTAATGATATAGAATTACCCTCTTTAGTAATTGTGATTGGAGAACTATTCTGCTTTGCAAGAGTAAGCTCCATCTTTTCAATGTTCGCATCATCAGTAGCAAACTCAACATCACTTATCTTTTTAACAAAAGCACCATCAACAGTCTTTGAATTGATAACAGGCTTTGTTTTGTCTATGGTGAACGAAACGTCCTTTTTAGCCTCATTTCCAGCAGCATCTACAATAACCACCTTAAGGTCGTAATGACCCTCTTTAGATATTGTTAGATTTCTGTTTAAGGCTGATCCTTTAATGTTCTCGCCAGATAGCATTACACTTGATCTATCTACATCAACATCAATATTATCATTTGCTTTCACATTAAGCGTTATATCCTGATTGGTGATAGCTCCGTCTTTCACGCCTTTAATATCGAATGTTGGCTTTTCATTATCAATATTAAAGTATTTTTCAATAGTGAATTTCTTAGCAGAATCCTTATATTCTCCGCTAACAACAAGCTTATACTTTCCATCTTTTTTCAGATCTTTCAGAGATATATCTTCGCCAATAGAATACTCTTTTGACAGAATAGATGTCGAATCTTGTTTAACTTCAACTTTAATCTTGTCGCCTACTACATCCTTATCAGTATTAACAACAATTTTTTCTATTGATTGAGCAGCTTTATCTGGAAGCCCTTCAATAGTCACACCCTTCTTTTCTTCTCCTGCATAAAACATAGTCATGCTCGCAATCAGCATTATAACTATTACTGCGGATAAGATTGTTTTTCTTTTTGTAATCATTACCTTTACCTTTCTGTTGATTTTTTATAATATCTCCATAATGTGAACTACTCCGACTTATAGAAGTCAAAGTTTCCTGCTTCAACCACTACTGCGTTGGTCGTGATATTACACAACTCAACGTCTTACACAATGTCCACAGGCGTATAAGTTCGGGTCATTCCATCCCTACTGTATTATATTTACGCTACTTCTTAATCTTATCAGAAAGCATAAGATTATAGACCTTGCGACAGCAGCCAAAGGTCTTTAAAAACATAATGTTTTGTTTAATTGTAGGATATATGCGATACTTAATTGCTTTGTTTGCCATTTTCTTTCCCTGTGATATTATATACTGCTTGACAATATCTACTGTAGTTCCATCTATGGTCAGTAGATAAAAACTTTGAGACCAAAACATCTCTTTCCATAGAGACTTACGTATCTGAGGGAACTCTTTCTTTATAAGTCTGCTACTTGCAGATTATTATATCTTAATTACACTCAAAACACAAGTGCTTCGAGTAAAAGAAAAGACGGCCTTGACGGCCGCCATTCCCTGCCAGACATCCCTTAGCGCAAGGGAATATCAACTATTATTTCTTTTGTATGAGTTAAGTATAACATAATTGATTGAACTACGCAAATCTTTAATCCAAAAATGTTGTCTTTTCATCATCCTCCGAAAGAAATTCTGTTTTCTCATCTTCTGTACCAAGAAACGCCGTTTTCTCGTCACTATCTTCCAAGAAGGTCGTTTTCTCTTCGCCTTCCTCTAAAAACATTGTTTTCTCCTCATCAGCATCAAGAAAGTCCGTCTTTTCATCTTCTACTGGGAGGAAATCAGTTTTCTCATCCTCTTCTTCCAAGAAGCTTGTTTTTTCTTCATAAATAGACTCATTGTTCTGCTCACTATTCATTCTAGCCTCAGCCTTTTTATATAAAGCTTCAAGATCTTCAAGTTCTCTGCTTGCATCTGACTTCGCTGGGATAATACTTAGTTCGCTTAAAATCTTAACCTCACCAGTATCACCGCCACGATTGATATTTTTCTTATCTAGGTCATCAAAGACTTTTCTGCTTTCATCAAGCTTCTGGTTGTAAACCTCCTGTGCTTGTTCAAATTCTTTTACTCCAGAGATTGTTTCAAGAACATCATTTTTGTATAAATGATATAGTGCTGCGATAAAGAATAAAACGCCTAATACAAGGAATATCTTACTAATATAATCTAATACCATTACTCTTCACCACCGTCCTTTGGCGCATTATATGCAAGCTCAATTTTTTCTTTTGCTGTAACAATAGAAGCTTTAACAGCCTCTTTCTTCTCTTTCAATACCTTAACCCTCGTGTTTATACTATCAATATTTTTCTCAACACTTGACACAATTGACGTAAGATCTGATTTTGAAATCTTTTGTTCCCTCATTGAATCTGCGTTTTCCGAAAGCAGTCCAAGAATTAACTGATCGGAAGCAAGCATAATACTATGTTTGTCATCACTATCTAGCTTTTCATTTTCTTTTAGAATGTCACTCATGCCATGCAGTAGCTTTTCATAGTCTTTCTTTGACGGCTCTTTTACGATTGCGGAGTCATCTTGCATGATATACGCCCTATAAAATTTAGCCATACTTACATATATTTTCGCAGATGAATATTTTTTACTCGCTGCATTAAAATACGGCTCTCCAGCAACAAGCTTTGCTCTGATAGACTTCTCGCTATACGAGCCAAGAATCTTTTCGCCCGCAATCATAGATACGTCTTCTATATCAGTAATATCTTCTCTATGTTCCCCATATATATGAGAAAACTCAGATAGCTCATTCTGGTCAATCTCCTTACCGTAATAATTAAGCAGTGCTACATACCCAGCAGTTTCTGATGGCTTTACATCAATTGCCTTTATGATATTAGCCTTGCTTGGAACTCCCGATAGCAGCGCCGAGTATCTGTTATTTCTCTGGAAGTAAGAAGCAATAAACGAACCTCCTGCAATAACAAAACATAAAGTAGATAATCCCAATAACGTAAAGAATTTCTTAATTACCTTCTTCTGTTTCTTTAAAAACTTATCATCAAGTTTTCTATAGTTAAGCAGTGCCTTTTTAAGTTCTTCTGTACTTTGGTATCTCTTTTTAGGATCTTTGTTAGTACATTTAAGGATAATTTTGTCTAGCCCAGATGACAGATTTGGATTCTGCAATCTAATACTGAATATATTCTCCTTATACGAAGATGGATTTACGCCTGTTAAAAGCTGGAAGAGCGTAATTCCCATACCATATACATCAGTTCTAGCATCTGTTTGACCCTTTCCTTCGTACTGTTCTGGAGCTGCATAGCCTTCTGTTCCTAGAGCCGTTGTATCTTCACTTGCGTTCTCCTTATATTCTCTGGCAATACCAAAATCTATTAGTTTAATGTTACCGTCTGGCGAAAGCATTATGTTTGCTGGCTTCATATCTCTGTATATAATGCCCTTGCCATGAAGATATGTAAGCACATCACATAATTTAACACCCCATGATACAACGGTATCTTGTGCCTGTGGACCACTAGAAGTGACTACAGTCTTAAGGTTTTCTCCTTGTACAAAATCCATAATTATATAAAAGAACTTAGGATCTTCTTCAATACCTACAATCCTTGGAAGCATAGGATGGTCTAAGTTCTTCATGATTGACGCCTCAGCCATCAGCATAGATGTCGTTTGAGACGAGCTCTTCCTCACCTTTTTAATAGCCCACTGCCTATTAAGCTTCTTATCTAACGCTAAATAGATAGCACTATTCATTCCTCCCGTATTGAGAAGCTTTAGTATTTCATATTTGCTATCTATTATTTCATTTCCTATTTTGGCCATCAATTTCCCTTTCTAATTACTTTGGTTATCTTATCTGTTAAACTCTGTGGAACATCAATACTATTGCAAGATCCGAGAAGTTGAGCGATATATGGCAAGCCTTCATTCATTTGCAATTCACAGCAATATCCTTTTCGCTTATAGTCAACATGAAACATGAAAGAGCTTCCACTTTTAACGAAATCATAGTACGAACGAACGCAGTTTTTCATTCGCTTGCCTTCCTCAGCCAAGAGGTATTCGCTATCAAGAATAGTTACGTTAAGAGATGACTTTCCCAAATTGTCTTTTATGTGCTTCCACTCTTTTGTTAGTTTAATTTTCTTTTTGCTAAGCTTATTTTCTACTTCCAAATATCTAACCAGAACTTCATCATGCCAACGCCTAAGCCCATCTATACTTCTTGCTGAAACCTCCGATTTTTCCTTTAACACCGAAAGCATATTCATTGTATCTTTGAGAACACTCATTCCGCAAGGAAAATCATTTCCCATATATTTATCTGGCAAGCTTATCCTACACCTAGAGCTTATATAGCTTGAATATATATAAAACCAATATTCTTTATTCATTGTTGATTTGAACTTGGTGAAATATTCTTCTCTATGGACTTGAACATACCAATTTATAAATCTAACAAATTCAGTATCAGTCACCTTTTGCTTTAATTTCAGTATAGCAGCAATTTCCTTAAACGAATACTTGTTGATTTTAACATACTTGGTTATGTTTTTTAATCTCTTCCACTTATTAAGCAATACTTCATTTCGGCTGCTATATCCCATAACATCTTGGTATGTTAGTGTTTTGTTTTCTACCTTGCCGTATCGCTCACTTTCCCTAACGAAATCTCTAGCAATCAAAAAGTCCTTGCACTTTAACACTAAAGATTCGCTTGATGGTAAATAATCAATAGGCATACTGATTGGCAGACTAATAAACCGTTCACCCTTCATCTTCGTCACAACCGCCAGATTATCAAAATAAATAAGCCTTATAGAATCAGCCCCATAACTCTTTGTTCTTCTCATATTCACATAATCCATGATGACATTAAGATTATTCGCCTTATAGGTGCAATCATATTCTTTGATTGCCAAAGAGCTATCAAAAAACTCATATACGATAATCTTGTACGGTAGTAATAGTTCGCCTTCGTCTATATCATATGGCGATAAAGCCTTTCTTATTCCGCTTACCATATCTTCAATATCATCACAATCTACTTTGACTAGTGATTCGTCTGGATTAACTTTATAAAGAAAATAATAAGTATCACAATCCGATCTTAATGGCTTGCTTTTATTTAGAATGTCTATAATTTCTTTCCTAAACATATCTTCTCCTTCACTTTATTATATCATGTTTAGCTAATATTTCCAAGTTTTTACACAAAAGAAAAACCCCTATTTAGAGGGGTTGATTTCTTTTAATTCCCTTAAATGCTCTACCAGCCTATCGACATCATCCTTGGAAAATACATCATTATTAAAAATAATGTTTGCCGAACCGTTAACGAATTTAAGTTCTGGTAGAAGTGGATCTCGGTGCTTGTAGGATATTACTTCAATGTCAGGAGATCGTTTGACATCAATAGTATAATCACCCTCCTTGTACCGAGCCAGCATCATATCACCTATCGTTCTTTTAAGCATTAATCCCTCCTTTCACGGACTCCTTCATGTTTGCAATGAGTTCGTCAAGGCTACTGTAGTTCTTGCCAGAAGCAAAGAACTCAGATGTAATTAATGCACAGAAGTCTCCGATAACATATCTGTCATCAGTTTCAGGGCAGAACTTCTCAACGCCAGCTTCTTCTGCTAGGCGATTAAGCATTCCGCAAGACCCAATAGCAACTTCATGAGCATCTCTTCTCTTCTGGTCAAGAGAAGCTATTCTGTTAGCTCTCTCTTCGCCATCATATCTTACAGAGATAATAGCCATCTGAGTCTCCATAGAGTAAACCCTGTTTACATACTCAGGGAAACTCTTCATTGCGTCCGCAATCATTTCTAAGATAAATTCGTCATCTGCGAAGAAATTGATCAGCGCTTCATAATTTTTTTTCATTTCTTTTTCTCCTTGTTTAACAATAATTTTGTATATAAAAAAATATACCATCAGGCATATCTGGAAATTAAAAAACAAACCTCTCGGTCTGCTGTTACTATTTATATGAATATAGCTACTTCTAAAACAAACTTTCAAAACTAACTATAGTATGCAGATATTATAACTTATTTATCCGATACAAGCAAGCTGTTTTCGCAGATGAAAATTTTGCAAATCTAGCAAATCCGCTGAACTTTAAAATACTCATATGCGAAAACTAGTAGAGAAAATACTTGTCTGCGAAAATATTAAGACAATAAAAAAGAGGGCTGACGCATCTTCGTCAACCCGTGTCTATATCAATATACCTTTTAGCTATAAAAACCTCGCTACGGTCAAATTTCTGGGGTTCTCGCAGGTCTAAATCTCTATTAGTATGCCCGTAATATTGTCTGTCTCTCCCGTTTCTTTTGACATAATAACAAGCTCGGTTAATTTTTCTTTTGTATTCTTCTTTTTCTGCTTAATAACTTCCTCAATATCCTCAATCTCTATGCGGTTATATAAACCATCCGAGCAAAGCAGGAAGAAATCACCATCTTTATATTTACCTCTAAAGAAATCTGGCTCAACATCACTACTCATGCCAAGACACTGTGTCAAAGTGTGAGACTTCTTATCTAATTTTGCCTCTTCTACTGTCATGTTGCCAGCATCTATTTCTCTTTGAGCGAGTGTCTGATCCTTCGTAATCTGTATCGGCTTAGAACTAAACTTATATACTCTGGAATCTCCTATATTAGCAACTATGTATTCTTTATCTTTAAGAATAATGATTGCAGCAGTCGTTCCTAGCGAGCAGAGATTCTCTTTCCCATAAGAATATATCTCATCATTAATATCCTTAAGAGCCTTATTCAGCGAATTTTTTATCTTCGTCTGGCTATGCAACTCCTTGATGTTGTCCTCAAACCAGCGTTCTAGTATAACCTTAACTCTTCTTGAGGCCTCACCACCCTCATCAGTACCACCCATGCCATCTGCGACAACGGCAAGTAAGACCTTGTCTCCATTTACTACTTTGGGAATAACGAATTTATTATCCTGATTATACTCCCTTTTATTCTGATCTGTAATCGTAGATATTTTCATTAATTGCTCCTTTTCTTATCAACTACGGCCACAAGTATAGCCAGAACTATAACAAGCAGCTCTATTAGTGCAAGGTCAAACTGCAAGAAAAGCAGAATACCTAATACTGGAAACAGCATAAACAACGCTGCAATATAAGCTATACAAAAACCAACCATACTCTCATCAGGATTTGAATTAACTCTGCGCACAGTAAGAAGTAAATAAGCTAAAGTAAATAATTCAATTAACAGCATTCTCCTTAACATAGTTTCGCTATATCCAGAACTCCAAACTATATAGTAGGCAACTGATTGCAGTATAAGCATCAAGCTGCTACACGTTAACATTATTTGAGTTTTCTTCATACAAATCCCTCCTTCTAATAACGATATATGAATTTCTTATTTGCGAAAATAATCTCTTGGCCATCCTTAAGTTCAACATCTGTATCAGCCATAAGCTTATTACCATTTATGAATGTTCCGTTAGTTGAACTTAAATCCTTGATAAAATACTTGTCTCCATATTGAACCACTTCCGCATGATGTCTTGATACAACCTTATCAGCTATAACTAAATTGCATGTTTGGCTCTTACCGATCGTAAATGGATTGCTTGTGACCTCATATACATCACCAGTGCTTAAATCCTTAAGGATTGGATTTTTATCGTTAGCCCCAAGGAATGTTGTTTTCTCCTCAGAGTAAAGAGGTTCTTTCGGTCTTTCTGACTCTCTATTGTTTTCAGTCTCCTTTTTTTCGTTTTCCTTAAAAGGTAGTTCGCCATTAGCCTCAATTGTAGCGACTTCTTCTCCCTCATCTTCTTCGACTTCTCTTGCAACTTGTTCGGTTAGTCCGTATTTATCTTTTATACGTTCAATGTCAGAAACATTGTCATATGTTGTACTCAGCATATCCTCACTTAAAGCTATGATGTTTTCGTCTAGGTCTTTAGGCTCTAAAAAACTCTTATCCATATTCTACCTCCTGACAAACTCATTCATTTTGTTGCAGACATTCTTGAACTCTTTTTTGTCGGTTATTTCGGTTAGCTCATAATCACTGCCTTTCTTCTTGCACTTATAAAGGTAAACCGACTTATCTTCACCAAGAAAAGCCGCATATCGTTCCCCGTCAACCATTAAGCTTCCAAGTATCTGCGCCTCAACACTTTCGTTATCATAAAATCTTAGTGTAACCACTATATCTTCCTCGCTTTCTTTATAATTGGCAGTTTATCAAGATCATTATCCTCAGCATAATAACTATCCACTTTGCCCTCTATGGTAATAGCTTCCCCATCAGAAAACTTATCACTACTTTCAAAATCAACGTCAATAGAGCAGCACCTAGCAGCATCATAAAACCTAATGACCTTGACCTTGCCAATCATATAATATGTTCCGTGTACCTTTAACATATCCCCACGGTATTTATCTATATTGGCTGTTATCCTAGCCACCTCACTATATTCAACATTCTCATTCATTTTAGACAAATCGATCTGCTTTGCCTCTTTTGTATTATGGACCTGTTTGCTTTGACACGAGCATAGGCTCATAACTACAATAACTATCATAAACGCTATGATAGCTTTTTTAATGTTTGAACATTCCAAGATCATTGAAATAATAATACCCCTCTTTTAAGTTATCTGGTAAGTTAACAACAAAATACTGCTTCCCTGTCTTTTTGATTGGGTCGTTCAGCACCGTTATTTCCGCAGACTTAAATACCTTAGTATCTGCTTTAACCGTTACAGTCTTTGTCTGTGTACCTACAAATAACGTCAGCTTATAGAACTTATTCTTTTGAAGTCCAACCAACGCATTCACATCTGTATCGACATTGCTAAATGGCAGCTTCTTCGAATTATTAATCTTGCTTATCTCCAGCAGCTCATCAAGATCTGGGCTGGTGAACACAGTAGTAACTTGCGAGCCAGAACATACGTTTTGAGTTGACACAAACATAGAGTTCTCATCATCACCAAGAGAGACTCTTGCACCAATAGTATATCCAAGAGACTTAAATCTCTCTAGCGTGTATTCTTTAGGCATATCATCTTGCTTTTTGAAAACAGCCACTAGTGGAGTCTTACTTGTAACTCTAGGCGTTATTTTATCATAATCAAGCTTCTGCTTTTTATTGTCTACATTAGCCCACCACAGACTTCTGGTTGGATCGTGATCGGTTGATGGTTCTTCATAGCCTTGTACCGATCTATTTAATGGCGTAAATGTATTATCCGTATTCTTAACGTAAAACCCAAATTTGTTGTTCTCATAAATCTCATCAAGTGTATATTTGATTGCTTCGCCCTTCTTTGTTGCCACCTTATCTTTACCGCAGGCTGCAAGCGATAGCGGAATTGTTAATATCATTAGTATTACTAAAAACCTTTTCATTTTCTCTCCTTTTTTTATTAGTAAAGCGTGAACTACTCTAACTTATATAAGTATGAACTTCTTGCTTCAACAACCATTACGCTAAGTGCCAACATGGTCTCCATAAGCATTAATTCGGGTAGCTCCCGCCAGACTGACTTAACAACCTCAGCCCTTCGTTTTTTATGTTTATTGCTGCGTTTAAGTCTCTATCAATTTCAAGACCGCATATACAAATATATTTACGTTCTGAAAGCTCCAACTTCTTACGATTTCCGCAGCAACTGCAAAGCTGTGATGACGGATAAAATCTATCTATCTTGACAAGAACTTTACCCCTGTCGGATAACTTATATTCTAGCATGCGAAGAAACATACCATATCCGTTATCCATAGTAGCCTTGCCGTTCTTAA
>ERZ773066.506-NODE-506-length-21765-cov-2.763058_pt1 | contig 21765 bp, 19 predicted proteins | sample MGYA00580573_ERZ773066 | MGnify/ENA primary metagenome ERZ773066 (study PRJEB29015, sample SAMEA2738128) | human oral metagenome | biome: human oral; feature: human-associated habitat; material: saliva | place: China | collected 2203 ... | reverse complement strand
AACAAAATCCAGGCCGTCCTTCTTGGCTTGCGCCCAGTCAATCGCACCGGATTCGTTTTGATAACGGGAGACCTCCGTTCCCTTCTCCAAGTATTTCAGGTCCGAACCGTCCTCTTTCGTGTACCCATACCATCCTGCATGGTCGGCATCCACGGTAGCGGCTGCCGTTTCACTTTTCCCGACACTGTCTCCGGGTCCGATTGCATAAGCCGTCATCGCAGTCATGATTCCGCTGAAAACCACGGCAGACAAAAACGTAAGAACACGAACGGAACGAAAAACGGACATCCACCCAGAAACTCCAGTTTCTTTTTTCTTTTCACAAAAGTTCTTCCCGGAAGAACTTTTCCTGCTTTTATACCTCATCCTCCTGCTTCCCTTCTATCATTGTCTACTAAGACTATCGGCGGAAAGACAAAATAGCAATAGAGAAAATCGAACTGTAAGAGAAGTTCAGAAAAGAGTAAGGACTATCACGATATTCCCCGTCTTTCCTTCTCTTCCGCTCAAGAACAAAAAAACCGGTATCCCCGAAGAGGATGCCGGTTTTTTCGTCGTTTTTAAAGTATCGTACAAATGTTTTTCTGCACAATCTTCTATTTCTTCTCACACATTTCCATCTAAGAAGAAAAATAAATTTTCCTCTCGATGATACTCAATCAGTATACACTATATTTCGTCAAAAATCATTTTTTAATAAATAATTTCGTCTTATTTCTTAAAAAATAAATTTATACCATTCTACGAATGGATTTTATAGGCTTATAGGTCGCTGATTCTACCGTAACACCGGATTTCGCATTCAGTGCGGATAACATTCTTCCGTTTCCAAGATAGATTCCCACATGACCGTTGTAAGCAAGAACATCCCCGGGTATGGCATTTTCCAGAGAGCCGACATTGACTCCTAAAGAGCGAATGGCTCCGGAAGAATGGGGAAGAGACACCCCAAAGTGCCCGAAAACACCCATCAGGAAGCCGGAACAATCCGATCCGTGTAACAGACTCAATCCGCCATAACGATAAGGTCTTCCCACAAACTGCATCGCATAATCCACCACCTGCTGTCCTTTTGTGCGGGTGTCCCCTATCAATGCATCCTCCGTAAAGCTCTTTACGGTCTGGTCTTCCTGGGGAACCATTCCTCCCTCTTCCGTGAAAACCAGAATTTCATCCGAACTTTGCGGTCCGGCAAAACTGTTTACACTGCAAACTGCGGAAAGTGCAAACAGCGCAATCCCGAAACCAAGAATCTTCTTTCTTGTCTTTTCTATATAAGAACTAATTCGCTTTTTTTCAATGTCCTTTCGTTCTTCTCCCGACACAAGATAAATAGCCTCTGCCTTCTGCATAAAATCTCCTTCAACTCCTTCCCCGGACCGGCGCAAAAGCATAAGTGACCGCCCGGAGCAGTTTTCTTTTTTTGAAGCAAAACCGTTCAACAAGAGAAAACTGAAAATATAGACTACGGTTACTATATCGGCTATTCTAGAGAGCAGTTATGGCGAAAATAAAAACGCAGTATGAAGATTCACTGACGTTTTCTTACGAAAGTGCCGTCATTTCTGACGGTTTCATGCTGCGTTTTTTACGTTTTTATGACATTTTGGACTTTTCGCCGGATTTTGTTCTATTCTCCCGCCTCCGGCTTAGATTCCTTGATTTTATGTTTCGTCGCTTTGCCGCTTCTTTCGGATTTCGTCTCGCTTCTCCTCCGCCTTTTCTCCTGTGGGGGTATAGCCGATCCATTTTTCCGAAAAGTGCACATCAAAAAAATGAACAAACGGTCCGAGTCCAAACGCACTAATCAGAGTGCCGATCCCCACTAAACCGCCGGTTAAGAAAGCGGCAAGCGCACTAACTCCGTCCGTAAACATCCTACAGGCAAAGTACGGTTTCTTCGTTTTGTCACGAAGTCCCAGAGACAGATAATCATAAGGGGCAATACCGAGATCTGCCGTCTGATACAGGGAAACCCCGAGGGAAGTAATCACCACTGCGGCGGCTGCCCAGAGGAGCTGTACCCCTAATCCCTGCGTTTCGGCATAGCCGAAGTGCCGGACGAAGATCGCATAGAAAAAACTGACAATATAGCCCAGAATGATTCCATTCACAAAAGTTCCTGCACCGATATATTTCTTCCCGAAAGAAAATTGCAGAAGCAGAAAAAGCGCATTGAAAATCAGGTTCTGCGTACCGAGGGGTATTCCGAAGATCTCCGAAAGGCGCATACTGAACGCGGACATCGGATCATTTCCAAGATGAGACTCTTTAAGTAAGGCAATGCCGATGGAAATAATCAGCACGCCCAGGACCATCGCAATATACCGCCTTAAAAGGATGTTCTTTTTTCCCATCTTATCCTATCCCCCTTTTTTTCCCATCTTACCCTATTCTCTCTTCCTTCCCATTGCTTTCGAAAAATAGCCGCTGAGCGGAAAGCACGAAAATACAGGAATCCTTATGGATGCACTACAACCGGACATCCCTTCTGAATCCGCTGAAAGAGTTCCCTTGCTTTATTCTTCGGCAGATTGATGCAGCCGTGCGAGCCGCCTCTTACATAGATATTTCCGCCAAACTTGCCGCGCCAGGACGCATCATGAAGACCGATGTTTCCGTTAAACGGCATCCAGTAATCCACGTGTGCCTCATACTCCGGCTTTCCGTTCACGATTTTCCCGCGCAGAGTACGATTGGTTTCTTTCCCGTTTAAGAAAAATCCGCCTGCCGGTGTCGCCCGATCGTCGCTCAGCATACCGGTCACTGTCGGACTCTCCCAAACAAGATTTCCGCCCTCATAGTAATAAACGTGCTGTAAGCCTAAGTCGACCTCCAGAAAAGTCGTTCCGAACTGTGGCTGTGCATACTGTGCCGGCCGATAACGGTAAACCGGTTCTCTCTCCATCGACGTAAAGGAAGAAATCGCCTTCTTCAGCGCTTCCTTTTCCGCTTCTACATTGATATGGAGGGCATAGGGAGATTGCATGGCAATGTCCTTCCCGCTTGCAGAATGGAAAGAAACCGTGTTTCCGGGATTACCATACTTTCCTTCAAGATAGTTTGCATAAGCCAAAACTTTGGCATCATCAAATTCTACCCCGTTCGCATTGATGCCCCGTACCATCTCCGCAAGCTGCTCTCCGGACAGAACTTCTTTATTGCCCAAAACATTGGTCACAATCTGTACCGATTGCAGATGATTTAAGGCGGCAAGTTTCGGTTCCAAGTCGCTCTTTCGCACCGTAACCGTATCATAGATTCCTCTTTGTGCGAGATCGATGGTATTCTCTCCTCTTTGCAGAGCGGAATACACATTTTCATAAAACTTCGTCTCATTAAGGGAATTTCCTTCTTCCTCAGGCACGATGCCGTATCCCTCTTCTTTTTTTACAATATAGGCATTCCGCGTTTTTTTCGCATCTTTCAGAAAAGACAGTCCGGCAAGCTTTTCTTTTAATTTCGCTTCATCATAAACCGCCTTGCTGCCATCCAGGGAAAAATCATATCTTGCCTCGGGACCGCCTTTCAATCCCTGCTTTTCCTCTTCCTTCAAGAGGGAAGGAAGGTTGGTCGGTGCAGACAGCTGATATCCTATCTCAGCGCCTTTGATTTCCTCCGTCTTATCTCCGCCCTTTATATAGAGAACATAATCCTTACTGTACTTCCCTTCCAGATAGGTCTTCGCTTCCTCCACTGTCATACCGGAAAGCGGAATTCCGTTTCCATAAGTCCCCATTACAAAGCGGTCCAATGCATAAGCGCGTAGAGGTAAGAGTAAAGCACATACCATCCCCGCTACTATTAAAAGTCTCTTCTTCATATCATCCTCCCATGCCAGTCTGCCCCTTATTCTACACTCCCTTTCTTTTTTTGAGTAGTCCGAAAACGAAATTTCGCTCTATAAAGGCTTTCTTTACTCTTTAAAGACTTCCTTTATTCCCCAAATACTTTTTTCCGTAATGCAATTCCCGTCGGTGTGGCGGCGAGTCCGCCCTGTGAAGTCTCCTTTAAGTTTACAGACATCGTGTCTCCTACAGACTTCATGGCAGCGATGCACTCATCTACCGGAATCTTCAGGTCGATTCCTGCGAGCGCCATATCCGCACTGGAAAAAGCAATCATGACTCCGGAAACATTTCTCTTTACACAGGGAATTTCTACAAGGCCTGCCACCGGATCACAAACAAGTCCCATTTGGTTAATGATGGCCATCCCGAGCGCATCTCCGGAAGCTGCGGGACTGCCTCCCATCAACTCTACAAGAGCCGCCGCCGCCATTCCTGACGCAGAACCGCACTCCGCCTGACATCCCCCTTCCGCACCCGCAATAGAAGCAGTCTGGGCAATCACCATACCGAAGGCTCCCGCAGTAAAGATGGACATCACGATATCCCTTTTCGGAAGTCCTTTATCCTCATACATGGAGACCAAACAGCCCGGAAGAATTCCGCAGGAACCGGCCGTCGGGGTCGCCACAATCCTTCCCATCGCCGCATTACAGTTGGATACACACATCGCTCTGCCGATGGCTTTCGTTAAAAATATCCCCGAGAGTCCTCCGCCTGTTTTTTCGGCATATTGCAGCATCTTATTGCCTTCTCCTCCGGTAAGTCCGGACGTCGAACGAAGATCGGGGTCATTTCCTTTTTTTACCGCATCGACCATCACATCAAAGTTCTTCTCCATGATGGCATAAATTTCCTCTTCGCTCTTCTGCATCTGCTCCGCCTGATCTCTCAAGCAGAGCTCACTGATTTTGATGCCTTCTTTCTCTGCCGCATCGCATATTTCTTTTATGCTTAAATATTTCATTCTGTTCACCTGATTTTCTATTCTGCTGTACACTGCATAGTACACCCGTTTCCCTGCCGTACACTACAAAAGAACACCCATTCTTCTGCTGCTAAGTTCGCATCAAATTTCGATTCTCTTCCCCCTCTATCCTTAGATAGCACGAATCAAAATGGCATTTTCCACAACGGGAAGGGCATTGATATCTTCTAAAAGCTCTTTAGGCGGTAACTGGTCGATTTCTATCGTCATTAGTGCCGTACCCCCTTTTTCCGGACGGCTCAAACGGAAGTTTCCGATATTTAAATCTTTATACTTCTCATACATGATCTGCGTTACTTCCGCGATTGCCCCCGGCTTATCCTTATGCAGAACAAGCACCGTATTGTTTTCACCGGTAAAATCAACACGCATTCCGTTGACTGAATCCACGCGAATATTCCCGCCGCCGATACTGGCGCCTTCCATTACCCCTTTCTGCCCATTTTCCAGAACATAATGAATTCTTGCCGTATTCGGATGCGCTCCGGGAATATCTTTCTCAATAAAACGATAATCAATTCCCCGATCTTTCGCGATTTGAAGGGCATTCCGTATCTCTTCATTGTAACTGTGATAGCCCATGATGCCGGCAAGAAGAGCACGATCCGTCCCGTGTCCGCGATACGTTCTTGCAAAGGAGCCGGAAAGTTCAATATCCACTTTCTTAAAGGTTCCCCCTTCCGCAAGCTTATTCACTACTCTCCCGAGCCTTACCGCTCCTGCCGTATGAGAGCTGGATGGCCCAATCATAATCGGTCCGATAATATTAAAAACATTCACTGTTCTACCTCTTTCCCATAGAATCTCTATTCTAAAAAGTCTCTTTCCGACCTCTATTTCTTTCGAAGAGAATTCCCTCCTCCATGCCTTCGTTCCGTAAAACACTTCGATACTGCTTATTTTACAAAAGAAAGGCTGCCTTGCCAATGAAATCAAAACGAAGACTTTCTAAAAAAAGATGAAAAAGGAGTCGGAAAAAGAATAAGTCGAAATTCCAAAAAGAAATCGATTATTTTTCACAACTCCTTTTATTGCTTTTCAAGCCAACCGAACGTTCTGTTTCTCCAATGATTTTTATGAACGCTTCTTTACGATACGTCCTTCATAATCCATTCTTCCGGCTATCCGGCTCTACTCCGCTGTCCATTTTTTATGCTTTTCCTTCTTTCACAATCATGCGATTGTAGAACTCATTCACAATGACACCGATAGCATTGTCTCCGGAGACATTGCAAGCCGTTCCGAAGGAATCCTGTGTGATGTAAAGTGCCACCATGATGGCGCAAATCGGTCCGTTCGGATCGCCGAGCTCCTTCCCGAAAATCATATACAGGAACGGAAGTGCCGTCATGATGGAGCCGCCCGGTGCACCCGGAGAAGCTACCATGGCAATTCCCAGAGTCATAATGAACGGAACTACCGTAGACAGGCTGATGGGAATCTGATTCATAAGGCATACTGCCGTTGCACAAGCCGTAATCGTAATCATCGAACCGCACATGTGGATATTTGCACAGAGAGGAACCACGAAATTACGAATCTGCTCGGAAATCCCGTCATTCTTTGCGCATTCCAGATTGACCGGAATCGTTGCTGCCGAGGACTGTGTTCCCAGTGCTGTGGTATATCCCGGAATCTGATTCTTCATCAATGTAAACGGATTCTTCTTCGAAATCGTGCCGGCAACAAGGAACTGTGCCAAAAGGTAGCATAAGTGCATGATAATCACTACGATGAATACTTTCCAAAGGATGGAAAGAATCGCGAAAGTCTTCCCGGAACGAGTCATATCTACAAAAGTTCCCAGGATGTAAAGCGGAAGTAAAGGAATGATTGCCGTGTGCAATACCTTATCGATGATGCCGGAGAAATCCTTCAGCGCTTCATACAGTGTTGTGCCGATGGTCTTTCCTCTCATGGTAGAAAGGCAAAGTCCCAGGATAAAGGCAAGTACAACTGCGGACAAAGTATCGAACATCGGCGGAATGCTGATGGAGAAGAAAGAGGCAACGGACTGATCCGCTGTAGCCTGAATCTGTGCCATGGCATCGGCAGACATAAAGCTCGGGAAAAGATTGATCGAAACAAAGTAAGAAATTGTTCCGCCAATCAGAGTGGACCCGTATGCCAAAATCACCGTCACAAGCAGCAACTTCCCGGCTCCCTGAGAAAGGTCCGCAATACCCATGCTGACATACGCCAAAATCATCAAGGGAATAACAAACTTCAGGAAATTACTAAAAATTCCGGACAGTGTAACAATCAACTCGCAGAATCCGAGCGGAGCATACTGTCCAATCAAAATACCGAGAATGATGGCAATGATTAATTTCGGCACCAGGCCAAGTTTCATCTTCATTTTTTCCTCCTTCTTCACGGCTGTTACGGCTCCTGTCCATACAGCACGGGTAAAGAAACTGTGAAAAAGAACTTTCTTTTGTTAGAACAGGTCTGCAACGTGGAGAAAGTCCCCGCATTGCAGACCCAAGCTTCTAAATATATCCTCTATTTTTACAGCTTCTTTTGTTGAAAAATTCTATAAAAGCTTCTTATCGATATAAATTATAACCTATAATTAAGCTTTTGTGAAGGATTTCATTATAAAATACCTCCAATGGATAGGATAAGCGGAGCAAATACAAGAGCAATGACGGTCATCAACTTAATCAGGATATTGATGGACGGTCCCGAAGTATCCTTGAAAGGATCGCCCACGGTATCGCCCACTACAGCCGCCTTATGGGTATCCGATCCCTTTCCGCCGTGATGACCCTCTTCAATGTACTTCTTGGCATTATCCCAGGCACCGCCCGAGTTCGACATAAAGATGGCCATCATAACGCCGGAAACCAATGCACCAGCAAGAAGTCCGCCGAGAGCCTCCGCGCCGAGGAGAATCCCGATTGCCAGCGGAGCCAGTACGGCAAGAACGCCCGGCACAATCATTTCCCGCAATGCGGCATGCGTAGAAATACTTACACAAGTTTTATAATCCGGCTTCTCCGTCCCTGCCATGATGCCCGGTTTCTCTCTGAATTGTCTTCTCACTTCCGAAATCATCGAAAAGGCCGCTTTACTTACTGAACTCATGGTAAACGCGGAGAAGAGGAAAGGAAGCATAGCCCCCACGAAGAGTCCGATGCACACACGACTGTCCAAGACGTTGATATTCTGTAATTTTACAGCCTGCGCGTAAGATGCAAAAAGCGCCAGAGCAGTCAGTGCTGCCGACCCGATGGCAAAACCTTTTCCCATCGCCGCCGTCGTATTTCCGACCGCATCGAGCTGGTCCGTGATACTGCGGACATTGTCCGGCAGTCCCGCCATCTCGGCAATGCCGCCGGCATTGTCCGCAATCGGTCCGTACGCATCGACCGCTACCGTAATAGCTGTAGTGGAAAGCATGCCGACAGCGGCAAGCGCGATGCCATAAAGTCCCAGGAGCTGATAAGAAATAAAAATGGCGACACAGATAAGAAGAATCGGCACTGCAGTGGAACGCATCCCTATCGCCATACCCGAAATAATATTCGTAGCAGGGCCTGTCTCCGACTGCTTTGCAATATCTTTTACCGGATTATAAGAAGCGGAAGTGTAATACTCCGTGATGGCACCTATCGCAAGTCCGGCAAGAAGCCCCGCCGTCACGGCAAAGGCGGCGTTGAAGTTCCCGAAGAAGCAATTCGCTAAAATAAAGGCAAAAACCAATACCGCTACCGCAGAAGAATAGCTTGCCATCTTCAAAACCTTACTCGGATTTTCTCCTCCGAGCATAAGTACCAGTACACTTCCGAGAACACACGCCAGAAGGGAAAGCCCCGCAAGTAAGAGCGGAAAAGCAACGCCTTCCACGGACTTTCCATCCAGAAGCACGCCGAGTGTCATTGCGGAAACCAGGGCGCCTACATAGGACTCGAAAAGGTCCGCTCCCATACCGGCAACGTCGCCGACATTATCTCCTACGTTATCGGCAATTACCGCAGGATTTCTCGGATCATCCTCCGGAATCCCCGCCTCGACCTTTCCAACCAGGTCTGCTCCGACGTCAGCCGCCTTCGTATAGATTCCTCCTCCTACACGGGCAAAAAGAGCAATGCTGGACGCACCGAGAGAGAATCCGGAAAGAACACCGACATCTTTCGTAAGCAGGTAGAAAAGTCCCACACCGAAGATACCGAAACCGGAAACACACATTCCCATTACGGAGCCGCCGGAGAAAGCAATGGAAAGCGCTTTCTTCATCCCGAAGCCTCTTGCCGCCTCCGCCGTACGAACATTCGCATGGGTTGCGGAACGCATCCCGAAATAGCCTGCCAAAGTGGACAAAATTGCACCAAATACAAATGCAACGGCACTAAGCCAGCTTCTTGTTCCGAAGCCTATGCAGAGAAATAAGCTGCAAACAAAAAAAAGAAGAATCCGATATTCTGCAAAAAGAAATGCTTCCGCGCCTTCTGCAATCGCCTTCGCAATTTCCTTCATTCTCTCATTTCCGGAATCCTCTTTCAGAATCTTCTGTCCCTGAAATAGCGCGAACAAAAGTCCCAAAACGCCCAAGACGGGCACTACGACAAATACACTATTCATTTTTCCCCCAATCATTTGAAAAAGCGGTCACTTCTCCTGTTGTTCCCCTATAATAGCAAATGAATATGTATTTTTCTACTATTAATTTAAAAAAAGAAATTTCTTTTTTGTCTTAATTCAATAAATTCTCTCTTTATTTCTCTCCATTTCAATCATAAAATGCACAATTCCGTCTTTGTAAAAAACCGATATGCATAAAATAGACTATGAAAAATCCGTCCCTATCCTGCTGCCTCTCCATCCTTCTTTCTTCTCTTCCACAAGCGGAAAAGGAGGCTGAAAAATAAACATACTCCGCCGAAAACAAGGGCGATGTCGGCAAGATTAATGATCATTTTACGGAGAAAGCCTTTCCGAATGTAGAGATAATCCGTTACTTCGCCATCTCTTACCCTGTCCAGGGTGTTGGAAGCCGCTCCGCTAAGCACAAGAGCAGTACCCAGTTCTTGCAAAAAGAAACTGTCGCCCGTAAGATACGTGAAATACGGTAAACTGAAAAAGAGAAAAAAAGTAGCAAATACGGAAAGAAAACGGACAAGAAAAGGAAAACGGGAGAGTCTTCCCATGGAAAATCCGGGATTATGCGCTTTTCGAATCTCTACAATTCCTTTTGTTCCCGGCACTTTACGGGGAAATCTCGTATCTTTCTCCCGATTTACCTTTTTCTTCCAATGTTGATCCAAAAAAAAGATTCCGGTGGCAAGAAAAACCAGGCGAAAAGCCCTTTTCCAAAAAAACTTTTTATTTTGTGTCTCCGCTTGTGACATGACTCCTCCTCTTTCTTCTGATCCGGTTAATATGTCTCTCAAATTCTCCGCTTTGTAACAGTTCCGTAAGCAGACACTGCTCCAGAACGGGAACAGAGCAGCTATAGAAAGAAATCTTCCTGCTGTCCGCCTCCGCACGCGTTTTCGGAAGAAGCAGATACGCCATACGAAAAGCAGGCCCTATCGTTTTGGAAAAGCTGTTCAGATAATATACACGGTCTCGCGTATCCATGGCAAACAGACTGTCTTCCGGTTTTCCCAGCGCGGAAAACTCGGAATCATAATCATCCTCAATAATAAAGCCGTCCCGTTTTCTCGCATATTCCAAGTACTCCCGCCTCTTCGATGCCGGAGCGGTGATTCCACTGGGATAACTGTGGAAAGGCGTCACGTGTAAAACTTTGCTTTCGGCTCTCTGCAAGGCTGCACTGTGAATTCCTTTTTTCCCCATTTCCAGAAGAGCAAGACGAATCCCGTTGGCACGATAAATCTTCTGCATCCTCTCATAAGACGGGTTCTCTACCGCAAACTCCCCTTCCTCCTTTAGAATCTGGGAAAGTAAAGTATAAAGCTGCTCTGCACCCGATCCGATGACAATCTGCTCTTCCGTAACAAAGATGCCCCGCGCTCTTCTGAGATATTCTTTCAAAGCGGTCCTAAGAAACAATTTTCCCTGTTGTTCTGACGGAACGAGAATCTCCTCTCCATACTTGGAAAGCACCTTTCGAAAGGTCTTCGCGATGATGGAAAATCCCATTCCTTCTCCATTTTCGGAAGGCGTATGGGGTAAATACCGGAGCGTATCCTGTTTTTCTTCTATAGGAAATAATAGTCCATCCCGATAGATCACATAATAGCCGCTTCTCTCTCTGCCCTCAATATAGCCTTCCTCCTCCAACAGGGCATAACAGTGCTCTACCGTAAGAACGGAAACGCCCATTGCGCCGGACAAAAGGCGCTTGGAAGGCATCTTTTCCTGATAACGATACCGTCCGTCTACAATATCTTTCCGAACCGTCTTATACAGATTGATGTACTTAAAGGAATGCTCCATATTCTCCTCTTTTTGCATCATACAAAGCTGTCCAAATACTGTTTATAGTAAGCGTAGGCCGAAGGAATGCTGAGTTTTCCGTTTATTTCCTCCACGGAATAAAAAAGAATTTCACTCTCCGCTTCTCTTTCTTTCGGAAAATCTCCCAGTTCAACTCTATATCCTATCATATCCCATTCTTTGTGGGTGAAAATGTGTTTCGCGCCGCCGAGTTCCCGCACTTTCAACGGCGATAAGCCGAGCTCCTTTACCGCTTGTAAAACTTCCCCTTGAGACAAATGCCCGGGAAGTTGATAAAAACTGTAAAGTCCCGCAAGTAATCCTTTATTTGGTCGTTTCCAAAGAGCAATCCGCTCCCCCTGACAAAGGAGCAGGATGGTATAGTTTTCCTTTTTTCGCGCCTTTTTCTCTTTTCTTTTCGGATACTGCTCCGGACAACCCTCTTTATACGCTCAACAAAAGGGGGAAATGGGACAGGATGCACAGGCGATTTCTCCTTTCGGAACACAGATCATGGACCCCAGATCCATCAGCGCCTGATTAAAATCTCCGGGCGACGTATCCCTCATTTTCTCCTGAAAATAAAAATAGGCGGCTTCTTTCACCGCTTTCTCTTCGATAGCTTTCCCGCAAGTCGTACACCTTGAAAAAACGCGCAGCAAATTTCCGTCTATTGCCGGTCTCTTCTCTGAAAAAATAATCGAAGAAATCGCTGCCGCAGTATACTCTCCAATTCCGGGAAGAGAACGAATTTCCGCATAGTTCGAAGGCATTTTCCCGGAAAACTTCTCCATAAGGACTTTCGCCCCCTTATGCAAATTCCGCGCTCTGGAATAGTATCCCAGTCCCTCCCAGAACTTTAATACTTCTTCTTCCTCGGCATCCGCAAGCGCTTTAACATCCGGAAAACGGGAAATAAAGCGAAGAAAATACGCTTTAACCGCCTCCACTCTCGTCTGCTGTAACATAATCTCCGAAATCCAAGTGTAGTAAGCGTTTTTCTCTCTTCGCCAGGGCAAGTCCCTTCCTTCTTTGTAAAACCATTGTAAAAGAGCGTCGGAAAAGCGCTCTTCGTTTTCCGTCTTTTTCTCTTCCTTTTTCTCTTCCTGCATCATTTACATTCTATAAAAATATTGCTACAAGGGCCAGAACCACGCCCCCTACAACATCCGCCTTTCCCGCATAAATTGTCCCGAACTGTTTCCCCACAAATAGGGCGATATAGGATAAGGAAAAGGTTACAACCCCGATAATCAGGGTAGAAACAAAAACCTCCGGTGTCGGATCATGGGAAAAGGTAAATCCTAAAGAAAGCGCATCGATAGAAGTCCCCACCGCCTGAAGAAGAAGGCTTTCCTTCTTTTCCTCCGTCCTTTCCTCTTTCTTCTCCCGAATACCGCCGATAAGCATCTTCGCCGAAAGATAAAGCAAGATGCTATTGGATATCACCGCTACGTACCGCATCAAAATCGGAGCAAGACGCGCAAAACTCGTGACCACAAAAAATCCGATTAATGGCATAAAAAACTGAAATAAACCGAAAGTGAAAGCGATAAAAACTTTCTTTCTCTCGCTCATCTTCGGACGTTGCAAGCCATTTGTCATGGATACGGCAACAGCATCCATGGATAGGCCTACGCCCAGCATGATACTCTTTAAAATAAACATAAGGCTCCTGACTTCCTTAGTTATTTGCTCTATAAAGGAATATTGACCACTCAACGTTAAACAAGGATTATAGCAAGGCATCTTATCAAAATTCTACACAAAGTTTTTACTTGGATTTTATAAAACTTGTACATTATTATGCTTTTCTAACATTTCTTGGCAATAAACAGCATTCTTCCCCTTTTCCAAGCGCAGAAAAAGAAGAGTGAATCGTAAGGAAAGTCTGGGAATCTCCGAGGCTTCCGTTTTTTTCTCGCATTCCCGAAAGCGCGGTGCAATTTCTCTTTCTCACATCATTCTCTTTCGGATAATATCCATGTCCCGATAATATCCGAATATCGAGTATAGGCAGGCAAGTCATCCCGTCATATACTGATGGCAACACAGGAGATTGCATCACTTTCTCCCGGACGGAGGCGGATATGCTCTATGCACACTATGAAATCCTCTTACTCTTTCTACTCTATGCTGCTCTGGAAGATCTCGTATATCGAAAGATATCCCATTCCTATTTTCTACTCAGCTTTCTGTTTTTCTTCCTCTTTATCCATTCTTTAAACGGAGAAAGGGCGTTCTCCCCTTCCCTCCTGTTTCCGGTTTTATTCTTTCTCAGTCTGGCACTGAGCTATCCCCTCTTTTATTTTACAGGCGGAGGAGGCGGAGATTGGAAACTGTTCTCCCTTCTTCTTTCTCTCTTACCTCTTGAAAAAAGTATATTTCTGCTTTTTTTATCTACTCCTTTCTCTCTTCTTCTCTTCTTCCTCTTAAAAGAAGAGATTCCTTTCGCTTTCTCTCTCTTTCTTGCTGCTGTCCCTGTCCTCACTCTTTTTGGATGAAAGGATGTCCTATGGAAAAAATAATGACGATTTATGACGAAGATCAACTCTACTGTAAAAGACTGGGGTTTTACCTTCGTGAAAATACAAAGCTTCCCTTCCAAATCTATCCTTTGACTACGCCCGATGCATTGCTCCAATTTCAAAAAAAGAAAGAAGCAGATCTTCTGCTTCTCTCCGAAAAAAATGCAAAAACACTTCCCTTTTCCCCGAAATCAAAAAAAACCTTTCTGCTGACGGAAGAAAACGACTGTGCAAAGACGAAAGGAGAAAGTTCGATTTATAAATACCAGTCCGCCGACCGTATTATGCGGGAAATTCTACTGAAGTACGGAGAACTTAGCCTCCTGGAAGGCAGCGGACAGGGTCGTGCCGAACTCTTTCTGGTATACAGTCCGCTTGGAAGATCCGGAAAAACAACTCTTGCTCTTTCCATTGCACAGATACTGGCCAAAAGCAGAAAAACTTTATTCCTTTCTCTCTCTGAAACTGCCGGTGCGGAAAAGCAATGCAGAGAGAAGGAGTGTCTTACGGAAGCACTCTATCACTTTAAAGAAAATACCTTAACGCCCATGGTTCTAAACGCCATAACGTACGAGAGAAATGAATTCAGCACCATCCTTCCCGCCCGTTCTCCGGACGATCTCCAAAGTCTGAGTTCGAGAGAACTCGCGCTCTTCCTGGATAAACTCACGGAATATTGCGGTGCTTCCGCTCTCGTCATTGATACGGACAGTAGTGTTACAAGATATCTGGACTGTTTTTCCGAAAGCAGAAAAGTCTTCCTGCCGACTCTTCCCGACAGAGCGTCTCATAAGAAACTATCCTTTTTCCGCGAGTACATCAAAAAGAATCTATCCGAAGAGATCTTGGAAAAGTTCGTAGAGTGCACTGTTCCTTTTTCCGGAACCGCGATAGACCCATCTCATGAAGATGAATTCCATAACAAAACTTTCTCTTCTCCTTCTCTTAAAGAATATACAGAATCTCTCCTTCTCCGCTATATCTATGAGGAAGAGCAGAAAGAGAAAGAACAATACCGTAAAATGGTTCTATAGGAGGATGTATGCTGGCTTTAGATAATATTAAGCAAGAAATCAAAAAAGAGCTGCTTAGTGACCTGGAAGAAAAGCAGATGTCGGACTCCCATCTTTACCACGAAATCGATAATACCCTTCTCCACCGAAGAGATATCGGACTGAAAGAGAAACTCTATTTACGCTCTGCCGTATTTGACAGTTTCCGTCGCCTCGACCTTCTCTCCGAGCTATTGGACGACAAAAATGTTACGGAGATTATGATCAACAGTCCTAATGAAATTTTTATCGAGAAAAAAGGGAAGATGGAACGCTGGAATCGCTCTTTTCAAAGTGACGAACAGCTTTACGATTTGATTCAGCAAATTGTTTCCCGCATCAATCGTGCGGTCAATACGAAAAGTCCGATTGTCGATGCAAGGCTTGAAGACGGCTCCCGTGTACACGTTGTCCTCCCACCGATTGCACTGAAAGGTCCTACGCTGACCATTCGAAAATTTCCCGAGCCCATCACGATACAAAAGCTCATCCAACTGGGAAGCCTTACGGAAGAGGCGGCAGCATTTCTGGAATCCCTGGTACAAGCCTCCTATAACATCTTTATCTCCGGTGGAACCAACAGCGGTAAAACAACCTTTCTCAATGCCCTTTCCCAGTACATTCCCAAGACGGAACGAATCATCACGATTGAAGACAGTGCAGAGCTCCAGATACAGGGAGTAAATAATTTAGTCTCTCTGGAAACCAGAAATGCAAATGCGGAAGGAGAAGGCGCTGTCACCATCTCCGACCTCATTAAAGCCTCTCTAAGAATGAGCCCGAACCGGATTATCGTCGGAGAGGTGCGCGGAAAAGAATGCTTAGATATGCTGAATGCCATGAACACCGGGCATGACGGCAGTATCTCCACGGGACATGGAAACACCGCTCACGATATGCTTAGAAGAATGGAAACCATGGTTCTGCAAGGAGCGGAACTCCCGCTCAGTTCCATTCGGAACATGATTGCCTCCGCCATCGAAATCATGGTGCATCTCGGAAGAAGCAAAGACCACAAACGACGCGTAATGGAAATCAGCGAGGTGATAGGAGTCGAAAATGGAGAAATACAGCTTAAAAAATTGTATCAATACAATGGGGAAGTTCTGGAAAAGCTGTCGGATCTGTCGAGAGAGGAAAAACTCCTCCGTAGATTATAGAAGCTATACGCTCACATGGCAGGAATACTTTACAGAACTCGGAAAAACGCTCGTTCTCCTTTTTGCCCTCTGTTTTGCTTTCTACCGTTCCTTTCTCCTATTCCTTTTCTGCATACCGCCAAGTCTCATTGTGCCTTTTTTCGCACAAAAAACATTACAGAAAAAGCGGCAAGATCTCTTGCTCTTTCAGTTCAAGGAGATGCTTTCCATTCTGAGTTCCTTTTTGAGTGCGGGCTACTCTATCGAAAATGCTTTAACCGCAAGTATTCCCGACCTTTCGCAACTGATTGGCGCTAAAAGCTATATGGTAGAGGAACTGATGCAGATTCAACGAAGCCTTACTATGAACAGACCCCTGGAAGAATCCCTTTCCGACTTCGCTAACCGTTCCGGGCTGGACGACATCCATAATTTCTCGGAAATATTTCTGGTCGCAAAACGTTCCGGAGGTGAACTCTCTTCCATCATCCAACATAGCAGTTCCATCATTCACGATAAGTTAAGTATACGGGAGGAGATTCTCACTTTAAGTGCGGCAAAACGCTTCGAGCAGAAGATTATGAACTGCATCCCCTTTTTTATCATTCTGTACCTGAATGCTTCCTCTCCGGAATTTTTCCATATCCTCTACGACACGATTCCGGGGAGATGCATCATGAGCTTCGCATTACTGATTTACCTTCTCGCCATCTATCTTGCCCGAAAAATCATCGCCATCCCCATCTAGCTTCCGGAATTTCCGTTTTTTCTCTTTAGGTATCCCTATGAAAAACTCTCTCTTTTCCCTTTATTTCCACAAAATCCGTCATTTCTTTCAGAATACGGAAAAATCACTCCTGAAAAAACAAGTACTAATTGTAATTCTCTCTTTATGCCTTGCCGCCCTGTGCTTTCTGAATGCACAGGAAGAAAGCCATATTCAGAAAGGTTATATCCTAAAGAGAGAAGACATCGGCGGAGCGGAATACTCTCTTCCGATACAGGTAGAAGGCCTATCTCCGAAGAAAAAGGAAACGCTAGAAGTGACCGTTTCTCCACGCCTTTACAGTAAATCCGAAGCGGATGCCCTTTTCTCAAAACTACACGAACAAGTGGAAAGTATCATTCTCTCCGAAGAAGAAAGTTTAGACGCCGTTAAAACTTCCTTACATCTTCCCACATACTTTCAGAAGGAAAATATAAAAGCTTCCTGGTCTTTTTCTCCTACCGCTCTCTTTAACGGCAAAGAAAAATGGAGCGTAGAGGATCATCTGGAACAAATCCTCTCTTATCGTGCCATCCTGGAAGAAAAGGGGAAAATCCACCATGAAATGTTGAATGAAAAGCAAATCTTGGAAGGTGAGCTGGAGTTAAAGCTTAGTACCTATATTCATACAGAAAAAGAAAACAAGGAGGATGCCGATTTGGAAAACTATTTCGGCACAACAGACGACTATCTCTACAGCTCTCCCACTTATACTTTCCCCATCCGCATCCTTCCTGAAGAAAAGACTTCTTTGGAAAGCCTTAGGGACGCTCTGCAAAAAAGCATCTTCCTTCTGAATCAAGATAATCGAAGCGCGGAAGAACTCTGTCTCCCCAAAGAAATTCGCGGTCATCAGATTCGATTCAGCGAGAAAAAAAGCAGTAAGTATCTCTATATCCCCTTTCTCGGTCTCTTGATTGCTTTTCTGCTTCCCTTAAAAGAAAAAGAAGAAAAGAAAGAACTTGCAAAGCGAAGAGAAATTTCCTTGACACTGGACTATTCCGAATTGGTTTCGAAATTGGTTGTCTATCTCGGTGCAGGCCTCTCTCTTCGCAATGCCTTCTCGGAAATCAGCAAGCAATACAGCTATCTCCTTGCACACTGCGGCATAGAAAATCACCCTCTCTATGACGAACTCGGTACCCTCTTGAATCAGCTGAAAAGCAATGTTTCTGAAGGTGAAGCCTATCTGGCTTTTCAAAGAAGAATCGCTTTACGTCCCTATAATAAACTGATTAGTGTCATAGAACAAAACCGAAAAAACGGAAATAAGCACCTCAGGACACAACTGCAAGTGGAGATGGAGGAAGCCTTTGAAACGCGAAAGGCCACTGCAAAAAGGCTCGGAGAAGAAGCCGGAACTAAACTCCTCCTTCCCCTCTTCATGCAACTTTCCATCATCATGTTAATGATTCTTTATCCCGCCATGCAATCCCTGTCCTAGAATATCGACTTCCCGTTTCATTCCCGTTTCGTTTCCGCTTCTTTCTCTTTTCTATCCTGTTTTTTTCATTCTTTTTACTATTTCGTTATTACGACGGGTAAAGACGAAAAACAACGATTCTTCTCCCGTCTTGTAATAAATCCGTTGCCTAAACACAGCATAAAAAGGAGGTTCTTATGTTACGAACAAAACTCTCGTCACTACAGTATCAGTTTGACGCGTTTCTCTTTACCCGTCTGGAAAACTGCAAGAAAAAGAGAAAAGCTTTGTTCACACAAAATGATGCCCTGGGAACTATCGAGATGGTACTGATTATCGTCGTTCTAATCTCTCTCGTCGTCATCTTTAAAGACAGAATTCAAAGGGTCTTAAACGATATTCTAAAGAAGATCGAAACCAACGCTAAAAATATCTAAGTCTTTTCCGTTTCCTATCGCGTGTCCGATACGGTTCCATATCACAAGCGATACTGCTTTCCACCTGAACTTCTGCGAAAAGGAAAAATCATGACAAAAAAATCAAGCCCCGCTTCCATTACGGTATTCCTTTCCCTTAGCTTTGTGCTGATTGCCGCAATGATCCTCACGATTACGGAAGCTGCAAGAACATCCGCACAAAAGTATTATATGCAAACCGCCTTAAACAGCGCCATGGAATCCCTCTTTTCGGAGTTTCATAGGCCTCTTTGGGAAAACTACCGTATCTATGCTCTGGAATACCGAGATGACGCCTTGTTACAGGAAGAATTGGAAACATTTATTAAACCCTATTCCGAGGCACAAAATCTTTTTCCGGCAAAGGTTGTGAAAGATGATTTTTCCTTCTCCGGAAGGGGCAGTCTCGTAGAACAAAATCACTTCGAAGAAGAAGTTTTAGAATATATCCCTGCACTGCTCACAAAAGATGCTTTGGAATTTATAGGACAAAAACAAAGCGGGACAGATATTCCCTCTCTTTTAGAAGAAGTCAGTAAAAAAGAAAAGGAAGCGGACAGTATACAACGTCTACGGAAAAAATATGTTTTAAACCACTATGATGTGGAATATCTTGAAGACTGTATCAATGACATTGATCAGTGTTGTAAAAACAGCAGCACTCTTCATTCTCAATCCCTGTCCGATCTCCATAGCAAGGATGCCTCCGGTTTCTTTTGGCATTCTTCTTCTCTCCGTTCCACTTTAGAGCAATTAAAGAGCACCGTGCAGCGTTATGATGCACGTGCAGAGATTCTTAAGGAAAAGATAGCGGAATTACGACAAGATTTTGAGTTGGAAAAAGTCAACTTAGAAGAAGACGGAATCCGTGCAATTGAATCGGAATTACAAAGCTATGATGAATATGTCAATGAAGGAGGAAAGGTTCGCCAAATGATTGACCTCTTCCCCGCAGAATGTGACAGTCTCGGTAACAGTATTCAAAATATTGAAGAAACCGTCCAAAATTTTGAGGACTATATTAGCGAAGAGCGCGAAAGAAGAAGAAACGAAGACGATGATGAGGAGGAAGATGAAGATGACTTGCAAGCAGAAATCGATGCTTTTTACCGAAGTATTGCAGGAGAATGGCAAAACCTCAAAATGCCTGTATACGGAGGTTCCGTCACAAAAATCAATAAGAAAAACAAAAAAATACTCGAAAGTATCCAAGAATTGGGAAAAAAGAAGCTCCTGGAATTACTCCTTCCAAAAGGAAGGGAATGCCCCAGTACCACAGAGTGCTACACAGACTCCCCTTTTACGGCAGGATCAGTCGCCAACCCCTTGCAGGTCGGATTATTGGGAGAATATTCCCTACGTTACTTTCACTCCTATCACAAGGAGGATAATGGAAACACCATTCCTTTCAGTAATGCAGAGGGACTGGAGGTGGAATACTTACTGCACGGAAAAAAGAGCGACTATGAGAACCTCGCAGCGCAGGTCACCGCTCTTCTAGCGGTAAGAGAAGCCATGAATTTTATCCATATCGTCTGTGATACGGAGAAACGGCAGGAAGTGGAAAACTTTGTTACCGGCTTTCTCGCAGCAACAGCGAATCCTATCGTGATAGCCGTCTTTAGTATCTTTGTTATCGGAATATGGGCCTTTGCTCAAGCTTTATTGGATGTAAAGCATCTTTTAAATGACGAAAGAGTACCTCTAATGCATGGAGAAGATTCCTGGGACCTTGGCCTTAGTAAGCTCTTGGATTTTTCTTCCCTATTATCCGGCGAAGATGAAAAAAAAGAGAGGCAAGGCTTTTCCTATACTGACTATCTTCGGTCTTTTCTCTTTACAAAAGGCTTACTTCATCAGGACAAAATCAACAATGCCATGCTCTACTGTATGGAGAAAAATATTCGTACTACGGTTTCAGAAAAAGAAGCTTCCTTTCAAATGAAGCAATGCTTATATTATCTTTCCACCGATGCCGGAATAGAGTCTAGGCACAGTCTCTATCATAGAGGATTTTTAGATATGATAGGTGTAAATCCCGGTGATAGCAGATATCGCTTCACCCTGCACTCGGATTATAAATATAAAAATCTCAGTCACTAAAGGAGTCTCTATGAAATCCTATTCCGCTTCCATGACCATTGAAGCTTCTCTGTCTCTAAGCCTTTTCATTCTAGCCATGGTTATGTTGATGACGCCTCTTTTAATCCTAAACCGTAGCATTAAAATCTCTACCATTTTGGAAAAAAATGCCCGCTCTATCAGTATGTATAAATACTTAGAACATTATGGCATCATGAAAACCGCTGTACAGGATATTCCTAACGTTGAAGAAATACTTGCCGTTGGAGAAACCGCCTTAGAAGATCTTATTCTTCCAAATGAAGTGAATATGGAAGGAATGCAAAATATTCGCAGCTGGAAATCGCGAATCACAAAAGAAGAAATTCTATTGGACCTTGAATATGAAGAATTAATTCCCCTTTCCATTATCGACAAAAAATCCATTTATCAGGAAATCATCGCACATAGAAGAGCATGGATTGGAGTAAAAGGAGCAAGGTGGGAGAAAAAGAAGAGGAGGAAACAGTGTATTTCATCGACGGTCCCTCTAAAGTCTACCATAAAAGCCGAGACTGTACCTACATCTCAAACGAATTTATGCGCAGTAGTGCAGTGGCTCTAGATGGAAGTGAGGCAAAATACGGAGGAAAATTCTCTCCTTGCAAAGCCTGTAAACCGCCCAAAAACAGTGCCGTAGTTTATTATACTGAGTCCGGAAGAAGGTATCACAGTAGCACCGATTGTCCGGCAATGCGCTCTTCCGTCCATGAAATCCCTCTATCGCAGGCAATTTCCGAAGGAAGACACGCCTGTCCGCGCTGTGGAGGCTAATTATTTCCCCAAGTCCTTCCAACTCACTTTCTCCATCAGGAGGTATCCATGCAAGATATTTTCTTTTTCCTGTTTTTTAAGTCCTTATGTTTTTTTCTGTTCTTTCTTCTCGCCGTAGTATACGATTTTCGGAATAAATCTTTGCCCCGATATCTTATACAGATATTTTTTATAGTAGGAATTCCCTTCTTTCTTTTTAGTGAATGGCACTATTTTTTTAGAAGCTCCTTTTCCTTCACACTCCCCTTTCTATACAGCTTTTA
>ERZ773066.505-NODE-505-length-21767-cov-3.660556_pt1 | contig 21767 bp, 24 predicted proteins | sample MGYA00580573_ERZ773066 | MGnify/ENA primary metagenome ERZ773066 (study PRJEB29015, sample SAMEA2738128) | human oral metagenome | biome: human oral; feature: human-associated habitat; material: saliva | place: China | collected 2203 ... | reverse complement strand
ATCTCATTGCTTTTCCTTTTTTTACTTCTTCAAATGCTTTCCCAAAATTCATCTACATCACTTCCTTTATTTCTTCAACATTCAATATTATGTTGTCTTCTTCAAATTTCACTCCAACAACTTTATATTTTTTACCATCCAATTCTATTTCTGTGCATATCAATTTTTCTATATTCATTCAAATCACTCCTTTTCTAATTTTGAAAAAAGTCTTCTACTTTTAACTTCAACATCTGATCAATAGTATATCTACTGATTCCCACTACTGCCATTTGTTCTGCCATGTCTGCGACTTCGATTATATCTTGTATTTTTGTTGCTAGAGCCTTTAATTCAGTTTTGCTTAGCTCTATAAACTCAACTAAACCTTTGTCATTTAAAACCTTTACTTTTTCAATCTTGTCTTGCTCTAAAGTCCACATTAGTGACATTTTTAATGATAAACTATTTCTATTTTTTTCATTATTCTCAAATGTGTATTTTTTACCAGATTTTTCGATTTCGAGTGGCTGATTCAAAAAGTTTGATTTAGCTTCTGCTAAGTCTTTTAATGCTTTTTCTCTTAATTCTTTTAATTTTGCATTTAATAAATCATTGTCAACTTTCCAAGCGTGAGAGTCTTTATCCCAAATGCTCCACTCATTTGGTTTTGCAATTGTTACGATTGTTTCATTGACTTCATCCAAATAACTTCCGTCTGATAAAGTTGTTTTTCCACTCTTCACTTTTTCAATTTCAGTCATTTCTCTCAAATCTCCAGTTTTTGAATCAATAGTTGGATTATTTAATAAAGTTCCAGAAAATTTCATTGTTTTTTCATCCCAAAGCGGGTAAAACAAATTTGGATTTTCCTTAAACTCCTCTATTGTAGTAACAGTTGGTCGCGCTATACACTCCAACGAATTTGCTTCATAAATATAAACTATTGTCATTTTTATCACTCCATTTCTTTATTTTTTATTCTGTGCTAACTTACGAATTTGTTCAGAATTTCAGAAAATATTTAACAATTTTATTGACTTTATGCACATTTTAGATTTTAGTAATTTAACAAAAAATGCATGTAAGCATAAACTAAAATCATCCCAAAGTCTTTAAAAATCAGTATTTGTATTTTTAAATTTCGTGCAAATTCGTAAATTTATCTGAAAATACAAATAATTTAACATTCAAAACAAGGACATTTAACTATTTCGCAGTTGGTTATTGAAATTATTTCCATCTTCCGATAGCAATATATAAAATTTTTATTTTGCCCTCACCTTCCCATTCCGATACTGCAGCAAATTTGTTTCCTGTGATACTGTAAGTCACAATGTTTGTTTTAGATGCCACTGTTCCTGTGTGACTCGCAACTAAACTTGTTATGCTTAAAAAATCAGTTGATAGAGTATTTGAAAATTCTCGATTTTTTGTTCCTGCGAAACCTAAGCCCCACTGCATTATAGTCCCATCCGAAAATTTTATAGTATTGTTTCCAAAACTAAACAAATTTTCCACTTTATCTGAAATTGGCTTATTAGAAATAGCTCTAAATTTCCCCGAATCGTTATAAGTTAGACTGTTGTCTTCTATACATTCGTAGTAAAATTTTGTTACACTGTCATAATAGAATTTTCCTTTCGTCTTGTTTCCGATATCTTGTATATTTCCGCCAAATTCTAATCCCATTATTTCATTTAACCTTGAATCAACATTTATCACAACAAATTGACTTCCGTTGTATGTCAATTCATAAGTTTTATTTGGCTTGAAATCTCCTGCTTCTATTTGCTTTAAGTTCCCGTTGTACTCTTTTAAAATTGTATAATCATTATTATTCAATCTTAATTTTGTTGTTGAATTAGTATTTTTGGAATCGACATTTATTCTTAATTTTAAATCATTGTTCACCCCAAACTCATTTAATCCGTCTAAATTACAGATATAATAATCTATATTCAAATTCGTTGTTTTATTTGCTTGTAAAGTGTGCACATTCCCAAACTGTAAGCCATCATAAATTTCTTCCGTCTCAGGCGTTCCGTTTTCTCTGATATTCCCAAACGCTGGGACAATACTTTTTATTTTATTGTTTCCTCTATTGGTTTCTTCCACTTCGTAATGCGTAGGAAACTCAACTTGTTGTGCCTTAAATTTTGTTAATTTTGCCATTTTTCCTCCTATTTCAAATTAATAATATTGTCTTCACCTAAATCAAATTGCCCTAGGTTATTGCGACCAAATCGACCAAATCGTGAATAAGCAAAGTTGCAAACTGGATTTCTTTTAGCTTCATTTTTAATTACATTTTGACCTAATGTTTTTCTTCCAAATCTCATTCCAACTATATAATTATCCAAGCATTTATGTGTATTTACTTTTACACCACCGCCAACAATATTGCCTAAATCAAGTTCATCAATTAGTGAGTAATCGTACTCTTTATTGCTTATAAATTTAACATCATATAGAGCCAGTTCGTTATCTGTGTTCACATTAATTGTTGGTGTTAGTCCAGTAAACATTTCTCCGATATTACTGATAGTTTCAAGATTAGGAACTAATTTATATTTTCTCATTGCTAATTTGATTCTGTTTCTGTATCTGCCGTCAGTCTGTCCATTCCTCGAAACATCAAATTTTTCTCCTAAATCATCCAAAAATTCTCCGTTTGCATAATCCACTAAATGTTGTTTTTCAATTAAATTGTAAACTCTGTCAACTTCATCAAATAATTTTGATATCGCTTTATAAAAAGAGCTTACATTGCTATTCTTTTTAAGCCACCACGGACATTTTGACATTAGATAATCAAAATTACTCTGCATATTCTGCCACCTCATTAAATCCTAACTCTAGCACCTTTTTAAATCCGCTTGTTTCGTTTTTAAACTTAAAAGTGACGTCTATATTAAGCAATCTATCGGCTGAATAAATCTGTCTAATGTACTCGCTTTCACAACGATATGATGTGATATAATCACCAACTTCTACACTTTTTAAGTACTCTTTTACAATATCTTTCAAATTATCTAGCAAGATGTTCGCACCTTTGGCTGCAGTAAAATCAATATTCACTTCTATTTCTCGTTTTTGTGGTCTATAAAACTTAATTTCTCTGTCTATACCTTGATTATCTTTTACTGTTACAACTGTATCGCCATTCATTTGTATAGCCTGATCTTTTTTTCTCCATATTGCTTTTGCTATATCTTCATTTCTTCCGCCATCTACGATTAAAACAATCGACTTTGGCTCTAATCCTTTACTATCAGCTGTCATTGTTTTATTTTCATCAGCATAAACAGACTTAACGCCTTCCTGTTTTAAAACTTCCGCTCTTATTCCATCTAGATTCCATTCGCTCTCGTTACGACTTAAAAACCACCGTTCTATATATTCGTTGTCACTTTCTTGCTCTTGCCCACCAGCTGCAATTTCATTTTGTTTAAAATCATAAACACCGTTCACAACTTTCACTATCTTAATAATACTCCCAACTTCTTTATTCCCTTGCTCTCCTGCCGTGTCGCAAATAAATTCAAAAGTAGTTTTATTATTTAATGTTCCACTTTGATTAAGTGTGTATCTTGCCCCATCATTTGCCTCAAGTATTACATCACCTTTTTCAAGAGTTACATTAAGCCCTCCAATTAATTCGATTTTGACAGTAGCTCGACTTTCTTGTTTCCTTTTAAAAAAGAAAGGGCTATTTGCTAAATGTTCGTCTATTTCAATCCCTTCACAATTAAGCAAATTCATTTTATCAGCTTGAATCTGTTGCCGTTCCATTTTTTCTCTCAAAAGCCTAGCGACTGGATACATCAGCATATACCAAGCACTCCGTTTGTCGTTAGAATAATCAGCTTTTAATAATGTTTTTAATTCATTATTTAAAATATTCATATTGTCCTGAACCGTATTAACTTTTATTCTCGCCAACCTATCCCAACTCCTTTCATTAAAGTTTTCTCGTTGTCGTTAAAAATAATACCGATATTAACTTTTAAATGCCTGTTCTCGTACTCATATACTTCAACATAGCATCTACTTAAATAGTCTCTAAAATTATTTAATATCTTATCTCTAATATGCTCTAACACTTCGTTTTCATTTCCGTGAGTTCCAAATAACTTTTCAAAATTCAATCCATATTTAGTGTCGTATTCAAGTTCTCCCTCACGAACATGTAACATTAAAACAATTTGTTGGATCACTTCAAAATATTTTTCTTTTGCTTTAAAAAATTGCACGTCACCATTTTCAATATACAATTCGCCAGTTGCATTATTCAATTTTATATCCATAAATCACACTCCTTTACGGATGGATATAAGGAACTCCACCCTTACTCGTTCCACTCTCTGTATCAACTGTTTTTGCTTTCACTTCGCCACTCTCTATATTTCCGGTTTTGATATCACCTTCCATTTTTATATTTCCATTTATTCCTATTGAACTTGGTTCTGTGTCAGGGTTTATATCAGTAGGAATGTAAAAAGGTAACGCAATAGCATTTGTAAGATTATGCCTTTTGTTTGTGTTTGTCGTTGTGCTTTCTTTTGTAATATATCCGCTAGCATCTCGACTTAAAATTAAAATTGGAACTACATCACCAGCTTTAAATTTAACTTTAAAATTAAAATCTTTATTTCCTAACTGGCACATTGGAACGTGCAAAATAGGGGGCAATTTAACATCTTGAAACTCTGCCATTGGCTCAACATCCACAAATCCATTTCCATGCACTTTTGTTATTTTAGCAATTAAAGATGTGTCTACTTTTCCAAGCATTGCTTTTACATACTCTTCCATCATTTTCTTCTACCCTTTCCTTTATTTCTTTTAACTTGAGTAACTTTGCCTTTTTTATTTTCTTCTTTTTCGATTTTCTTCATTTCGTCATTATTTTTTTTAACATCTGAATCATTATTAATTACTCTTACCTTTAAAGTCATTTTAAAATCACTAATATCACTAATTTCAACGATTTGACACATTGTTGAGATTTCATTACTTATTAATTCGATTAGATCGCCTTTTTTTAAATAATAAATCAACAGACATTTGATTTCATAATCATATTTAAGTTCTTCTTTTTTCTCTGACTTTTTAGTTTGACCGCTGTTTTTAGACCCTTTTGTCGTGCTTTTATTATTCTTGCTTGATTTCTTTGTTGTTTTGCTACTTGTTTTACTTGTCTTTTCGACTTTATAACTTATTTCTTCAATATTTTGTGGCTTAGGTTCTTCTAAAAGTCCGCTTTGATAACTTAATTTGATAACTTTTTCAGTGTTAATCTCATTGTGATATATATAAATAAAATCATTTTTTGTTGTCATTTGACTATCGCAATCTTTGACTATTTGTCCTATTTCGTAAAGACCACTGCCCAATATGCTTTCACCAATACTGTAAACTTTATCATTCTTTAGCTCACATTGTTTAACAGTAAAGCCGCATTTACTTGCTAAATCATTAATTATTGTACTTGCTGATGTGTTTGGAGCGTAAGCGGCACTAACTAACTTCTTAAAATCTGTTGGAACTTCACGGCATTTTAGTTTCAAGATTCTGTCGTCAACTTCTTTTCTAGTCACAATACCACTAGCCACTTCACCTATGTCTGTTCCATATCCAGCTACAAGTCTTACACTATCCTTTAATTTTACTTTAGCAATAGTTGTATTCGTTAGCCCTTTTATCTCTATATTAAACTCGTTAGGTTCTTCGTTTACTGATTTATAAGTCCATTTTATTTCAACCCCATTTATAACGCTCGGATCATTTAAATTAAAATCTTTCGGAAAAATAAAATTTAAGTCACCTTCGGTTGTTTGAATCTTTATTTCTGTTCGCTCTAAAAATAATTTATTAAGCATTTTTTTCTCCTGAATTAAATATATCAAAATATTCTAAAAATATGGTTTCACAAAAATTCTCATAAGTAATTGGAACTTCTTTTTTGTCAAAGCTAAGCGGCACAATATAACAATTTAAAAATTCATTATTAATGTTGTTATTTTCATCTTTTGCTATAAACCAGCCAAGCGGACGCCCATATATAAGTTTTTCATTTTCCAACAGCATTGTACCGTCTTCATTCATAACATCAATATAAATACGATTATTACTTTTAAAATGTTTTATTCTTAACAAATATATCTCACTTCCACTTTTAAAAGTAAAAACATAAGGAATTTTCTTTTTATCTATTTCAATTCTCATTTCAAAAATCCTCCAAAACTAAGTCCACTGTCTTTTGTTCCTGCAACTCCTGTTTTCTGTTCATCTTTTAATGTAGTTGCTTCTGAATCCAAAACATCGCCTTTTCTCATCAAATAAGCAAACTCCAGAACTTCAAAATCAATTTCAAATTCTAGCGTTGACTGTGCGCTGTAACTTCGTGAAACTTTAGTAATAATCATATCCTCTATTGTCTCAACTGTAGAAATTGTGCATAATGTTTTCTTTTGCCACAATTCCACAATTTGTTCATAAATACTTTCAGCATTTTTAGTAACTAAATCACTTAAAATAACAGAAATACTATATTTTCTGTTACTGTGTGAAACATTACTGCTTATCAATGTGTTATCCCTATCCTCAAGCGAATGAGTTTTAACACTACTATCCCTTTCATCGCTTTTTATTTGTACCCACTCAAGTTCTATGTCATTGATTTTACATCTTTCAGCTTCTTTAAAGAGTTTAAAGCCAAACATACTGTCGAAAAATTGATTGACTTCTGCGGAATGAGCCAAGGCAATGCCATAAGCAGTTGCCCCAATGCTCCCTAAAACACTATTGAATCCTATGTTGTATAACTTGTTTTTTGTTCCTTCATAAGCTATTTTCCCAAAAGGATTCCCTTTTATTTTTTGCTTACTTGCATTTAATCCACTAAAATCCATTGCCTAACCTCCCATCGCTATATATTTTTCTTCAAAAAATCTTCTCAAAACTTCTTCAATTCTTTTCGTCAATTCTCTGTCGTTTCCGCCTGAATTTTCAACAACAATCGTAGGGGAAAAAATATTTTGTGAGCTTCCGCTGTTATTCGATTTGCTGTTGGAACTCGGTTTTCCACTTTCAATAGCCTTTTTAGAGTTTTTCCCAAACTGATCCCTCATCATTCTTCTAGTAGCTTCAGCAGTTGAAATTTGTGTTCCTTGTGGCAGATTCATAGTCATTTCTTGACTCGCCAAGAATTGCTGCCCACTAGGAAGTCTTATCATTTCTGCTCCCTTTTCAGCAATAGTAACTGGTCCACCTTCCCACGATTTATCTCCGATGTAACGACCTTTACCGCCACCACCTAGCCAAGACGGAACTTTAACTTTAAACATTCCAGCTATTTTACTTGCTATACTGCTTACTGTACTTGCCAAGCCGTTGAAAAAACCTTTAATTGCATTAATTGCTCCTTGTGCAATACTTTTTGCCTTGTTGAATCCTTGAGTAAAAAATGTAGCAATTTTATTTACTACTGCACCAATCGAATTAATAACTCCTGAAATAACAGAAAGTACTGCTCCCATAACACTAGCAACTACACCTATTATTGCTGAAAACACTCCAACTACAACTCCTACAATTCCAGCAAATACACCGATTACAACTTGAGCGACTGGAACTATTGCCGATATTAATACTGCTCCTATTTGTAACACAATCCCAATAACTGGAATTAAAGCTGTACCAATTTGAACTGCCAAATTAACAATCACTGCAAATATTTGCATTATTGGTGCAAGCGCTGGAGTAAGCATAGATACAACCTGCATAATCTGTCCAAAAGCCATTGCAAACATATTTCCTATGCTCCCAAAATCAATATTAGAAAATAATGTCATTACAGCATTACCTATATCACTGAATATTTGACCTATTTGGCTAAAATTAATGCCACTTAACATTTGACCAATCACTCCTGCAACTTGTCCTGCTAGACTTATAATCATATTCAATCCATTAGCTATTCCACTTGTCAATCCTTCGCCACCAATTCCACTAAATGCTTGTGATAGGGTTTGTCCTATGCCTTTTAAAGGCTCTAACAACGGAGCGAAGTTTAGTTTACCAAAAATACTAATTATCCCATTTAATGCACCATCAGCCATTGTTGCCATTCCTGAAAAAGCTTGTTGCACACTTTGAGCCATTCTTTGCCCAGCAGGAGTATTTAACAATTGATTTACTTTAGTAAGCAATCCGTCCATTGCCTGTTGTCCTGCATTCTGTGCTTGTTGCCAAACTTTTCCAAACGTCAAAGGCATTTGTTTATATTTCGATTCTATATCGTTAGCACTTCCTAACACTGCATTTTTGATTACATCCGAAGTGATTTTACCTTCAGAACCTAATTTTTTAAGTTGTGCCATAGATACTCCCATTGACTCCGCTATCTTCTGAGCTAAAATTGGAGCATTTTCCATTACCGAACGAAATTCATCGCCTTGTAGCTTTCCAGAAGTCATTGCTTGATTTAACTGAAACATTGCTGACTTGGCTTCTTCAGCCGATGTACCTGATACTTTGAATGCCTTATCCAATGTACTTGTAAATTTAACTGCTTCATTGTCGTTAAACAATCCGTTAGTAAGCATTTTAAGTTTAGCAATCGAATCTAGTTGTGCCCCATAATCTGCTCCACTACTTTGAGCCGCTGCAAATGTTTTTTGTTTTAATCCGCCAACATCATTAGTGACCATTTTTAGCCTAGAATTTCTTAATGAATTTTCGTCGGAAGCCTTTGCTAGTCCTGCAAAGCTAAGTCCGCCAGCAATACCAGCAACTGCTCCTAATTTACCAAGTAATCCGCCTAATTTGCCTATTATTCCTGTTATTTTACTTCCAATTCCTTTTAATGCCGAACCAAATTTTTTTAAATTGTCTACAGAAAAAGAACTTTTTATTTTAGATCCTAAACTTTTAAAAGTTGTGCCAAGTATATTTCCAGAACTCAAAATGCCATTCATTTTGTCCCTAAATTTATCAAAACTACTTCCTATTTTACTTCCAACAAACGGTATTTTTTCGAGCTTATTCACCAATCCGTTTAATCCGTTAGAATTGATCATTTTACTTCCTAATCTTGATAAAATACTATCAACTTTGCTTGTCGTTGGTATTAAACTAGCCATTTTAGCCTTTAGTTTCTCTAATCCAGAGCCACCAACTTTGTTTCCGATTTTTGATATTTTTTCTTCTACTTTTGAAGCAGCAGGCAATATAGATTGCATTTTAGATTTTAGTTTATTCAAAGGACTATCTTCGGCTTTAACACTCAACAATATTTCTAATTTATTTCCACCAGCCATTCTATCCCTCCTTTTCCTCAAAATCCATTATTGCTCTACACCACTGGAAAAACCTAACATTGCTCATATCCAAAACAACATTAGGGTCTTTTATTTTTCTTTTTATGATAAATTCCCATTTCATTTTAATCATTGGGTCATCGTACTGCTCACTAGCTATTTCAAGGTCATGTTCAATTTCCTTTTCTTGTTCTCCTTGAACTTACCCATGTAGTCTATAATAGTTGCAATTATTTCAAACAATGCCTCCTCATCGTATTCAAAAAAACTAATTTTCCTAGCCTCGTTTGGTTTTTCAACCATTTTTGGCAATACAGTTGCTGCAAATACTGTGACATCTTTATCTGTCAAAAATTTTGTTAAAGCATTTGTGTAAATTTGATAATTTTGCGGCTTAGTTAATCTAAAATCAAATTCCTTTAAAGTTCCTTCTGCGTCCACATATATCTCTTGCCCCTTAATATTTAATCTCCCTAAATTATCAATAAAAACATTACTTTCTTGCTCTTTTTCTTCTATTTTTTCATTTTCTTTATTCGCCATTTTCTAATCCCTCCTATACGGTTTCTTTATATTTTGCACATTGAACTGTATATTCAATAGTGACATCTTTGGTATTATTCTTTCTTTCTCCACCTTTTTGAACTGATACGCCTTCACCGTTTCCGACAATTTTATTCATTCCCGAATTATCTATATATGTCAATGTTCCTAACACACCTTTTGGATTTGCATTACATTTTGTTAAAAATATATCATCATCAGAACCCTTGATAGTTGTAATTTTTATTTCTCTTTTTGTTACTCTTGTTTGTATTGTAATAACATTTCCTTTTATGCCTGGATCACTTAATGTGTGTGAATCCTCTGTTGGATTATTTTCTATCTCAGTAGCTTCCTTAATTAAATATCCAATTCCTGCTCCTGGAAAATTTATAATTAAATCTACTTGACTTAAATCAGATGATTTTTCTAAAAAATTATTCCCCATTTTCTACCTCCCTATGCCGTTAATGGTTCGTCGTGCCAAACCAATGTAACTTCAATTTTTTCTATTTCTGTACTGATTGTAAAATCAATTTTTACATTTCTAAGTGTACGATTGATGTAATCGTCTACAGTCAATCCTGTCTGTGCCGAAGTGTCTTCAATACTTGGAACTGTAACCTTAAACAAGTATTCGCCACTATTATTCTTAGCAACTGCTCCTTGTTTCCCCATTGCTAGCATTACTCTATTTAATAACGCTTCAACTTTTGGAATACCTTCGCCATCCATTGTTGTGTTCTTTTCTTCAATTAACATTCTAGCCAAATTAGTTTCAATGTTATGCACAATCGCATCTATCTTAATAGTTTGGTCTGCATGTCTTACACCATCAGCACACCACGAACCGCTTGTTACAGCATTGTATCCAACGAAATTTCTAGTATAATTAATATTGCCTTCTTCATTATCGCTTTCTTCTGTCAAAGTTTTAGCTGACGGATCTACCCCTAATATTCTCCTGTCACTCCAACGCCCATTGATTCCTTGGGCAAATGTATAAGCTGGCAACCCAAATATATCCAAGTTTCCACCTTCAGCTTTTCCTGCCATGAAATATATTCTTACACTTTCTTTTAATTTGTTATTCTCAGCTGTCGAATTAGCCACAACTGCAAATTTAACATTTCTAGTTAGCCATTTAGCCAATGCTTTTGTAAATTCTTCATCATAAAAATCTACAATCACACCGTAAAAATCGCCAGTTGGTAAACTATCTAAAAATTCTTCGTTCGGTGTTGCTTTGCTTGCGCAATACCAAACATCTGGCTGTATTACATTTCCATCGCTATCCTCTTGTGACAAAAATGTTTCTACCCCTTTGTACATTTTAGAATCAGCCCCAAAATCTGTTTTAACATCATCTAATTTTGTGTATTTCTTATAAGGTTTATCTGCTTCTTTAGTTATAAATAAGACTTTCCCGAAATCGCCTAGCAATAAAGGCTTCGTTGGTCTTATTACCGTTACTTTTATTTTCTTAGCCATTCTCTACCTCCGTTTTCACTTTCACATCTTTTATTAAATCTCTTACTCTTTCACTTGATTCTCGCCAATTCATTTCTACATCAAAACTAAATCTGTAAATATATTGACTGCCCTCGAGAAAAGTTAAATCTTTTATTTCTATTTCATCATCTCTTAGTCCAAATCCGTTTCTAACCAAGTCATGTCTTTTCTTAAATACTATAACCTCAAGTAATTCACTAGCCATTTCTTCTGCTCTTGACTGTGTTGGTGCATAAAAATCAAATTGCAAATAAGCAATAACTAATCTTAAAGCCTTTTCCTTAATCTGTGTATCTGTTGTTTCAACAGTCCTATATGCACTGTATGCCGACTTATTAAGACTTATCACATGCATAACAGCACATTCCGTTGGCTTTTTAGCTACATAATTATCACGAATAACTTGGAAATCTACGAAACTGGCTAACAATTTTCTCAATACTTCGTTTTTCATTCTTGCACCCTTTCAATATAATAAATTCTAAGTTCATCGTATTTTATGTAGTTTTTTGCTGTTGTTACAATATAGTTGTTTCCCTCAAATTCAATTTTATTTTTCAAGTCAATATCAATATAACAGTATATTTTTTTAGTGTCTAAAGTCACTTGTATCCCTTGTTCCACAAGCATACTTATGTCCTGCCTATTGAGATTAAATACTGCTCCCTCAAATTCTAAACTTCCATCAACTTCAACCAGTTCCGAATTAATCCACTTGCTTGTTCTTTTCGATATTTTGCATTTACTAAAAAATCTCTTTGGTATAAATGTTTTATGTGCCATTTTATACACCTACAATCTCATAATCTATTGAATGAAATAAAGAGTGTGTGTCAATAAGTGGCGTACTTTGTCCCTTAGCCTTTACAGTTTTTGGGTCGTTTGGTGCAAAATTACCACTCATTATTGTTTTCTTTATTTTTTGAACTACAAAAGTTCCTAAATTTTCATAAGCCTGTTGTCCTGTCATTCCACCTTGAATAATTTGTTCAACTTGACTTTTCATATATTCTTTCATTTCATTTTGTGCATTTGCAGTACCTACCGACAATCTAAAAAAGGGTCTAGCTGGCATTTTGCTTGTTCCGTATTCGTTGAATATTGCATACTCTCGAACATCCGTATTACTTTTTAAACTTCCGCCGCTCCAAAGCACTCCTACCTTCACGGCATGTGTCTGCAAATATTTCAATTCCTTATCCATTTTTTTCAATCCTTCTAATTGATAAATTATTTCAGCCATATATCCGCCTCACAACACTTTCAATTTTCTCTCTCTTATTAGCCGCAAAATCCACAAATGTATAAGAAATGTCATCAATCTTATAACTCTTATACTTCCCGCTCTCTTCATCCATGCTATTAATAAAGTCATTTACAAGCATAGATATTTCATATTTCAGCCAGTCTGGCAGTTCATCATATCCAGCCTTGTAAGTTACTTCGATTTCTTTTTCTTTTGTATTGCAAGGACAATTACTAAAATTAACAAACTCAATATAATTCCCACGACTTTTATATTCATCATCAGAATTAATACTTACAATTTCATCAGCTGGACGTTTATTTAAGTAAATCCGCTTATTATAATCATAATCTTCTGTAAGTGTTTCAACTTCTAATTTGTATCCAATTACATTTTCAATCTGACTAATTGCAATACCAAGCAAGGTTTCAACCCTAGCTTTTTCATTATCAGCTAAGGTTGTACCTGTTATTTTTTCATAGTCCTCTACTGTTATCAGCATTTAAACCACCTCTATTTTACTTTTAAAACTGAGAACGCTTTAGCTCTTGTAACTTTTCCACCGATTCTAATTCTAGTAAAATATGTTGTGATTCTCTTGTCAGGATCTCTATGTAATTCTTGCTCAAAGTTTTGTTTCATAACATATGTATAACCTTTCGCAAAGTCACAGAATACAGCTGGATATTTACCAGTTGCTATATCATCCAGGAACTCTTCAACATAAACTGGGTATCCATTAAATCTCATTGTAGCCCCGTCCCTAATTGTATTCCATAAAGGTACACCGTTCGCATCTTTCCACAATTTCATTTCCTCATATAATTTTGGCGACACATAATAAGCCGAACCTTGTCTATAACTTAATTTCATACCAGTTTCAAGTTTCACCATGTCTTCCCAAGAAACTTTATTTACCGCGCTAGTTGTTACCGCACCAGCTAATACATCTGCATTTGTTAAAAATCCCTCAATACATTGTTCTGTTGTAGTGTTGTAAGTTCCTTTTAGTGTTAAAGCCGATAATGTTTGACCAAATTCTTCTGAAATAGCTTCTTTTATTTCTCCAACAATATCAAATGCTGCATCTGCCCTTGTTTCATCTGTCACTGGGTATCTTACTTGTCTCATTCCTGCAGTTATTTCAATTTGACTATAAGCCAAAGAACCATCCCTAGTATTTCCTGCACCTTCTTTTACGATTTCGTTCGCTTCAGTTATTTCGTTTCTAACTGGAATGATGATTGATTTTTCTTTTAAAGTTACAATCTTACCTTTCATTAAGAAATTAGAAACCTCTTTTGTTTCTTTCAAGATTTCGTTTGATAATACTGAAGGCATTAAAATTGGAGTTACCCCTGTCGTCATTATAGGCGCTTTAATTAACCCTTCAACATTTCTGTCACCTGTTTTTAAAAATTTTACAAATGCATCAGTTTCTTTTTTTTCTTTCACTTCTGGATTGGCAACACCTTTTTTCATAGCTTCATCTAAAGCACCAGCCATTTTCCCAATTTCTTCATTTGATTTGTTTAATTTTTCTTCTAATTCTGCAATCTTAGCTGTTTTTTCTTCTAATTCATTCAGTTTTTTACCTGCTTTTTCAATACTATCCGTGTTTTTCTCAATTCCCTTTTCCAAATCCTCAATATTTTTTGGCATTTTATCATCTCCTTTATTTTTATTTATATTGTTATCGCTTTTTACTGTTTGCACAGTCGCCCCAGGTACTGCACCTTTCAAAACTACACTACCCTCAACAACTTCAAACTCTTTAATTATTCTAGCGTTCACTTCACCTTTATCTGTATGCACTTTTCCAAACTCTCTTTGTTTTAAAAATCCGCCAACAGACATTTCATAGTTTGCTCCGTTATTTTTCATCATAGAGTAAACCTTTTGAGCATCTAAATTCAAAGCATTACCATTTTCATCTGTCGACAAATCAAGTTTAGCCGAGAACTTAAGATTTCCAGTTTCATCTTGATAAACTTTCAAAGTTCCGATTTCCTTACTCCAGTCATGCATATGTAACAAGAAATAAGTCTTGTCCTTATCCACTTTATCAAGTGCTGTTTTATCAAAATAATCACCGTAGCTATCAATAACACTATGCGTTACTAATTGCCCTTCAATTATTCCTTTTTCTTCAGTATCTTGTTTCAATACCATTTTGACACTTTTATTAAATTGTTCCACTTTACACCTCCTATATTAATTCGCAATGACAATTTATAATTTCACTCGCTGGTGCTCCCAACTGGTGAGGATGTTTCAATCCACAACTAAAAGTTTCATTTGCCGGGATAGTTTCCTTATCACATTTCAAATGAGTCTCCCTGTCAGTTTTACCACCACCAACGTGCCACCAAGTCTTTTCCAGTCCTGCCTGCTCCAATCCATTGTGATATGTTGTTGTTGCAGTAGTGGCTGTTTCAGTTCTTGCAATAACCATTGCTCTTTTCTTTTCCATACCTTTTACTTTTTGAGTTATCTCTTTTGCGATATCTCTTATGTTTGTTCCACTTTCCTGTCCACGAACTATGATTTTGTTTAAAATATCTTTCGTGGTTTTAGTGATATTTGTTACCTTTTCAGCAATTACTTTTTTACTTAATGCTTTTAATGTTTTGTTCTTAACCGCTGGGATCAACTTCTTATCAATTCCACGATGTGTAATCAAGAAATTAGATGTCTCGTTTACAGTTTCAAATATTCCTTTTTTTAGCTCTATAAACAATTGATTACTAAACGTTTCCCAAGCAAACTCGCTCAAAAACATCTGCTCATTTACATCAATATCACCACGAAGTTGCTTAAATACCAGTCTTAGCCGTCCAAATAATTTAAGTATTAATCTATTTCGCATTTTCAACTGTCTTTTTGCGATTATCTTTTTTTGAGAATTAGTCAACTTGATTTTCTTCATTTTCTTCTTCACTTGATTCAGTTTCTTCGTCATCGTCTTCCTCCTCAACTGGTTTTTCTTCTTCATACATTTCTTTGAGTGATGTCATTGATGTACTTATTAAAATATCGTCTCCATTCTCAACGGGCGGATATTCAAGTTCTGCTCTCTTCTCATTTATTGTTAAATAACTAAGATTGTTAAGCATTGCCATTTTCTCTTTTCTGTCTTCTTTGAGCACTCCAATTGTGCTTGTATCAAAGTCAATGTATTCATTATTTTCTAGCTTATCTTTCATAATATTATTAAGATACTCGGCTATTTGTTCGACAAGTGGCAATATGTTCTCTGTATACAAATCTTTTTTAGCCTCTTTATAGTTGCTAAACTTGCTGTTTGTTCTATCCCCAATTAAGATACTCGGCACATTCATTACAGCAGCAGTTGTGTTCCTTATTTCGTCCATAGCATTTAAAAAATCAAAGTCCTGTGGTGAAAAGTCTGCCTCTTTTATTTCTGCACCTTCTCCATCCAGGATAAGCGCTTTCCCTACATTCCTAGAGCCGCTATTCTGCTCTATTTCGTTCTTAATTTCCTTTTTCTTAAAAGCGTTCAGAAACCTTTTAACAACGATTATAAGATTTCTCTTACCGCCATTCTTTAATATGCTGTTGTTCCATTGCATTATGTAACACCAGTAATTGTGTAAAGCGGTTAAAGATTGTACTTTGCTTATTCCGTGTCCTGCTCCGGCGATATTGTCGTAAATGTTAACACCTTTTATATAGTGGAACATTTTTAAATCTTCGCCCTTGTATTCCTTGTTGTTAATTCTTATTGATTTGATACCATTCAACACATTCTGATTATCGTATTCAATATGATAAGAGCCTTTTTTAAATAAAATCAATTCAGCTTTTGTATACAAATCAATTCTCATTACAAGCAACTCGCCAAACAAGATGTAATATAAAGCAAAATAATTAATAAACTGGTCTGTGTTGAGCAAAGAATTAGGATTTTGCAATGTATTTAACACATAGCTACTTTTAACATCTCTAACATTATCCCCATATCCTTTTTTATAAGTTCCCCATTTCAAATTATTTATTGCTTCATTTATTCTTGTAATAGCCGAACTTGTAAATGGATTTTTATACAACTGGCTCAAAAACTTTTCAGGATCTTCCTCTCCAAGCGCATAACCATTTATAAATTCCGATAGCGTAACTGGCGACCTGGTGCTCCAAAATCCTTTTGAAAAAATATTAAGTCTCATCATCCACCTCCTTGTCTTTATAATAATGTTTATTTGAAACATATGGCGTATATTCACTTATTCCATATTTAATCGCATCGAATGTATGTGGGTCTATATTAAAAGGCTTCTTGGTTTTCGGATTTTTAGCAATTAATCCGTCTTTGTTATAAAACCATTTCATTTCTGTTAGTTCCCTATATGTATTCGGACATACATTTTTATCAATAAATATATTTCTGAATGATTGTATTTTTCTCACACCTGCCTTGCTCATATCAGTTGTTTTTTTTACCGAATTAATCAAAAGTCCATTCACATTAAAAAATTCTATTGACTTAGGTTCTTGGCTATCAGCATATACAACTTCGCCTTCTTCTATCATTTTTTGGATAATTTCCATTTCTAGCATTTCAGGATCTAATAGATGGTTGTCATAAAATTCCTCATAGATATACAAGTCATTCAGTTCCTCGTCTATCACCATTCTCACTATTGCGTTATAGGAATTGCTAAAACCGAAATCGAATCCAGCAAATCTATTCCATTTACCTTCAATTATTTTCTCTATTCTTGATTGTTCCATATGATGTAAATTTCTAAATAATGTATCCCCAGCACTTCCGAATCTCCCTAATGTCTTTATTGCTCTTAAATAGTCATCTGTTTCAGTTTCCAAGTCTGCTATAAAATTGTCGGGCAAAAATTTGTTGTCTGTGTATACTGAATGATGTAAATATATATTTTCAGAAAATACATTTCCTTTTTTCAGATTTACTTCATTCTTTATTTTCATAATCCGTTCAGTATATAGATTGTTTTCATCTTTGCCAACCGTTTTCAAAACTTCTGTCAAATATTTATACGTCCATACTCCGAACTCATTAGGATTAGTTGTTAATATCAATATATTTCTGTTTTTTATACTTCTCAATCTCGATTTAAGTTCTTTAAATGATTTATAATCAATCTCATCTGCTTCCTCAATCCAAATTGTATCTATATCCTTTATTGATTTTATTTTCTTAACATTATCTAATCCTCTGAAAATAAATTCAGTTCCTGTTACAGTACAAGTAATTTTCATCGGTGTTGTTGTAAAATAAAAATATTTTTCCAATTCAAAACTATATATAATATCTTGAATATCAGCATAGCAACTCTCTTTTAAATTCTCTCTTATCTGTCTTACAACCAAAATTTTTCTTTTTTCTTGCAATGATAGGAGCACCAATTTAACTGCTGCATTAAACGATTTGCTACTTCCGTAACCTCCTAGCAAAAAATAAATATGTTGACTGTTATCTAATAAAAATTCTTTAAAATGATTATTTACTTCTCTTACTATTTCCATCAGATTCCCACCAACTTAATTTCTATTTTGTTATCCTCGTTTACATCTGTTTTAAGTTTGGACTTCTCTATTTTGAGTTTTTCTTTTTGAATATTTTCATTTTCTAATTCTGTCTCTAACTCTGCTTGCCGATAAACCCCTATAATCTGTCCACCTTTGTAACCACCTTCAGGCCCTATATCAATAATGTGATCCGCAACCTTAATTACATCTAAATTATGCTCAATTACTAAGACTGTATTCCCTTTATCAACCAATCTATTTAATACTTCTAATAATTTTCTGATATCTTCAAAGTGAAGTCCTGTCGTAGGTTCGTCCAAAATGTAAATAGTTTTTCCTCTTGACATTTTTGATAATTCAGTTGCAAGTTTTATCCGTTGAGCTTCCCCTCCTGAAAGAGTTGTCGCAGGTTGTCCTAATTGAATGTAATTCATTCCTACATCCATCAATGTTTGTAATTTTCTCTCAAGTGATGGAATATTTTTGAAAAATTCGTATGCTTCTTCAACTGTCATTTCTAGCACATCTGCAATACTTTTTCCTTTATATTGAACTTCCAATGTTTCTCGATTGTATCGTTTTCCTTTACAAACTTCACATTCCACATAAACATCTGGCAAGAAATTCATTTCAATTTTATTAATTCCAGCACCGCTACACGCTTCACATCGTCCACCTTTTACATTAAATGAAAATCTTCCTTTCGTGTATCCACGCACTTTCGCATCGTTTGTCTGTGCAAATAAATCACGAATATCATCAAAAATTTTCGTATATGTCGCAGTATTCGATCTCGGAGTTCTCCCAATCGGCGACTGGTCAATATCGATCACTTTTTCCAAGTTTTCAATCCCATCTATTCCACCATTTTCAAGCGGATATAATTTCCCTTTATTTAGCCTGTTGTGAAGCTCTGGAAACAATGTCTGATTAATCAATGTCGACTTCCCACTTCCTGAAACTCCTGTCACGACCGTCAAAACTTCAAGAGGAATATGTGCAGTCACATTTTTCAAATTATTTCCTTTTGCATTTTTCAAAACAATTTCTTTACTCGCTTTTCTTCTTTTTTCAGGCACTTCAATTTTAATTTTTCCGTTCAAATATTGCGCTGTCAATGATTTTTTATTTCTCATAACTTGTTTTGGCGTTCCTTGTGCTACAACCTTTCCTCCATTAATTCCAGCACCTGGACCTATGTCAATCAGATAATCCGCTTCTCTCATCGTATCTTCATCATGCTCTACAACAATCAAACTATTCCCAATATCACGCAAATCCTTCAAAGTTGCAAGTAACTTGTCATTATCCCTTTGATGAAGCCCAATACTCGGTTCGTCAAGCACATAAATCACGCCAGTAAGCCTACTTCCAATTTGAGTCGCAAGTCTAATTCTCTGAGATTCCCCACCAGACAGCGTTTTCGTCATTCTAGCAAGACTCAAGTAATCAAGCCCAACATTTATCATAAATTTTAGCCGTTCTTTTATTTCCTTCAAAATTTCAGCTGCAATCTGCATTTGTTTTTCTGTAAGCTGAATTTTTTCATAAAAATCAAGTGCATCAACAACGCTCACTTCAGTCAGGTCAATAATACTCTTGCCATTAACCGTTATCGCCAATACAACATCTTTAAGCCGTTTCCCGTGACAAGTTTTACAAGTTCTCTCTGTCATATATTTTGCTTCCATCTCTTCTCTTGCTGATTCAGAAGCAGTTTCCTTGTATCTTCGCTCAATTCCATGCACAATCCCTTCAAATCCTCGTTTTCCGTTATAGCTAAAACTGTCTCCGCTCCAAGAAAAGTTAAATTGCTTATCACTTCCATAAAAAATCACATCTTTTTCTTTTCGAGTCAATTTAGAAACCTTTTTATCCAAGTTGATTTTATGTGCCTTTGCCATCGCTATGAATAAATCCCAGTTCCAGCCCTTTTTAGTCGTTGCTCCTGGAAAAATTATCCCACCTTCATTAATTGACAAATTCTCATCAACAATTAATTTATTCTCGTCAACTTCCAATCTCGAACCAAGCCCATTACAAACTTCACAAGCTCCATATGGTGCATTAAACGAAAAAAGTCTTGGCACAACATCTGGAAACACAACATCTGGATGGTCTGGACAAGAAAAATTCTCACTAAATTTGTTATCTTCCCCATTAATATTCACAATTATTTTCCCATCAGAAAGCTCACTCGCAGTTTCAATCGCCTCTGTCAATCGACTCAAAAACTCCTTATTATCCGCCTTAAACACAACTCTATCAACAACAACTTCAATATGATGCCTTTTATTCTTATCCAAAACAATTTCATCACTCAAGTCAAGAATATCGCCATTCACTCGAACTCTTTGAAACCCTCTTTTCTGCAAATTCAAAAACAAATTTTTATGAGTTCCCTTTTTATCAATCACAACTGGCGACAAAATTATCATTTTATCCTTTTCTTTCCTAGAACTCATCAAATTATCGACAATTTCCTGAATCGACTGTTTTTCCACTTTTCTATGACAAATCGGACAATGTGCCTCTCCAATATGTGCCCACAAAAGCCGCATATAGTCATAAATTTCAGTAGTTGTACCAACAGTCGAACGAGGATTTTTCGACACACTTTTCTGTTCAATCGAAATCGCAGGAGAAAGCCCTTCAATACTATCTAATTCAGGTTTCTTCATCTGCCCAATAAACATTCTCGCATAAGCCGACAAGCTCTCAACATACCTTCTCTGCCCTTCTGAATAAATCGTATCAAACGCAAGCGAAGACTTCCCACTCCCAGAAACCCCAGTAATTACAACCAGTTCATTCTTTGGAATCTCAATATCAATATTTTGTAAATTATGCTCTCTAGCTCCAGTAATCTTTATTTTGTTGTCTTTCATTCTCTTCAATGTTCCTCTCTAATTTTTCTCCTCAATTAACTTAAATCCCTCTAAATCAGCTTTTTTAAATTCTTCAATCAATTTTTTTCCATATATCCAAACTTTTTGTTGCCAAGGATGTCCTAAATATCCAAAGTGAAAATTAACATCTATAAAAAAATAATAATCTCCATTTGGACAATATGTTGGAAAATATGCAGTATACCCGCCACCCCAGTAGCGTTCATCTTTAACTTCTATAATTTTAGGCTCATCTTTAATACGAGGATTATATCTAAAGCAAGAATGTTGCCAATCCAATGCATACAATTCCCCATTTTCCTTAGTACATTTCAAAAAAATTTCCGTTATTTTATCCCGAATTTCTTTTTTAAATCCCCAAACTACAAACCCTTCAATTTCCTCTAGATTTTCATAATGATAACTAATATCATAAACTATATATGGTTCTTTAAATTCAAACGCTATTTCTTTTTTATCAACACTAGGATTAAAATTAAATCTACCATAAACTATATCCCAAACTTTATCATATTCTTCATCATCTAATATTACCATTTTTTCATACTCCCGTCCATAAAAATTTTTACACAAAAAAGTCTGTCCCATAAATTATTTAACAATCTATGAAACAGATTTTTTAAATCACAATATTTTTACTAAAATACTTTCCTTATAATTCTTTATCTTCTAAAACTTCTACTTTCGGCTCATCCTTAACTAAAGCTACTTTCATTTTCTTGCTTCCTT
>ERZ773066.491-NODE-491-length-22220-cov-4.624588_pt1 | contig 22220 bp, 17 predicted proteins | sample MGYA00580573_ERZ773066 | MGnify/ENA primary metagenome ERZ773066 (study PRJEB29015, sample SAMEA2738128) | human oral metagenome | biome: human oral; feature: human-associated habitat; material: saliva | place: China | collected 2203 ... | reverse complement strand
AGAAATTTCATTTCGTAGAGACTGTTTGAAGCTTGGTAGGTTTGAGGCCTAAGACTCAAACCGGTATCCTATAATGCTTTTCTATAACAAACTCTGAGGAGTTTGAAGTGTCTATATTTTATTTCACCACAGTCTTAAAGTTGTTGTTGACTGTTGCTTCGATGACTGGATGTTTGCGCAAGTATTCCGCAATGAGCTCCGTCATGTCGATCTGCACCTCACGCACAATCTTCTCCGGCTTAAACATACTATAGTTTCCGCCACCAACCGCACGATATTGGTTTGTCACTACTTCTAATTCATCCGTATCTTGAACAGGTTTGCCATGATACTCTAGACGAGTCACACGGTCGCCGAATGGTCTAGTGAAGTCTAATGTGTACTCGATTCCTTCGTACATATCGTAGTTGTAGAATTGAGGTTTTGGTTCCACGTATTTAGGATTGAAGACTGCTTGTCCATTTTCGACGATGAAATACGTCGCCACACGCTCAAGAGCCGCTTTCAAGTCCGCACCGCTCACTTTAAGAACAGCTAATGTATTTGGATAAATATAGTTGGTAATCACGTCACGCATACGGATTTCTGAGTTAAATCCACGTCCGTCATTGTTGAATAACGCAGTTCCTGAGATATCCGCACCGCTGGCTTCCATTTGAACCTTATTGATAAATTCAATATATGGATGCTCGCTTAAACGCGCTGCATGTGGATCTTTAATCGTCATATCTCCAACAACTTTTCCAACTGGAGTATCTAACCAATCTTCCACTTCTGCTTGTAAGTCGCTAAACATTTCTAATACAGCTGGGTCGGCAGGGACGTCTTCTGTTGGGTGAAGTTTTGCTTCGCTTGAAACAACCGTATACTTCCCGTCTACTTTTTCCACTTCTAAGCTGATTTCACCTACATATGCACCGCGGTATCCTGGTTGAATCACTGGCACGCCATTCACTTTTTGTGCAATCACACGGTGTTGGTGTCCTGTCACTAACGCATCGATTCCTTCTACTTGCGTCACAATCGCATACCCTTCGTTTTCTCCTGTTAAGAGTTCCGTTGGGTCCCCGCATGAAAGGTCGCACTCGAATCCTCCGTGGTAGGTTACAACGACAACGTCCGCCACTTTACGCATTTCTGGAACGTATTTCTTCGCTGTTTCCAACGCGCTCACGAATACTAAATCTTTCACCGTTGCAGGTTGTTCCCAATTTGGAATATAAGGCGTTGTAATCCCTAATACTGCGATTTTCACACCGTCTTTCTCAAACACTTTGTAAGGTTCACCAAACGCTGGCTTGCCGTCTTTTGTTAAAATGTTTGAGCAAAGAATTGGGTAATTATAAGACGCAATCGCTTCTCTTAAGTAGTCTAACCCATAGTTAAACTCGTGGTTTCCTAAAATTCCTAAGTCATAGTTTAAGTAGTTCAATACTTTTGTTAAATCAGAGGCTACTTTTGAATCTTGTTTACGAACATAGTAGCTTAATGGTGACCCTTGAATGAAGTCCCCGTTTTCGATTTGAATCACAGGCCCCTTCGCTTCTTCTTTTAAGCGACGAATCACAGTTGCAGCCTTCGCCGTACTGAATCCTAAGTCCATGTTTCTTTCTGTATAGTTTGTCGGTAACACGTACCCATGCATATCACTAGTTTCAATAATTTTAATTTCCATAATGCGCCTCACCTTCTACAAATTCACACACTATTGTACCATAAAAAAGCCCTATCACAAAGGAAGCTCTGTCTGCAATATTTCTGCGATTTTATCAAAAGTCTTTCCATTTCGAATCGTAATCGTCTTATAAAAAGGTTGCTTCAAAATCTTCTTATGGTAAGTCGTTTTTTGATACTCTGCCTCATCGATTTTCGCCCAGAAAACTGCACCTTTCCCGATATAGACTCTCTCATTATAAAACGCTGACTCTTCTACAAATCGAACAACTTCATCAGTATCTATCCCCCGTGAGAAAAACAAAATATCTTTTCTAGCAAACTCATCCTTCCACCATTTGGGAAGCCCCGCCATTTCTTCTAAGTAATCCTCTTTTGAAAGCAGCGCAAATGGAATTACGGACTCATAATTTTCTTCTAATACCTTTTCAACTTTCAAAACAATTGTTTCTACACTCTCATCGCTTGCAAAAAATAAGTTCCCACTATTAATGTACGAATCCACATCGCTGAACCCTTCACGCCCCAGCAATTCCTTCAATTCGCTCATCACGACCTTATTTTTGCCACCAACATTGACGCCTCTTAATAAAAGCACATACCGCATCCGACTCACCTCTCTTGTCGCCCCATTATAGCACACCCCTCCTAAAAAGCAGACACTCCATCCCTGCACCGGTCCTTCGTGAATGAGGAACACAACCTCAAGAACGCCTCTCAACTTTCCTCAGCTTTGTTGTGTGGAAATTACTTCAGGAGGCTTTTAGGTGTATACCGAAAACGTCCATTGCGACGGAAACAGCGGTTTTGTTGAAAGATTAGTGAGAACATCCATTGAATGCGAATTAGAGACACTTACGAATCCATTCGTTAGTGTCTCTTTGAGGCTTCAAAGACGAGAGACCCCAGGCTCGAGTCGGTGGCTCACTAATCCTCTTTCAACAATTAAAACCGCTTGTTTCTAAAGCAATCCACTACCACACCCCATACACCTAAAAGCCTCCCCCGAAGGGGCCTCCCAGCACCAACCCACTTTACATCACCTACACACATTCCAACACCGACACACATCTTCCGCATCCCACACAAAAAGCCTGAGGAAAATTCCCCAGGCTTTCGTTGTGATTGTGTTGTGAATGAACTTATATGTGATTATTGATTCCACGCAGCATCAAATTGTGCTTTAGAATCTGTAACTAATTGATCTACATTCCCATTTTCAGTCTTGAAGATTTTTTCTAAAATCGTACGAACTTCTGCGTATGCAGGATCAGAGTTTTCAACTACAGGAATTGAGAATAAATTCTTAGTAGCATCTGCCAAGATTTTAGGAACTTTAGAACCTGAATTCTTGTATTCATCTTTTTCTAACACTGAAGCGATTGTTGGCATGTAACCAGTTTGTTGTGCCCAGTATAATTGAGATTCAGGTGTAGATAAGAATTTCAAGTATAAGAATGCTGCTGTACGTTGTTCTTCAGTTGTAGAACCTTCGAACATGTAAATATCAGTACCTTGTTGTAGGTCGTATTTTTCAGGACGAACAGCTACTCCGTATTCGAAACCAGCTTCTTTAGCACCTTTAGCTACGAATGATTCACCAGCTGTTGAACCAACATACATAGCTACTTTTTTGTTTTGGAATGGTCCTGATAAGTATTTATCTGAACCAGCAATACGGAAGTATCCGTCACGGATTCCGTCTGCGTAGTATTTAACAACTTCTTTTGAAGCGTCACTTGCGAAGTCTAATTCTTTAGTGAAGTCAATGCCTTTGTTCTTCATACCAATTGCATAGTAGTTGTTTAATGAGTCGAAACCAGCACCAACAACTTCGTGGTTAGATTTTTCGTAAATTGTTTTAGCTGCTTCTTTTAATTCATCTAAAGTAGTTGGAACTTTAACACCGTATTGTTTCAATAAATCTGCATTGTAGAATAATACTTCTGTAGATTTGTTGAATGGAATACCGTATTGTACTCCGTTGATTTTAGCACCTTCCATTAATTCTGGACGGATTTCTTCACCTTTCTTGAATCCGATTGTTTCGTTTTCAATATATGGTTTGAAGTCTACCAATGCATCTTGCTCAGCAGCATTGTATAACCAGTTTGGATATGCTTGAGTGATTGTTGGTAAGTCTTTTGGTGAAGTTAAAGTTGCGTTAATTTTTGCTTGTAAATCTTTGTATTGAGATTGGTTTTGTAACTCTACTTTGATATTTGGGTTAGCTTTCATGAAGTCTTCTGTTAATTTTTGAAGAGCTTTTTCCTGCTGACCGTTCATAGCATGCCAGAAAGTGATTGTAGTTTCTGATTTAACCTCTGTTACGATGTCTTTTTTAGTTTCAGCTTGTTGTGAAGAGCCGTTGTTTGATGAGTTAGCTCCACACGCTGTTAACGCCACAACTGATGCTGTTGCTAGTGTCGCTTTTACTAAAGATTTGAATTTCATTTTTCTTCTCCTTTTGTTATATAGTTTTTACAACACAATTTTTTCGCCGCGGTACGGCAATATTCTGTCACCATACGGATTCACCAGAAGTTCTGGTTTTAACGTATGAATTGGAACCAAACATTTAGGCTCAATCATCGCAATAATGCGGTCTAAGTCGTCCGGTTTTGCGTGACCTGAGCAAGATAGGCGTACAAACTCAATGTGTTTTTCCGCCAATAAATCTAGAAACGGTTGATAGTTCGGATCAAAGTCCCCCAGAGGCTGCGCATCGCTGTGGATGTATAAGCTTCCCTCTTGCAAACGTTCGAAATGGTCGACTGCTTGCCATAGGTACTTCGAAGTATCCTCTAACAACGTTTGATATGAAATTTCTAAAGTAGGATCAAGTTCGTCGAGTTTTGGAGCCCCTTCTCTATAGTAGTAATGAGCATCCTTTTGGAATACTTCTTTAAGAAGTGCAGCCATCGTTGCTTCAAGAACAACAGTACGGCTTGTTCCTTCGACGATTTTTTCAAAACGACGCACATTCGCTGGATAGCCATTAAATGTGATTTGTCGATTTGGATTTTCTTGTTCGAGGCGAGCGATATGACGAATCACATCTTCCTCGTTTTCAGGTTTAATTTCGTCTTCAACCTCTTTACGGTCCCCGAAGCTAATCGATACACCTTCCATCATTAAGATGTCCGTATGTTTTGCCTTCTTACAAAACTCAATCGTATCTTCGGCGTTATGCCCGTGAAGTCGTAAGTCCCCTGTATACGTAATATGATGTCCAGGTGTTTTAATGATTAAAGCAGCAGCCCCATACGCATCATGGTCGACACGCACGATTTCTACTTCGATTTCTCCAACTTTAATCACATCGCCTGCATCTAACCCAATCATCTCTCTTGTAAATGTATCGTCTTCAAACGGCGATGGTAGTAAGAATACACCATTGCGGTTGAGCGAATTTACAATCATTTTTGTTTCCTTCAATGTATATAAAGGAATACTTGGGTCTAAATAATTCAACATTCTTGTATGGTCCAAATGCGCATGTGAGATAAAGACCGCCGTATTGGCATAGTCTTTATCTTCATCCCCTTCGTATTTGTAAGGGATACGTGCATCGTACATATTTTTTAAATGTGGAATCACTTTATGATCTGTGAGTGTTTGCACCGATTCATCGGGCAATTCTAATTCTGGCAAAAACTCAGTCCCGAAGTCGAAGAAGATATGACTATCTTTATACGCTACTTCGATGACCGTTCCACCAATCGTTAAAATACCGCTATGAAAGGTAATCGTTGTTTTATCCTTTGATACCATTCTTCGCAACCCCTCTAATAATTTCTTTTCTGAATACAAAGTAAATTAACAGAATTGGGATAACCGTTAGAGTTGCTGCGGCCATTTGTAAGTGAACATCACTTCCGGATTCTGTCGTGAAGGCAGAAAGTCCGTTGTTTAATAGACGGAATTCTTTCGTGTTTGTAACCAATAATGGCCATAGGAATGAATTCCAGCTTTGGATGAATGTTAAAATCCCTACTGTTACCAATGCTGGTTTACACATTGGCACTAAAATGCGGCGGATGTATTCTAAATCACTCGCACCATCAATTTTAGCGGCTTTGTAGAATGTACTTGGGATTCCTTTTAAGTATCCGTTCAAGTAGTAAATATAGAAGATACTTGTTAAGAACGGAATGATTAACGCTAGATAAGTGTTTAATAACCCTAATTGAGCGATTGTTTGATAGTTTGTAAAGATGATTGATTCGTAAGGAACCATTAATAGAGAAACTAAAATCATCATTACGATATTTTTCCCTTTGAACTGTAAGCTTGTTACGGCAAAGGCTGCTAGTAATGAAGTAATTACTGTTGCCACTGTTGTAAATAGAGACACGAATAATGTGTTTCCGAAGTAACGTAAGAATGGCGCACGGCTAAATACTTCTAAGTAGTTACTAAATTTGAATTCGCTTGGGATGAATGACGGTGGAATACTTGTCGCTTCTGCGTATGTCATTAACCCGGTCAACACCATGTAAATGAATGGGAATACTGTAATCAACGCTAAGAAAATTAAAAGCGTGATTGAAAATACGTTAAATACTTTTTTCATCTTCTTATCCCTCCGCCTTTCTCAAGAATTTGTTTTGGAGGAATGTTGCAAAAAGAATGATTGCAAACAAGATTACAGTTGCTGCCATGGCAACCCCTGGTCTTCCTGCCACATGGAACTTGTCGTAAATATAGTACACAGCTGTTGTTGCTGAGTTTGCTGGACCAGCAGTTCCGCCAAATAATGCGTACACTTGTGTATACACTTTGAATGCCCCGATTAAGTTAACCGTTGAAAGGAAGGCAATTGTTGGAACTAATTGCGGGAATGTAATACGCCAGAAGATTTCACGGTCTGTCGCACCAAACATTTTCGCAATTTTGAAGTGCTCAGGATCAATATTACGTAATCCTGCTAAGAGGATGATGATATTGAACGCTAAACTTGTCCAAACCCCGAAGATAATCAGTGTTGGCATACTCATGTTTACGTTATCCAACCAGTTCACGGCTGGAATCCCAATCAAGCCAAGGAAGAAGTTGATAATTCCGTAGTCCCCATTGAAGAAGTAACGGAACACAATCCCGATAGCGATTGTACTTGTAACGTAAGGCATGAAGAAGATTGTTTCGAAGAAGCTTTTACGTTTAATCTTCTCGAAAATAATCCATGCAATGATAACTGAGATTAATAACGCTACTGGCACTACTGCGAATGCATACAGTGCTGTGTTGAGTAACGCTTTATGGAATACAGGGTCCGCAATTACTTTTTGGTAGTTGTCTAAACCAGTGTATTGTAATTTTAATAGTGACCCTTTTTGGAAACTCATCCAGAACGAACGAAGTAATGGATAAATGTTAAAGAGAAGAATCACTCCTAAAGATGGGAGAAGGAATAACCAAGCTTTAGGTTGGTTCTCTGGATTATATTTTCTCATTAGTAAACACGCGCTCCATCTTTATCGAATAAGAAGATTTTGTGTTTAAGTAATGTGAATGAAAGTGTGTCTCCTTCTTCAATCTTATGTTCCACACTTACAATTGATTTCAAGAATTGTTCGCCTAATGGGAAGTGAAGAATACGTTCACGTCCGATTAGCTCTACGCCGCTAATAGTTGTAGAGAAGTGCCCTTGTTCACCTTCAGAAGAAGGAACTACGTCTTCAGGACGCATTCCTAAGTAATAGTGACCATCTGCTAATTCTTGGCGTTTGCGGTCTTGTGATAATTCAGAAGTTGGAATGTTAAATGAAGAGTGAGTAATCACGCCGTCTTTAATTTCTACTTCTGTAATGTTGATAATTGGGTTACCGATGAATTTCGCAACGAATAAGTTACTTGGTTCTAGGTATAAGTTTTGTGGGTCATCATGTTGTTGAATGTACCCTTCGTTTAAAAGAATGATTTTATCTGAGATAGATAAAGCTTCTTCTTGGTCGTGCGTTACGAAGATTGTTGTGATTCCTACTTCTTTTACAAGACGACGGATTTCTTCACGGATTTTCAAACGTAAACGAGCGTCCAAGTTACTTAATGGCTCATCTAGTAAGAGCACTTCAGGTTTTTGAACAAGTGCACGAGTGATGGCCACACGTTGTTGTTGTCCCCCTGATAACGTACCAGGTTTTTTGCCTGCTAACTCTTCAATGTTTGTTAATTGCATATATTCTTCTGCAATTTTTTGAGCTTCTTCTTTAGAAATTTTGTTTTTACCAACTGTTAGTGGGAACATGATGTTCTCTAACACTGTCATATGTGGATATAACGCATAGTTTTGGAATACGAATCCGATATTACGGTCTTTAGGTTCAGTCGTAACAACTGATTGTCCTTTAAATTGGATATCTCCTCCTGTTGGTGTTAATAATCCCGCGATTAAGTTTAAAATTGTTGATTTCCCGCAACCACTAGGTCCTAGTAAACATACTAAGTCCCCTTGTTCAATTGAGAAATTTACTGACTTTAATGCTTCAAAGCCGTTATCGAATACTTTGTTTAAGTCAATAACATCGATCATGACGAATCCTCCAGTTTCTTTTACTTCAATACATTCTATTCTACCATGTTTTTTATCTTCTGAAAACTGAAAAACTAAAATTTATGAAAGCTTTTTATTGTAGACAGTTATCCCATTTCTGAGCACAAAAAAAGGACGAGAAAACTCGTCCTTTTACGACTTTTTGAACTTACACAAACCCTTTTAAAGTGCGTTTTTCTACTAAAACACTTCATGGTTTGTGAACAAAATTCATTAACGTTTAATAATACGATAGTAACTACGTGAAGTGATTTGGAACACGATGAGATACACTACCACGAAGATAGCCCCAATCACGAGTGTTGCATTTAGTGTGACGCTACCGTCAACCCCGAAGAGTTCGATAATCTTACGATACATCTTGAAGGCAAACGCTGTATGGATAAACGCTGTAACAAGCGGTAAGAAGAATACAATCAATACTTGACGGTTGATAGATTTCTTGATGGTCTTTTGATCGATACCGAGTTTTTGTAAAATCACAAAGCGGTCACGGTCTTCGTACCCTTCAGAAATTTGTTTGTAGTAAATGACAAGCACTGCGCCGATAAAGAATGCGATAGAAAGTAGTGCCCCTACTAAGAGCAAGCTTCCCATGAAGGCATATAACGTTTTGGCCTCTTCGTGCTTACTATGCAATGCTAACTTTTCTGTCTTATATTGACTCATTACATTCTTATACGCTGCCCATTCAGCATCCCGTGATGCAAACGGCGTAGTTGTATTCCAAGTAAAGTAATACATGGCTTGACCCGCTGCTGGATTCATAAATTGCATTGGGTCTTTTACAATCCCCACGTACTGATTATCCGCCACATATGGTAATTGCGGCATCACTTTCGCGTATGGAGTCGCATCAATCATTTCTTTGACTTTAATCGTTGCATTATAAACAACCGAATACGTCTTCACTTCTGAAATTTGTTTAACGTCACCTTTAATATGGCCGACAATCATTTCTTTATCGCCAACCGTGTAGTTCGTTCCAAACATTTGATTATATTGATCCACAGAAACAATGGTGAACATCGCTGCAGGACTATCTCCTGCATTCACATTCGCAAAGTCAAACCCATTCTCCATACGTTGTCCAAAGCGAATCACATTTAAGAATGTCTTCTCATCTTTCACTTGGCCTTTCGTTTGTTCCTTAATCTTTTGTACGATAGGAGGATATTGATTCATTTCATTTTCTACTATAAAGTACGCTACTGCAGAGTAGTCGGTTGGGTAATTCCGATCAAGCGTTGCCGTTGTTCCTCGTTGTAGCGCTACGGTTGTCGCCATTGTAACAAGTACCATTGTAGAAAGGATACACACACTGGCAAGTCCGGCAGCATTTTTACGCATACGGAATTGTAAGTTTGAAATCGAAATAAAGTTTGTTGGTTGATAGAATAACTTCTTATTCTTTTGTAAGATGGATAGAAGCGCAATCGAACCAGCATCGAATAAAATGTAAGTCGCAATGACTACTAATAATACTGCTAAGAAGAAGTATAAGAGAGCTTTAACAGGCGACTCGATGGATTGTGACATATAGTATGCACTCCCAAGAATCCCTAGACCGATGATGGCACGAACGGTAACAGCGCGGCCTTTCTTCTCCCCTTTTTTCTTCTCTTTTAATAATTCAAGCGGACGGCTCATGTAAATCTTCGTTGCATTAATAAAGAACACAAGAACAAAGATGGCAACCATCGTTAACAGAACCGCAATAATACTTCCGAATTGGAATGAATAGTGAATACCGACATCGTATTGAATGAGTTTCAATAGAATCGCAAATGATGCCGCATGGAAAATCACACCGAGGATTAACCCTGCACCAATGCTTAATACGGCAAAGATAACTAACTCAATAAAGCTGAGCAATTGAATATTCTTACGGTCAAGACCGAGAATACCGTATAAACCGAATTCTTTCGCACGGTTCTTCATCACGAAAGCATTCGCGTAAAGCACGACCACAAGTGAGACGACTTGAACAATCACGAATCCGAAGCTAAGTGTTTTGGCCATCGCTGACCCACCCTCTAGATGAGCGAACTCCGGCGTTGCAGCAAGTGCATTCGTTACATATAGAACCACTGTCACCATCACAGTTGCGAGTGCAAATGGTCCATAGAGCGCACGGTTCTTACGTAAGTTCGTAATCGCCATGGAACGCAGTAGATTAAACATGTTCCTCACCTCTGTTTGCCATCGCAGTTAATGTTTCTGAAATCAATTCAAACATTTGTTGGTCGCTTCTTCCTTCACGGTACAATTGGTTGTAAATTAAACCGTCTTTAATGAAAAGAACGCGTTTGGCACGACTTGCGGCAACTGTACTGTGCGTTACCATTAAAATCGTTTGTCCATTTTGATTAATTTTATCGAATAAATCTAATGTATTGCTTGCTGATTTTGAGTCCAATGCCCCTGTTGGTTCATCGGCTAAGAGTAAGCTTGGGTCTGTAATCATCGCACGGCCGATTGCCACACGTTGTTGTTGACCTCCAGATAATTCATATGGATATTTCTTCAATAAGTCCTCAATGCCTAACATTTCAGCGATTGGTTGAACTTTCTTTTCCATTTCGTCGATTGGACGACGTGCTAACACAAGTGGCAATACCATATTGTCATACACAGATAATGTTTCTAATAAGTTAAAATCTTGGAATACGAACCCTAAGTGGTCACGACGGAATTCCGTTAATACTTTATCAGAAATCTTTTGAATGTCTTCTCCGTTTAGAAGCACGGCGCCATCTGTTGGACGGTCTAGTGTCGCTAAAATATTTAATAGCGTTGTTTTACCAGAACCAGATTCCCCCATGACTGCCACATATTCGCCTTCTTCTACTGAGAAGTTAATATCTTTTAACGCAGTCACTTCAGCAGCTCCAAAACGTGTTTGATAAACTTTTTGTACGTGTTGTACATCTAATAATGTCATTGTTGTCACCCTTCATTTGTTAATAGATACTCATAGTATACCTTAAATGATAAAAAAATACATTGTATTCTATAATCTTTCCAATCTAGAGACTTTTTTGAGTAAAAAACCGGTCGAGCGACTCATTCAGAAGTGTTTTTGAGCAAAATCCGAACAATGCACTATTTTATATCTGTTTTAGGTTATAAAAACCATGAATAACGAACTATAAATAAATATTATAACTAAAAGTATGTTTTTAAGATTGACTTTTCACAAACTATCCAGTATCCTATCTATATAACATTTTGAAACGCAATGAAAAGAAGAGTAAAAAATAAACCTTTATAGAGAGCTTACGGACGGTGCAAGTAAGCAAGTCGTTATTTTTGAACATGATCTTTGAGCAGATTGTCCGAATACTTAAGACAATCCGGGTACTCCCGTTATCAATGACCCGTAGCTACTACGGGAAGGTCTTCCCTTGAAGACGAACAAAGGTGGTACCACGACTGCAACTCGTCCTTTTAGCAAGAGCTAGAAGTGCGGGCTTTTTTATTTTCGTTTCATTAAAACTAACTTAGGAGGTAATCACATGGCTGAAGTAGAAAGCTTTACATTAGACCACAATAAGGTTATTGCACCTTACGTTCGCTTAATCGCAAACGAACACGGTAGGAAAGGAGACGTCATCTCTAACTTTGACATCCGTTTCTTACAACCGAATAAACAAGAAATGCCAACAGGTGTCGTTCATACATTCGAGCACTTATTAGCGGATTTACTACGCGACCGCTTGGAAGGAATCATCGACATCTCTCCATTTGGATGCCGTACTGGGTTCCATTTAATCCTTTGGGAAGAACGTTCTCCAGAAGATATTGCACGCGCATTAAAATCAACGTTAGAAGAAATCGTCGAAAAGATTCAATTCGAAGATATCCAAGGCGTCTCTGCCGTACAATGCGGAAACTACCGTGACCATTCATTATTTGGTGCGAAAGAATACGCAAAACAAGTATTAGAACAAGGCATCAGCATTGACCCATTCGTTCGCAAAGTTATTTAATCCATCGTTATTCAGTAAGAAACAGTAGACACCTAAACTGGAGGAAACCCCTATATGAAATTAAAAACTATCGCTAAATCCCTAATCGCCCTTTCTGCTGCATTCGTCTTAGGCGCTTGCGGTAACACCGCTTCAAGTTCACAAAGCTCGCAAAGCTCACAAGCAGCTTCTGACTCAGGACTTAAAACAGTCAAAATCGCTTCTGTCGGCTCTGATGCAGACATCTGGAGACACATCGCTGAGTCTGAACAAGCGAAAAAAGCAGGCCTAAAAATCGAAGTACAAGAAATTAACGGCGGTGTGCCATTAAACGAAAGTGTGGCAGACGGAACTGTGGATGCCAACGCCTTCCAATCAATCGGCTACTTAAAAGGATTTAACGAAGCCAACGCAAACAAACTCGTTCCAGTTGGTACTACGTATATTGAACCAATGGGGCTTTACTCTAAAAAGGTAAAATCTCTTAACGACCTACCAAATGGTGCGAAAGTAGCTTTACCAGATAATCCATATAACACTACTCGTGCACTACGCTTATTAGAAAGCGCTGGTTTAATCAAATTACCAAGCGACTTCAAAGACGGCACTGGCACTCCTAGCGACATCGTAGAAAACAAGAAAAACCTTGAATTCCTACTGATCGATGACACTACAAGCGTACGTGTGTTAGACGACACTGATTTAATCGCTATCGGAAACACAATCGCCCTTGAAGGTGGTTTAAACGTATTAAAAGACTCTCTTTTCTATGAAAAAGCAGACAAATCTACGATCACAAGTATCAACGTGATTGCCGTGAAAGCAGAAAATGCCGATAAAGAAGAATACAAAAAATTAGTGGACCTCTATCACGACCCAGAAATCCAAAAATTCATTTCTGACAAGTTCGCAGGAACAAAAGTGGAAGTGAAGAAACCTATCTCTGAAGTGTGGGGTAAATAATCCATGAAGATTGCTATCGTTGCAGCGATGAAAGAAGAGTTGTATCCATTCGAGGAGCATTTTGCACCAGGAAAAGTAGTCTTTGAAAAAGGCCCTATCCGACTCCTAGAAGTACACGAGAACTTATATCTTGTACAGTCAGGCATCGGAAAAGCCAATGCCGCTGCCGCTGCTGCATGGTTATGCGACAAAATTCATCCTGACCTCATCATTAATACCGGGACAACAGGAAGCTTTAATCCAGCATTCGACTTGGCCGATGTCATCGTTTCTACAAAATTCGCCTATAGCGACGTAGATGCAACTGGCTTCGACTACGCCTGGGGACAAGTCCCTCAGATGCCAGCCAATTATCCTGTAGATGCTTATTTACACGGAAAAATTGTCGAACTACTCCGCGAAAAAGTGAGTGGATTTAACATTCAAACCGGCTTTATCGCAACCAGTGACTCGTTTATGAGTTCGGTCGATGCCGTTAGTACGATTCGCGAAAAATTACCAGACATCGTCGCTAGCGATATGGAAGCTGCTCCCATTGCACAAGTGGCTAGCTTCTATAACGTACCCGTACTAAACGTGCGTGGTGTGAGCGACCATGTGGGTGGAGATGCCCCTGATACCTTCGAGGAAACTCTCGAAAAAGCATCTCAAAACGCATTCGAAGCAGTGCGTATTATCGTTGAACATTTCCTATAAATCTCCCTAGATTTACGCAAACGCTAAATGCAAAAAGGAGCGCAGGCTTGTCGCCTCGCTCCTTTTTGTGTGTTCTTTTTCTTACTATTCGGTGATACAAAAAAGAATCAGTGGTTTGAAAGAGTGCGAGGCCCTCACCGGTGCCACACTATGCCTCTTTCAATAACAAACTGATTCTTTTTTTGTTCTTATTTTATGCTCTCTACTATTTTACTTTTAGAATATCTTCTTTTGCATGAATTAATTCTGTAATCAATTTACAGTAAGGTGTTGGAATACCGTACTCTTCCCCTTTTCTTGCAATAAATCCATTCAAGAAGTCCACTTCAGTAAAGCGGTGATTTTGGATTAAATCTTGGTGCATTGAAGGATAGTGTCCACGAACTTTATTAGAAGCAGTATACACATAATCTTTCATCGCCACTGGATCTAGATGCACGCCTTCTTTTTCAGCAACTGCAACAAACTCACTAATCACTTGCGTAATAATTGCTTCTGCTGTTGATGTATCGAATACTTCTCCAATGTTTGCGTCTAAGATCGCACATGTTGCGTTCATCGTACCGTTCACGCACGCCTTACGCCATGTTGAGAAATGAACGTCTTCGCTGTAGCTTGCGTTCAAGCCTGCTTTGTCCATGACTTCTACTAATTCTTTAGCAATCGCTACACCACTTGGGTCTGCCGCTTGCATTTCTACCGTACCAGTTCCGCCAAGACGCGCTACCCCTGGTTCGATAAGTCCAGCCGTCCAAATCGTTACCCCCATAATAATGTTTTTACGAGGAACATATTTCGCCATTGTGTCTTCATGTCCTAAGCCGTTTAACAGGCAAAGCACTTTCGTATCTTCGTGGATAATTGGTTTAATCTTCTCTAGCATTTCGCCTAATTTCATAGACTTCGTAAATGCAATGACCACATCTACTTCTTCTGTTGCTTCTTCTGGACGAATAATCTTGATGTCGATGGTATCTGTTTGGTCGCCATCCACAACTTTCAATCCATTCTTTTGAATCGCTTCGATGTGCGCTGGCCATTCGTCGATCAGCGTCACCTCTTGTCCTGTTTTTGTTAACATGTACCCGAAACGGCACCCCATTGCTCCTGCTCCTGCAATTGCGATTTTCATATTGACTCTCCTTTTCATTAGACCGTTAATTTATAATCTTCTGGTTGAATCCATTTTAACACTTTTTCAAATAAATGAACGAATACGATGTTTAATGCGATTGGCGCAACGACGAAAATAAGCGTCACAATAATGATATTCATCGCACTCCAGCCACCCTCTGCTAAGTTCAACGCATTGATTGGTCCTACTAATCCGCTGAAACCGAACCCTGCACTTTGAGGAGTTCCTTGGATGTTCAATAAAGCTGCTAACACACCAAGTACGGCAGATGTACACATCATTGGTAATAAGATTTTTGGTTTTGCTAAGACATTTGCCATAGACATTTTTGGAGAACCGATGAAATGCGCAATGGCAGTTCCTTTTGGATTCACTTTCCATCCAGCAATCGCAAGACCGAACCCAGCCGCACAGATTCCAAGGTTTGCTGCCCCTGAACCGACACCGCTTAGGCTAATCGCAACGGCAATCCCTACTGTTGTAAACGGAGAAACGATTAACATACAGAAAATAACGGCTAATAATAAACACATAATGACTGGTTGTAATGTTAATAACGTTCCGATTCCTTGTCCTAATAACGTTGTTAAAGTTTTGATGTATGGTAATGCAAGACGTCCCACCCCACCAACAACGACTAATAATACTGTTGGAATCACGATAATAGAGTATGCTTTCGCTTTATTCCCAATCCATAAAATGACAGCTGCTCCTAATGCTGCAGTAAGTCCCATCGTAATGATGTCCCCTGTACCGCTAAAGATGATTCCTTTCACATCAGGATTGAAAGTAGCTACTCCGCCAGCAAATAAAACTGCTAGTGCAAGTGCTCCTGTTTGAATTGGAGTAAATTTGAAGAATTGGCCGACCATCAATCCGATAATTGCCCCCATTAATGTGTTGGCCACTTGTGTTGCTTGGATAATCAATTGGCCTTGTGGGAATACTGGTAATAATGCCTTCACTAATTCACCAAGTAATGCTCCTGGGATAAGTGTAACGACAACGCCTAATGCAAGTGCGTTAAGGACGTTCATCGTGAACTCTTTCCCGTTGTATTTCTTTTGATCCATAAACCTTCCACCTTTCATAAGATTGGCTTTATTATAGCATACCCATCAGCTAGTATTGTGATATTTTTAGGTGAAAAGCAAAGAAATTAAAAGATAAAAGCCGTAGGCTTATTGTAAATGATTATAAAAGTCAATTAAAATCCTCAGACACAAACCGATTACTACGAATCATTACGGATGTTTCCATAATCGCTGTAGTGGGGTACCGGTTCGAGCCTTAGGTCTCTCACCTTCAAAGCCTCAAAGTAGGAGTACGGAATAAATTCCAAACTCCTACTAATTCGCATTTGATACGATTCCCCACCACTGCGATTATAGGATCCGTAAGATTCTTCGTAATCTCTGTTTAGTGAATTTATATTCGCAGAACGCCTACGGTCTTTTATCTTGCTGCTATTAAAAATATCACTGTGCTGCTAAATTTAATAAAGCCAATTTTAAAAAAGCTTCGTTATGGTGGGATGAGTTCCAACTGAATGAACGCTTCTTACAAAGAGCCTTATCACTTCTTACAGGCTTGCTGATGAGGCGGGGTTACACTTCGGAACATTACGTGGGCGCAATTATCATATATGGTAATTATCATATATGATAATTTTCAGAATTTGGGCAAAAGAAAAAGGCTGGACAAATTGTCCAGCCGTGGAGTCTTTAGAATTATAATCCTGGTGCTTCGTTGATTGTTGCTGTAAGCATCCAAACTAATTTTTCTAATGCGCCTTTTGCACCTGTGAAGATATCTTGTGTTACATCATCGCCTTCTTCACCAGCTACTTCGATACCTTTGCCATAAAGGTCGATTAAGTAACGGTAACCTACTAATAAATGACGGATGCGGTCTTCCATGCTTTCACCGAATTTACCAGGAGCATCTGCAATCTTAGTGTTGTCGGCAAATTCACGTAATGTTGAATAAGGAGCGCCACCTAATGTGATTAAACGTTCTGAAACTTCATCTAATTGAGCGTCTAACATTTCCATGTGTTGATCCATTAATGGGTGCATTGTCATGAAAGTAGCTCCGCGCATGTACCAGTGAGCTTGGTGTACGATTACTGATTGTTGGCTTAAGTCAGCCACTAATTGATTTAATACTTGTTTTGTTTGTTCTTTTGACATATTCATTACCTCTTTCTTATTTAGAATAATTCTAATCTATGTTTAAAGTATATTCCTTTCTAAGCAGTAAGTCAATAGTTAAATCCCAAAAAGTGCAGAAAAATTTTCCTGCACTATCATTATTATTTTTTCGCTAAATCTGTGATGTAGTCGAAGAAGGCATCGCGGTCGACGTGGTAGACAAGGTCGACTGGACGGCCATTTTCGGCTTTGACGGTACGGCCACGGCTTGCACCAGCCACGATTACGTCACTGTTTACGACAGAACGTTTCACAAGGTCTTCTTTTCCAAATGAAGCGGTCGTTAATACGTCCCATAGGAAATAAGTAGAGTTCGTTACGTAGTGAGTGAGCGGCGGAACGATGGCGTAACATTGACCTAAGAAGTCAACGCCTTCGATGGCACGTTCTTTTGCCCAGCGGTCGCGGACATCTAGAGATAATGGCACCATGTTTGTACTTTCAAGCGCCACAAGTTCGATTTGAATGCCTGATTCCCAAACGCGTTTTGCCGCAAATGGATCCCAGTACACGTTCCACTCTGCAGTTCCGTCGTGTTCAGGGTCTTCCACGTTCCCCATATCAAGGAAAGTTCCACCCATCCAGTACAGTTTACCGATGTTTTCTTCGATAGTTGGGTCTTGGTCTAACGCACGTGCTAAGTCTGTTAATGGTCCTACGAAAACAAGGTCCACTTTCTCATCCGATTCTTTTAAGGCACGGATTAAATCTTCGTGCGCTTTTAATGGTGAGTCTTGCACCGTAATTGGTTTATGTTCGTTTAAGATTGGAAGTGCGTCCACTGTGAAGGCATGCATTCTCCACTCTTTCGGGAATGGGTTCACAGGGCGTGAGTCTGAAGAAGCGACTTTCAATTGTTTGTCCTTTTCAGAACCGAACTTATGAATAATCTTCTTGCTGGCTTCCACCGCTGGTAATAAATAGCAGTCCGCTTCGATAACGCCGACCCCTACTAATTCCACGTCTTCCATTTTTAATAGTAAATATAATGATACTAAATCATCTACGCCACCATCGTGGTTTAAATAAACTTTACGCATTTATGAGTTGCTCTCCTTTAAAATGGTTTTCTTGCACAATTTATTATACCTAAAAACGAACGATAAAGAAACTATTTAACATAACGTTTGGTTTTATTTTTTAGTGCATTCGATGGAAGTTTATGGTACACTGTTTCTAATCATTTTTTAATGTTAGGCTGTGACTCAATGAAAAAGAAATTATTAGATATTATTATAATAGGATTTGCCCTGTTCGCCATCTTCTTCGGTGCCGGAAACTTAATCTTCCCACCTTACCTCGGCGTAACAGCTGGAGAAAACTGGGGAATTGCGACCCTTGCCTTCCTCATTAGCGACCCACTATTATCGATTATTGCCGTAATGGTCGTCGCAGCTCTTGGCGGAAGCGCGCTGAACGTCGGACGTAGAGTTCATCCACTTTTTGCAAGCGCCCTTGCTGCAATCTGCGTACTTTTAATCGGACCGATTTTCGCGGTTCCACGTACCGGAGCGTCCACGCACGAAATCTTCGTACAATCGTATTTCCCAAGCGCCCCACAATGGATCACTTCGCTCGTATTCTTCGGCATTGTCCTTTGGATTACGTATAAGGAAAACTCCGTCATGGATGCCATCGGAAAATACTTAACACCGATTCTCCTCTTCATCCTCTTCTTGATTTTTGTCGGAGCCGTTCTTCAACCAAATGCGAGCTTTGCTGCAACGGATGGAACTGGACTTTTCGCACAAGGATTTAAAGAAGGCTATCAAACCATGGACGTCCTCGGAGCGCCCCTCTTAGCCGGAGTCGTGATGAAAGATATTACGCGCCGTGGGTATTTAAACAAAAAAGACCAATTCAGAATGATGTTCGGCGTCGGAATCGTGGCGTTCATCTTACTCGCATTAGTGTACTCGACACTAGCATACAGCGGAGCCAGCATGAGCACTGTCATCGATTCAACTGCGCAACGTGCCGCAATGCTGACAACTATCGTGAAGAACTTACTCGGGTCATGGGGACAACTCGCGATGGGACTGGCCGTCTGCTTCGCCTGCCTCACAACTGCGATTGGACTAACGACCACTTGTGGTCAGTATTTCGAAGAAGTGTCTAAAGGAAAAATCTCCTACAAGAAAACAATTCTTGTCACTGTAGCAGTGGAATTCATCATCTCACTTGTCGGGGTGGATTCACTCATCAACTTAGCCGTTCCAGTGTTGACATTTATCTTCCCGATTATGATTGCCTTGATTCTCTTCTCTGCCTTCGACCAATACATCCCATACGATTGGACGTATCTTGGAGCAGTCATCGGTGCCGGAATCGTCGGCCTCGTACAAGGAATCAACACTCTCTCACAATTACTCGGCGGAAACCTACTCCAAGACGCAGCCACATGGATTGGCACCTTCCCACTAGCCACATACGGCCTTGAGTGGATTGTCCCAACCTTTGCCGGCGCCCTTATCTTTACAATTCTATCCGCCATCCTCAAACCAAAACAACTCGAATTTGATTAAAAAAACGGAGCTCCAGCTCCGTTTTTTTATTACACTCCCCCTCCTATCAAAAGGACGGTTTGTATCTGTCATCTTGATAGGAATATGGGAATTATTATATGCCCTACTCAGCCTGTGGAGCTTTGCGAGTGACGAACGGAAAAACTTGCGGATCAATCATAGTAGTTGTACGGAAAAGCAACCAATGCGAAATAGAGCCACAAGGCAATTGATTGCCCTGTGGCTCTTTGAGGCTTGGTAGGATTGAGACCTAGGCTCAATCCGGTGCCCGACTAACTACTATGATTGAAATATCCGCAAGAATTTTTGACGTTCGTCACAAAAGCAAAGCTTTCCATTAATCCACAGACTTGAGGGCTTCTAGCATATCGATGCGTTGGAGGAGATGGTTCACCATATACCCTAGCGCAACCAAGATGACAATCACAATCACGCATGGCAACACATATACAAACCATCCGACAGCGGGATTGAACATGACAAACCCCGGTGCCACCGTCTCAATAATCACCCTATGCAGCACTTGCCCAAACAACAATCCCACACCAATCCCGATGATGGATAATAAAATCGTTTCGCGGTAAATATACATCGTCACTTCTTTGTTTAGGAATCCGAGCACCTTAATCGTCGAGAGCTCACGAATTCGTTCGGCAACGTTGATGTTGGTTAAGTTATAGAGGATAACGACCGCTAGTAAAATCGATACGGCTGTTAAAATCATCATGACACGACTCAATGAACCGACAATGGTATCGATACGGCTCACCATAGACGTGTTTTGCACGACTGCTTTCACACCGCCTAGGGCCATTAAGTCCGCGGCTGCTTTTTGTACGCTTGCAGCATCTTTGTCTTTAAACTGTACGAAAATCGCGTTGTCTTTTGGCACCTCTCCATAAGCCTTGGCGTACACTTCTGGCGTCATTACGACGAAGTGTCCAGCGTACATTTCCACGACACCACCGACCGTTAACGTCACATCCTCACCGTCCTTATTCGGAAGCGTAAAGGTGTCGCCTGCTTTCACGTTTAAGAGTTTGGCTAATTTCTCGGAAATCAACACGCCGTCTGCAGGAAGCGTCACGGCTTTCTTCGTCTTCGCATCATTTAAATGAAGATACGGAGAAAGGTTCCCTTCTTTGCCAACGAGCACCGTCACGGACTGTTCATCGTCCACCCCTGGCACTTCACGCGTCACCGTCTCGCTATAAACGTTGCTATAGGAAGTCACCTTTGAAGAGGTTAAATAGTTGTGGAGCGAGGTTTCTTCGGAGGCTGTTAGCACGGTGTCTTTTGAAACAATCGCATCATACGTAATAATTTCCTTGAACTGACGATCGGCAATCCCATCGAGAGACCCGAGAATTCCACGCCCTGCAAAGAGAAGCGCCACGCTTCCTGCTACCCCGAAAATCGTCATGAGCATACGTTGTTTATAACGGAAAATATTACGAGCCGTCACCTTATGCGTGAAGCTGAGACGATTCCAAATGAACGGAATACGCTCGAGGAAAATCTTCGACCCAGCCACGGGAGCTTTCGGCAAGAGAAGGGCTGAAGCTTGCTCATGCAGTTCGCGGCGAGCAATCCATAATGGAGGCACCACGCTACAGATGAGCGAGCACAGAATCGCAATCACGGCAATGAGTGGATGAAAATTCAGTTGGATACTTGGCAATACCGTATCCTTCATCAAGGTCGCACCCAAAGCACTTGGCAATGCGTACGTTCCTAGTAAGATTCCAAGGACGGTCCCACTAACCCCTGCTGTAAAACCATACACGGCAAATTTCTTCAACACGTCTTTTGTTTCATAGCCCAGCGCCTTCAACACTCCAGCATTAATGCGTTCTTCATTCACAAAACGCGTCATCGTCGTTACCGTTACGAGCGCTGCCACGGCATAAAGCACAATCGGGAAGAGGTTCCCAACCGACGTAATTCCTTCAGCCGTCGTCTTCATATTGAAGAATCCTTCGCTTCCAAGCATCGTCGAACGTGTGTAGACGGAGTATTTCGGTTTCGTGAGTTTTGACACGTTTACTTCCGCCTTTTCGAGTTCAGTTTCAGCCTTCTGGATATCTTTGTCGGCTGTTTCTTTCTTCTCGTTGTAAGTTTCTTCGCTTTCTTTTAGCTGCGTTTTGGCTTCCGCGAGTTTGGCTTCGCCGTCCGCTAATGTTTTCTTAGCTTCGGCTAGTTTTGCCTTGCCTTCTGCTAATGTTCCGGCGTTCGCTTCAAAGGCCGCCACTCCTTCGCGGTATCGGTCAAGGCCATCCACGTACTGACTATAGCTATCGTAATACTTCACTAAGCCTTGTTTGTAAGCTTCTTGCCCTTCGCGTAATTGTTGCTTCTTCGATGCGAGTTCCGCTTCAGCATTTGAAATCGCCGTTTGCCCCGCTGTAAGTTCTTGTTCTTTTTGAGCGAGCACTTGTTCTTTGGCATTCAGTGTCTGTTCTGTTTGATTGAGCTGGGCTTCTCCTT